>Ga0255347_1002287_pt1 | contig 27706 bp, 23 predicted proteins | sample wastewater_treat_2_FD_192479 | JGI IMG/M metagenome (GOLD analysis project Ga0255347, IMG submission 192479) | Wastewater microbial communities from Lulu Island WWTP, Vancouver, Canada - plant24 | ecosystem: Engineered > WWTP > Wastewater > Unclassified | place: Canada: Vancouver, British...
TTATCCTGTGAGTCTTAAATCCGCAAGGAATGAAATTCTTCTTAAGAATAAGAACTACAGTTTTCATCACAAAGATATTTCTGATCGGGATTTCATCCTAAAGCTTTTCAGTAAAGAAAAGTTTGACGTTGTAATAAACCTTGCTGCTCAAGCAGGTGTTCGATATTCGCTCGATAATCCCTCAGCCTATATAGGAAGTAATATTGACGGATTTTTGTCTATCCTTGAAGGATGCAGAAATAATCCGGTGAAGCATTTGGTTTATGCCTCAAGTTCATCGGTTTACGGAGCGAATAAAAAAACTCCATTTTCGGAAAGCGATTACGTCGATAATCCCATATCGTTATATGCAGCTACGAAAAAAAGCAATGAGCTTATGGCTCACTGTTATTCTCATCTTTTCGATATTCCTGCAAGCGGGCTTAGGTTTTTTACGGTTTACGGTGAATACGGAAGGCCTGATATGGCTTATTTTAAATTTACAGATAAAATTGTTCAAGGTCAGGAAATAGAGGTTTATAATAACGGTGATATGCTGAGAGATTTTACTTTTGTGGATGATATTGTTTCCGGCATAATGTCGGTGGCTTCTCATATTCCTCAGCCGGGTTATTCTGCTGAAAGCGGTGCAAAACATATAGTTTATAACATCGGAAACAATAATCCCGTTAAGCTTGAGTATTTCATTGAGGTTCTTGAAAAAAATCTCGGAACAAAAGCGTTAAAGAAATATATGCCGATGCAGCCGGGTGACGTATACGCAACATTTGCAGATATTTCACTGCTAAACTCTAAAACCGGATGGAAGCCGAAAACATCAATAGAGGAAGGTCTTTCGCGTTTTGTTAAATGGTATAAGAATTTTTACTTATAATTGAATTTAAAAGCCGCTCTTCAAAGCGGCTTTTTTATAATTTGAAAATAATAAAATAATACCCCGGTTTAACCGGGGTATTATGAGCGGGTAGTGGGAATCGAACCCACGCAATCAGCTTGGAAGGCTGAAGTTCTACCATTGAACTACACCCGCAATTGCTTATATATCCATAAAAAAGAAATGGAGATTATTGTCAAATATATTTCTAACAATTTTTTGAAAAACCTGATAATTAAGTAAATCCTCAGTTTTAAAAAATATTATTGATAACTAATTACTATTTTTTCGGAATGATGATTATTATTTATAAAATAAATTGTAATTAAGTATAGTGTTTTCTGTTATACCTAATCGTACAAATTAAAAATACTTGCGCTTCTTCTGTATATTCGTTAATCTGAAATTCATGGAGTTGAAGATGAAATATATATTGCTATTGCTGATAATTGTTTTTTCGGCGGATTGTTCCCGTAAAATTCAGTCCGAAATTGAACCTAATAACAATTTGAATGAAGCTAATGAGATAAATATTAAATCAGAAGTAAAAGGAAAGCTTTCCTCTCCCTCGGATAAGGATTATTTTACGTTTTCTGTTGATTCAGAAATTAATGTTAAAATTGAAGTTTCAGCTTTAAAGGGGATCAATCATGCTTTCGGTGTTTTTTCGGCATCGGGCGGTGAAGGAGCAGTAATTAAATATGTCGATGATGCCAGAAAATCATCACCCGAGAAGCTGGCAAATCTTACTCTTTCAAAAGGTAAATATTATATAGCTGTCAGTCACGGTGAGCGTGATGAAAAAAAAGGGGATGATTCGGCAGAGTATATTTTGTCTGTATATGCATCCGATAGTTCTGTCAGTGAAATTGAACCTAATGATTTTTTTGATTCAGCGCAGAAGATTGAATATGGAGCTGAAATTACAGGATATTTCTCGCCTGCTTTTAATAAACTTAATCAGAATAGTAATAGCAGATACAGAGAGGAGGATATTTTTTATTTTTCTGTAGATGCTTCAGAAGAAAATCCTGCAGTAATTGATTGTTCTTTAAGCGGTGTAAAAGGTATTAATTCAGTAATAGAAGTATGCGATGCTGACGGGAATTCTGTTTTTACGGCAGATTTCGCAGGTGAGGGCAAACCGGAATCAGTAAACGGATTGGGTCTCATGAAAAGCGGAAATTATTACGTCAGAGTATATTCAAAATCTATGACGGAAAATTTCGAAGATAAATATTTTTTTTCGCTGAAGAAGGGCGATTTTTCTCCGGAAAGAGAACTTGAAAGCAATGATGATTTCGGTAAAGCCAATCCGCTTCAGGAAAAAATATCAGGGACGGTGTCTGATTCTAAAGATGTTGATTATTTTTTCCGGCAAAGTGAATCCGGAAGATTTTATTCTGTTTCGGTTCTCGGCAATGCTGTGAAAGCTTCTATATTTGATAAATCGTACAGAAAAATATATTCTTCTGATAATGCTTCAGGTTCTATTATTTTCCCGAATATATTTTGTGACGGCGGATATTATATATCGGTTTCATCCAGACATTCATCTGAGCCGCAGGATTATACGATTTCCATTTCGGAATATGAAGCGGAAAAAGAATTTGAAAAGGAGCCTAATGACAGCATCAAATCCGCAGAAGCCGTTGAAGAAACAGTTAAAGGATATTATTCTTACAGCGGAGATAAGGATTATTATAAAATTAATCCGGGATCGAGAGAAAAAATCAAGTTCAAAGTAAGAGGTATAGATGATACGGACATGACTGTGTCGGTTACTGATGCACTTGGATACAGGATAAAAACCGTATCTGTAAATGGAGCTTCTGAAATAGAATTTTCAGAAACTGTAGATGTTTCCGCTTATTTGATTGTTGAATTTTCCGGAAATGTTTCTGATTCAGATTATAGTATTGATATGATAAAACAGAGGTAAGTATGAAAATGGTGTTTATTTGGTTTCTGGCGGCTGCAGCTGCATGTTCGGGAGGAAGTTCTGTCATGAAAAACGATCCGGTTATTTTGAGCGGATCAGCATCAAATTCGAACTCGTCGGGAATTATAGGCTCAGAATATAAGCTTCCATACAATTATAATGTCAAGCTTATCATTAAAGATTCATCAGTAAATAATCCAAATGACGATAGGAGATGTTTTTATAAGATATTTGTAAATAAAGTTGAAGCCGGAAGAAGTACAATAGGTCTTGAATCACAGGAAAAGCATATTGAATTCAAACTCGAGGATAATAGACATCTAATTAGGGTTGAGAAATATGTTCTTAACGAGAAAAAAGGGTCTTACGAGAAAGTTAATAATATTGATCAGCCTAAACCTGATTTTATATATTTCGATTCGGTAAGCGATAAGATTCTGATAATAGAATTAAATCATAAGTCGGCTTCAGGTAATAATGGTGAATTTACTTTAAGCTTTGAAAAAAAATAAGAGGTGATTATATGAAAAAGACAGCTTTGCCTTTGATTATTCTTGTTTTGCTTTTTTGTTCAGGATGTTTTGACATCATTCAGTATTTTGAAGTCGATAAAGGAGTTTTTAATTCAAAAATGAGAGTGTCTTTTTCAAAAGAGTTTGGGAAAAATGAGACTTCTCTCCCTCAGAAAGACTCATTTCAGAATAATCCCAAATTAAAAGAACTTGGATTTAAAATTAAAACATCAACTGTCAATTCACAGTTTGATCAGCATATGATTGTTGATATATCGGCTCCTGAATCGGCAATCACTAAGCGTATAGAGGATATGCCTTTCGGTCTTATTCCTTATAAGGACAAAGCCGGTCAGTATCTTTTTATTTTTAAAAATGAAAAAGAAGGCGGAAATACAGAAAGTGATAAAATGGCGAATATGATGATGGCATCCGTTAAGTACAGGATGATGTTCGGTAAAAAAATGGTTCCTTCTGTGTGTAAAATTTTTACAGCGGAAAATCCAAAAGGTGCTGATGTTTCTATTGAAAAATTCGGAGATATTGCTTATATCGATTTTCCTTTTATGAGTGTTTTTACAGGTGATGTAGTTATTCTTTTTTCCACTTCAAAAAAGACCGATATTTCCGAAGCCAGTGATATACTTCTTGCAAATATGGCTAAGAGAAAAGCTCTCAATGAGAAGAAGGCGGAGGAAAAGCCTGAAGAAGATGCAGAATCAGAAACCGAACAGGATGCTGAAAAAGTTCAAAGTGAAGAAGTAGAAGCTCAGTAAATTTAATATACTCCGAATGAAATCCTGTTTTACGGGTATGCTTTAACCGGCAAACCCGTAAATATTTAAACCTAATTTAAAAAGTTATTGCAGAATTATTATGTGACATAATATAATATCCTCAAATGGATGACACATCCTTTTTTGAGGCGAAATGAATAAAATAATACTATTCATATTGTTGCTTTTTTCATTAGGGCTTAATGCCGGGGCTGATTCTGCTTTTGAAAAAGCAAGTGATGATATGCGCTTTGATAATGCATATCAGTTTTACAGACTCGAGCAGTATGATAAAGCGTTAGTTCTTCTTCAGGAATATCTTGAAGTTTATGAAGACGGTTCTCACCGAGAAACAGCATTCGATTATCTTGCCGGAATTTACTTTATGCGCTATGATTACCGTAAGGCGCTTAAAATTTATCTTGCTCATTTTGAGGAATTCAGCGATACGGAAGAAGGTGTGCGTGCCTATTATAATGCTGGTATATGCTACCGGAAAATGGGAATGAAAGCCGATGCCGAAAAGGTTTTCACAACCATAATAAGCGAGTATTCAGCGTTTCAGTCCGCGTCTGATGCAAGAATGCAGCTTGATGTTCAGAATATAATTAAATAGTTTGAGGCAGTATGTTCAGGTTTTTGATTTCTCTTTTGTTGCTTTTACCTGTTTTGCTTTTTTCGCAGGGTGAGGTTTTTGTATTGTGTTACCACACTTTTTTAGACAAGAAAAAGGTTGATACTGATATTTCTCCGTCCGAATTCGAAAGGCATATAAATGAGATTGAATCAATAGGTTACCGTTTTGTCAGTATGGAGGATATATACCTGAACAGAGTATATGGTAAGAAAAATGTTCTTCTGACTATTGATGACGGAAATCACAGTGTTAAAAATATTTATGAATCAGTTCTGATTAAAAAAGGTATTAAACCGGTTTTATTTATTTCACCTGCCATAATCGGAAAGGTTAAGTATGCGCTGAAAACTGATGATCTTAAATACTATCAGGATTGCGGGGCTACATTGGGCAGTCATGGTTATTATCATATGTATGTGAATGAAAAGCTGTTTAACGATGACAGAGCGACTTTTAATCGTGAGATATACAATTCAAAGAAATGGTTAGATCAGGTTTCCGGCAGAGAAACCAGAATATATGCCTATCCTTTCGGGGTTTTTTCTCCTGTAACAAAAGAACATCTTATCAAAGCCGGTTTCCGGGCTTCGTTTTCTTTAAGACGCGGATACATGAAAGTTCCTATTTATATGAACGATGATCTTTTTGACCTTCCAAGGTGGATGGTTACAAAAAGAAGCTGGCCTGAAATAATAAATAAGTTAAAACGTGATGCAGGCCGTTTTCCTGAGAACAATATGGCTTCTCAAAAAATTAAAAATACTTTAAGCGCAGATAAAGATTCAAAGAATAAAAAACAGAAGATTCAAAAATAATAACATATTCCTGCGGTAAGTTCTCTGTTGCCGGTACCGTCTTCTTTGTTTAGAATATCTGTGATTCCGGCTTCTATTCTGAGGTCGTAAACGGGAATTGAGAACTCCGCTCCTGCGATGCAGTCATCAGATGTTTTTCCTGAGAGTTTTATCGAAGCTGAAAAGTAGGGTTGTATTTTCCCGGGTCCTGACACAGTAGCGAAAAAATCACCGTTTTTTTTATCTGAATCTATTTTTTGTACATGGTTTATTCCAAGTGAGATGAGTCTTAGATTTAATGAGGCATTATTTGATATTTCATAATGCTTTTTGCCTTTAACTTCAAATTTATTTCTCTGTTCTTTGGAATAAACTTTTGAAACGATGCTCTTAAGATAAAAATAATCATAATATGTAATTTGGAAACCTGTAAAGATGCTCGTTTCAGTTACAGGATTATCGAATAAGACCTTATCTGAATTTATTTCTTTGATTTCATTTCTAGATTCACCTGACATACCGGCCAAAAATTTAATTTTTTCATTTAAAAATTTAAAAGCCATGTCGGAATTTCCGGAAAAGAAAACATTCTCAGAAGTATATCCTCTTGCCGAAAAATATGAATTAAATTCAAAATGTTCTTTTGTATAATAAATGCCGGCAAATGAATTGTAAAAATTTAATATAGCGTTTTCATTTATTTCTCTGAAGTCGGATTTTCCGAATCCTGCTGAAATATCAGCTGTAAGATCTGGTGAAAAATTGAAAGTAATTACGGCTTTTGATGATTTTGATTTTTCGGTGATATCGCCGTCAGTCTGATTTATCATATTTAAAATGCCTTTTGCTTCTATGAAAGGATTTGGTTCAAAAAGCAAAGTATAAGATGAATTCATTGTAATATTGCTGCTGTTTTTCTGGTCAAAGTATGACAAATTAAAACTGCTTTGAATTATATCCGAGTGTATATATTTTGCTGATGATACAATTGCATCGGCGGAATTTTTTTTTGTTCCGTTAAAATTATTCCCTGGTCTGAATGTTTCTTTGTCTGCGGAAACAGCAGCGTTGAAATTTACTTCAAGAAGACCGGAAGTATAATTTGCATTCGCTGAAGTCAGACTTTTTCCGTTTGAGAAATAAACTGAATGAATTGAGTTATTTCCGCATGAGCCCTGTGTGATGATATTTATCGATTTTCTTTTTTGAATGCTGTTTGAAGCAGTATGGTTTTTATCTGATACTTCAATTCTTCCTATAACCGAATTCGGCATGTTTTTCAGTATTTCGGTATTATTTCCGATGAAGTTGCCATTAATGAAGACGGAATATTCATTTAAATCGGTAAATCTCTGTTTGAGTATATCATATACTGAATAGTAGCGTATCTGATTGAGCTCTTCCGGTGAAACTGTTTCAACCGAAGTGTTTAATTCCTCTGAAGTTTTGCCGCCAAAAAGATTAATCGGTGTTTTATGTTTACCATAGAGATAGTCGGGATTGAATTTCTCGGCATATAGATTAAGAGATAATAATAATAAAATTAGAGCTTTTTTCATAAGAATTCCGTTTGTTTTACTATTACCGTTATATTATGGTTTTTATTGCAAGCATTTTGCTTGACAGTTCAAGCATGAAAATAATGCTTTTACCGCCGTCGCTCTGACGGCGGGAGGAAGTCGGGTTAGAATCCCGCGCTGGTCCGCAACCGTGATTCGCTATAAGCGATAAGCCGGATCTTCCCTGGGCCGAAACCTCGGGAACAAAGGTACGGTCTGACGAAAGTGTTTCACTTCGCAGGCATGCATTTCTTAAGTTTAGGCCCCATATTAATAATGGGGGATTTATGAAAAAATTATTTCTATCTGCGGTAATGTGTATTTATACAGCCGCAGGAATTTCTGCAGAGGAATCCGCGGAAAAGAACACAGCTGTAAAAGGTGATGAGATTGTTATCAGTGCATCAAAATTATCTACAACATCTGAAAAGAGCGGTCTATCGGTTACCGTAATTGATTCAAAACAAATTGAGAAAAGCGGCGCTTCAAAAGTTTATGAATTATTGAAAATTCAAAATGGAATTTCAGTTTCTTCAGATTCAAGTTTCGGAGGTACTACCTCTGTATTTATGCGGGGAGCTGATTCGGCATATACAGTTGTTCTTATTGACGGAGTAAAAGTAAATGACCCGACTTCTACAGCCGGAGGCTTTGATTTTGCGAATCTTCCTCTCAATAATATTGAACGTATTGAAATCATCAGAGGATCACAATCCGTTGTTCACGGTTCTGATGCGCTTGGCGGCGTTATAAATATAGTGACAAAAAAGGCCAGAGGTGATGAAGCAAATTTCAGTATGGGTTACGGAAGATACAATAACCGTAATGCTGCATTGTCTGTTAGCCACGTAGGGGAAAAGACTGATTTTTCCATGGGAGCATCATATGAAAAAGCAGACGGATTTTCGAAAGCAAAAGCTAAAACCGGAACTTTCGAAGATGACGGATACAGCAATATAGCGTTTAACGCGAAAGGCGGATATAATTACAATGAAATGATCGGTATAGAACTATTTTCATCATTTAGCAGATCAGAATATGATCTAGATGAAGCTGCATATTTTGATGATAGAAACAGTACTCAGAAGAATAATTTTTTTACCGTCGGTAGCGGATTGAAATTTTCACCAATTGAAAATCTTATGCTGAGAAGCAATTTCTCATATTTTCTTATGGATAAAAAATTCAGAAATGATGCGGATTCTCCGGATGTTGAAAATCCTGTTTATCCGAATTATGCATCAGACTCCAGTTTTTCAACCTTTATCGGTGACCGCAAGAAGGCTGAAATTTCAGCCGAGTATCAATATGGTTATTATCGTGTTATTGCCGGATACGAATATTCTTCTGATTCATGTGAGAACAGTTATTCGACAGGAGGCTCTTTCCCTTCTTTCAGCGTTTATAGTTTTAAGAGTCATAATAATTCAGTTTATGCTATGAATAGCTTTGATTATGACGGGTATGCAGGATTAAATGCCGGTGTCCGTTATACTAAAACATCTGAAAACGAAAGCGCAGGGATTTGGCAGGTTTCTGCTTATGGAAATATAAAAGATATCGGGACACGTTTCCGTTCCAGTGCCGGTACTGGATTTAAAACTGCCAGTCTTTATCAATTGTATGACTCATATTCAGGAAATAGAAATTTAAAGAATGAAAAAAGCATATATTATGATTTTGGTATCAATCAGAAAATACTAAAAATCGCTGAAATCGATGCAGGTTGTTTTTACTCAAAGTTTAAGAACAGAATCGACTGGATAATGACAGATCCGGCTTCATTCTCAGGTAAGTATCTGAATGTTGCAAAAAGTTCATCTAAAGGTGTAGAAATTTCAGCTTATATATATCCTGTTGATTTTATGACTGTTTATGCTAACTATACATACACTCTTTCTAAAGATGAAGAAACAGACGATGATTTATTGAAAAGACCAAGGCATAAATATTCAGCAGGAATAAGTGCTGATATTTTAAAAAAGGCTGATATTTCGATTTATTATGATTATACAGGCAAACGTTACGATTACGGATATGTAAAACTCGATTCTTATACAACATTGAACGCAGTAGCTAATTTCAACACAACCGAAAATACCTCTGTTTTCGTCAGAATAGACAATCTTTTTAACAAAGAGTATGAAGAAGTTAAGGGATATGATGCAGGCGGCATTAATGTCAGATGCGGTTTGAAAGGCAGATTTTAAAAAATAACTAAGTTGAATTTCATAATTTTTATAATAATAAAGCCGGAACCGATAAGACTCCGGCTTTATTTATAAATTATTAGCCGTATAAAAAAAAAGTGTTCAACGTGTTTTATTATTGAAAAGATAATCGCCTGACATATTATGTCGCGGTGAGCCGTGATTATGTGTATTAAGGTGGTTTATGAAAAGACTGTTTCTTTTTTTGACATTATTATGTTCAATTTTTCTTTTTTCTAATCTTCTGACGCAGGAGAAAAATGCCGTTTCTTATAATGATGCGGGATGGGATTACCTGAAAAAAGATGAATATTTAAAAGCCTCAGCCCAATTCATAATAGCTCTTAATAAAAATCCGTCATATCTTGACGCTAAACTCGGTCTTGCCAAATGCCGTCTGAAGCTTTCAGCATTTAAAGAAGCCTACGAAATGTATGATAAAATTCTGCAGAGAGAAGGCGATAATGAACAGGCAATGATCGGAGTTGCTGAGGCTCTTTCCGGACTCGGGAAAAATGACAGATCACTGGAGAAATTTCAGGCAGTAATTGATAAGTATCCCGAAAACACCGATGCCCATTTCGGGATGGCTAATATTTATTATAATATGAATAAGAAGATATGGGCTCTTCGCAAAATCGATACTGTTTACAAACTTAATCCTTTTCATTATAATGCTCTGCTTTTACATTCAGAAATTAAAAGCGATGACAAGAGACTTTCTGAAGCTGAAGATTTGATAAAGAAAGCAGTAAAAAGCGATCCGGAGAATCCAGCCGGTTATACGGCTTATGCGAAGCTTTATATTAAGACTTTTAATAAAACCGGAAAAGATTCATATCTCGCAGATGCTGAAGAAGAAATCTCAAAGGCATTGTCGATCAAAACAGACTATCTGCCTGCATTAATTCTTTCAGGCTATCTTTATCTTTCTCAAAAAAATTATTCGGCTGCAGCTGAAGCTTTTTCAAAAGGTTCACAATTGTCGCCTTCGGATTCATCGATATATTATTCGTCTGCCTATTCGAGCGAACTTGAAGGAAATACGGATTCTGCTTTTAGTTTGTATAATAAGGCATATTCGGTTAACAGCGATGATGATATCAATCAAAATGCTCTCGAGAGTCTGCTTGTTGCCAATAATTTTGAAATCGGTAATCCGGTTAGAACGGATTTTTCAAAAATGTATTATGGCTTGTCGAAGGAGTCTTTCAAAAAGAATCTTGCAGGGGTCGGAGAACTTTTTTTGAGAAAATCGCTCATGATGAATCCAATGAACAGGGAAGCCCGAGAAGATTTAAGGGATTATTATCAGGCTGTAGGATATGACAGATTCTATATCGAAGAGATTAAATCACTTCAGAAACTTTTCCCTAATTCGAAATACCGTGAGGAACTCAATCTTGCCGTCATAAAGCGCAGAAATTCGATGTATTTTAATGCAGGTTACGGATCTGAAGCTCCTGAGCGTAATGTTCCAAAGGTATTAATCCTTAATCTTTTTCCTGAAGGTGATTTTGTCCGTCATCCGGGAGGGGGAGGTATTGTATCGGACTCGCTTTCATTTGCTGCTGCCCAGTTCGGACGCATGGATGCTGGAAATATTTCATGGAGAAGAACATTAGTTAATTCTTCGGATGTATATAATTTTTCAATGATTGATGAGTATGTTGATTACATCATCAGCAAGTCCGGAGATGCCGAAAACAATGAAGTAATAGATTTTATTGTTTATGGTTCATACCGGGATGTTTTAGGCGGCATAGAATTGAATCTCAAAATTATGGACATCAAAACAGGTGTTGTCATCGCTGATTTTTCAATTTCTGATTCCGGAAAAAATTATCTTTCAAAAATTTCATACCGGGCTGCAAAAAAATTATATGAGTCCATTCCTTACAAGGGCAAGATTCTCGATTCTCCTGAGGATGGTGCAGTGATTAATCTGGGATCTTTTGACGGATTAAAAAAAGACGATATGCTTTTTTTCTATCACGACACGGAAACAGTTGCAAAAGGCAAATATAAGCTGCGCAAAAAGATTCTTTTGAAAATAAAAGAGGCTGATACGGATATTTGCAAGGCTGAAGCATTAACTCCGGCGGATAAAGATAAGATGCGTGCGGGACTTGATGTATTTCCTTTAAACATCAAACGTGCCGAACGCATCGAGTAATATTACGCTGCGTAAAGATCTATTGATTTTATTTCATTTATTGCGATTCTGATTTCTCTGTTGTGACGGTCTGTGATGAGGATGCAGTCTTTGTCCAGGGTTCTGTTTTTATTCAGTTCAATTGTTTTTCCGTCCTTAAGATAGACGATGATGTCAAGACCTTTGATGGCAAGATAATGCTTGAGCATGGTCTTGAAGTTGTTTTTTTCGCCTTTTTTTTTCATATTACCCCTTGTGGTATGTAGTTTCTTATTATCTGCGTTATGTCGCCTTGTACTATAAGTGTCGTCAGGTGTATTAAAATTAATTAATAGAAAAATGATAAAATAGTCATTTTTTTGTTGAAGAATCCAAAAGTGTGTAATTTCTAAATCTATGAAGAAAATGATCATTTTAGCATTCTTATTTCTGCCATTTCATTATATTTATTCAGCTGTCTATTCAAAAGGTAATTTGACAGATACGCTTTCTGATGCAAAAAAATACACATTTACGGAAATTCCGGTAAAAGAGGATTTTTCGTCAAAAGATAACTGTCTCTGGATAAAAATCCCGAAAATGTCTGCAGATTCATTGCTTTATATCTCCGGAGGATATACTGAATGCAGTGTTTATTCCGATAACGAACTGATAGGAAGTTCGGTTCATCTTATATCGGATATTCCTTCCATGGATTTTTTTGATGTTTCAGCTGCACAAGAGCATATTTATGCTAAAATTATTTTTAACGGTATCGAAAAGCTTAAAATAAAATCAGAATTTGTATCACCTTCTCAATTACCAAAAAAGATAATTAATACTGAATTTATATTATTATCAATTCTATTATTATCCTTTGTATCACTTGCCATTATTTTGTTTATGAAAACAGGCAAAAAGAAACTATTAAGTTTTTCATTCATTCTTGCTGTTCTATATCTGATTCCGCAGCTTCTTTCATATAAGCAGATTTATGATGCAGCAAAATATTTTTCATACAGTTCCTTTGCTTCTATGTTTTTTCTGTCATTTTATTTTTGTTCTAAGAAACAGATTTATAAGTCTTTCCCTGCTGTAATATTTTCTATTATAACAGCTTTGTTATATTTCGGGTTCAGTTTTCCGGATAAATATTTACCTGCTTTGGGAATAATTCCGTTTATTTCAGTTTTTTTCGTTCTCAAAGATGAGAAGAATATTGAAAAGATATTTATAATAATTATTTTTTCGCTGATTCCATTTCTCCAATATTATTCTAAAATTGAATTTTCTTTGCTTTCAGTCTGTATTGTTTTTATTTCATTTATAATAATATTGTTTATATCTGTTTTAAGACTGATTGTCTTCCATGATGATATTAAAGATCAATCCGTTGATTGCGATTCAAAGATTCAATTTTTAGAAAATGAAAATGTGATTCTTAATGAAAAATATAAAAGGATAAACGATGAACTTCTTTTAACTGAAAATGCAGTTATTGATCTTCAGAAAAGATATTCGGATGAAAGACTTTTTTCAGCAGGATGGGAATGTTCTATAATTTCAGATTCAAAATTTATAAAAACTGATGCAGCGGCGTTTATTGACTGTGGATCTTATTCAATAGCTTATATAATTGATATAGAAGGGCATTCAATCGAGAAATCAATGATTTCCATGTATTTAAAACAGGAAATTTCAAAATACATAAATAATCATAACGAAAAGCTTACTCTTTTCTCTTCATTTCTGCAGAATATCTCTGATAAATTCGGATTGAATTATCTGCGCGGAAGTGTAATAAAATTAAACGGCGATTATGCTGAATACATAAATTATTCGTATCCCGAATGTTACTATATTAATGCAAGGGCTCTCAGTACGGGAAAACTCATCTGTGATGAAAGTGAAAGAAAACCGGTGATGTCAGGCCGCATTATGAAAAATGAATCGAAGATGTATAAGATAAACAACGGAGATTATTTAATAATGTATTCGGATTCGCTTAAGGATGTTATGGATGGTTTTATTAAAACTGCTGACTTCAGCGGCGGCATCGAAAAACTATGCCGCGGCATGAAGAAAGCTTTTTCAGCTGATAATTTCAACGATGATATCACTGTTGTGATACTTCGAAGAAATCAATGGAATCAGTAATAAGCACCTGAGCATGATGTTTCTATTCCGAATTTGAGATTCTCGGTATTATCCTTGTCTTCAAATTTAAGCGGATATTTTCCGTCAAAACATGCCGTACAGTATTTCAGGTTGCTTGATTTGACAGCCTCGAGAAGAGATTCAACTGTAAGATAACCGAGAGAATCTACTCCGAGATATTCTGCTATTTCGTTAACAGGTTTATTTGCCGCAATCAGTTCCTTTGTGGTCGGAATATCAATTCCGTAATAACAAGGAAACATTGTCGGAGGTGCTGAAATCCTGACATGAATTTCTTTTGCGCCGGCATTTCTGAACATCGCTATTATTTTGCGCATCGTTGTTCCGCGCATGATAGAATCATCCACAACAACAATCTTTTTGCCCTTAACGGCATTTCGTACTACATTGTATTTTATCTTAGCACCGAAATCCCTGATTTTCTGTGACGGCTCAATAAAAGTTCTGCCAATGTAATGATTTCTAATCATTCCCTGTTCGTGGGGAATGCCGGATTCAAGGGAAAATCCCAGGGCTGCGGCAGTACTCGAATCAGGAATATGAACGACAATATCTGCCTTTGCAGGGTGAAGTTTAGCAAGTTCCCTGCCGAGAGCGATACGCATTCCGTGAACTGACTGACCGAAGATGTAACTGTCCGGACGCGCAAAATAAATGTATTCGAATACACACATCGACTCTTCACGCTTTTCAAAAGGAAAGAATGATTTTATTCCTTCTGATGTTATTTCAATCAGTTCTCCCGGTTGTATGTCTCTGATATATTCAGCATCTATGATATCAAATGCACATGTTTCACTTGCTACAACATATGTGTCTCCGAGTTTAGCAAGTGAAAGCGGTCTGAATCCGTTCGGATCACGGACTGCATATAAAGCATTTTTATTCATCACAAGAAGAGCGTATGCTCCCTTTATCTGTTTCAGCGCAGTTATGAGTGCATCTTTGAATTCAGCGTCTTTCGATCTTGCCATCAGGTGAATGACGACCTCTGAGTCAACTGAAGTCTGGAATATGCGGCCTTCTTTTACGAATTCCCTGTGGAGTTCCGGCGTATTGACAAGATTTCCGTTGTGAGCTACAACTATCGGCCCAAGACGCGATTCAGCTCTGAGAGGCTGTGCATTTCTAAGATAAGAAGAGCCTGTTGTTGAATATCTGTTATGACCTATCGCCATATTTCCGCAAAGGCTTGAAAGGTGAGTTTCGTTAAAAACATCAACGACCTTTCCCATTCCTGCGTATCTTGCGATGTTACGTCCGTCAGAAGCAGCGATACCTGCAGATTCCTGACCTCTGTGCTGAAGCGCGTAGAGACCGAGATAAGTCAGATTTGCCGCCTGAGGATGATTAAATATTCCGAACACTCCGCATTCGTCATAAGGCCGGATGTCTTTTTCAAAACTCATGTCTTTCATAAAATTACCGTCAATTAATCTTGATTAGCGATTTATTGTAATCTTCAGGAGCTTCATATCCCAATAGATTCAGTATAGTTGCCGCAACGTTCGCAAGCCCCGCATCTTTTACATCAGAAAGCGAGTACTCATTTTTAAATTCAGGATCATAAATAATAAACGGAACGGGATTCAGTGTGTGAGCCGTTCTTCTTGCTATTTCACCGGTTTTTTTATCTATTTTAACGGCGCCTGATTTGTCGAATTCGTACATCTCGTCGAGATTTCCGTGATCCGCTGTTAGAAGCGCGATTCCGCCAGCAGCCTTAATTTCCGGAAGAAGGCGTTTTAAGCAGATGTCGACAGTTTCCATTGCGATGACAGCGGCTTCCATATCGCCTGTATGACCAACCATATCGCCGTTGGCATAGTTGAGGCGTATGAAAGGATATTTTCCTGATTTAACAGCTTCGATTACGTTGTCGGTAATTTCAGCGGCTTTCATCCACGGACGCTGATCAAAAGTAATTTTATCAGAAGGTACTTCGAAATAAGTTTCTGTTTTTTCGTCGAATTTTCCGCTCTTATTTCCGTTCCAGAAATATGTTACGTGGCCGAATTTCTGCGTTTCGCTGATTGCATACTGGCTGACGCCTTCTGCTGCAAGATATTCGCTTATAGGGCGTTCGATTGAAGGCGGAATAACGAGATAGTTTGAAGGAATATGAAGATCTCCGTCGTATTCCATCATTCCGGCGAACAATACCTTAGGTTTGCGTTTGCGGTCGAATTTTGTGAAATTGTCGCTTTCAAAAGCAACAGAGATTTCAATTGCTCTGTCTCCTCTGAAATTTGAAAGAACAACCGAATCGCCGTCTTCTATCGTACCGACAGGTTTTCCTGAATCGTCAACTATTGTAAATGAAGGGAGATACTGATCAGTTAGTCCCGGAGTTTCTTTTCTATATGTTTCAATCGCTTCTTTTGCCGATTTGAATCCTCTTGCTTCACCGAGAACATGCGCCTGCCAGCCGCGTTCAACAATTGACCAGTCCGCTTCGTAACGGTCCATGGTTGTAATCATTCTTCCGCCGCCCGAAGCTACTTTATAGTCGTATCCTTTGGTGTTTATCTGTGACAGAGTGTTTTCAAGAGTTTCAACATATTCAAGCGCGCTTGTTTCCGGTACGTCTCTTCCGTCAAGAAGGATGTGAACGCGTACTTTTTTGATACCTTCTTCGGAAGCGCGGTTTAGCATTTTGAGAAGATGGCTGATGTTTGAGTGAACATTTCCGTCTGAAAGGAGACTTATGAAATGAAGAGCAGTTCCGTCTGAAAGAGGCTTCTGAATGAGTTCCTTCCAGATATGAGTTGTATAAATGTCGCCGGACTCGATGGCTTTTTGTACGAGTTTAGCTCCCTGGTCGAATATTCTTCCTGCGCCGAGAGCATTGTGACCGACTTCTGAATTTCCCATATCGTCGTCCGAAGGAAGACCGACTGCCGTTCCGTGAGCCTTGAGTTTTGTGAACATTGAATTTTTCATGAGATCTGCAAGAATCGGTTTTCTCGCGTGATTGAAAGCGTTTCCGTCATAATCGGGACCTAATCCGACACCATCCATGATTACCAGAACTACCGGACCTTTCCTTTTGGTGAATTTATTTTTTTGAAGTTTCAGCATTATTTTCTCCTGAGGGGAATATAACTGAATGTTTAGACCATGGCTATATTTGTAAACATAATTTTTTTGAACAAAATGAATCGTTTGATACGGTTAAGTAAAATAATCTTGACAATAGCGGTATTGGAAATATTTTTGTACCGTTATGGCGTCGTACCCAAGCGGTAAGGGGCAGGTCTGCAAAACCTTTATTCATCGGTTCGATTCCGATCGACGCCTATTAGATGCCCAAGTGGTGGAATTGGTAGACACAAGGGACTTAAAATCCCTTGACCGTCTCGGTCGTGCCGGTTCAATTCCGGCCTTGGGCAAATAATTTTCTACAGAATCGAATTAACTTCTTTTGTCAGCTTCTCAATTCTCGGAATCAGATAATCATAAGCTTCATCTACGGTATCACAAAATTTAAAAAGACTCAAATCTTCAGGCGAAATCAGTCCGAGATCAGCCATCTGTTCAAAATTAACAAGTTTTTTCCAGAAATCAGTTCCGAATAGAACAATAGGAAGATTTCCTTTTTCTACTTTTTGAGTCTGAATAAGAGTTAATGATTCGAAAAGTTCATCAAGAGTTCCGTATCCGCCTGGAAAAGCTATGAGAGCCTTGGACTGATAAAGAAACCACAATTTTCTCATATAGAAATAATGAAATTCCATATTAAGTTCCGGAGAAATATACGGATTGGGCTGCTGTTCAAAAGGAAGCTGTATGTTTAGCCCTATAGTTTTTTCGCCGGCACGGTCAGCTCCGCGGTTAGCCGCTTCCATGATTCCGGGACCGCCGCCTGTGCATACGAAAATCTTATTATTCTCTTCTTTGAGCTTTTTTGACCATGAGGCAATTCTGAACGCAAGTTCTTCTGCATCCCAGTAGAATCTTCCCATCGCACTGTTTTTGTCTTCTTTGATGCGTGCTGAGCCGAAAAATACAACTGTATGATGTACACCGTTTTTGCTGAATCTTACTTCAGGGTCAATATACTCGCTTATTATTCTTATTGGGCGGGCTTCTATTGAATGAAGAAAATCGAGATTGTTGAAAGGAATGCTTGGGCTGTCGGCCTTTTTCTTGTCCATTAGAGATATCTCCTTCTGCGTTTTAGATTGAAAATAGTTCCGTCAGTATTATCGGATACCGAAGAGCTTACAATAGATTCCTTGTCTATCAGGTCAATTTTTACCTGATCCATAAATGAAAGTATTATTTTAAGACCCGCACCGATTCCGTTTAGAATCACTTCTTTTCCGTTTAGGGTAACGTGAAGTTTTTTTTCTGTCCGGCTGTCAATGTATTCAAATATCTGTTCGTGGTAGCCTTCGGAGGCTGAGTCCGGGGTAATAGCCGTCATTTTTTTTATATCAAGTCCTTTGCCGTGGTCAATAATTGTGGCATCGAACTCAGAATCGGTAACTCTGTATCTTACTGTAATGTCCCTGATTGCTCCGTCATGACGAAGTTCAATACATATGCGGTTATTGCATAGTGTTTCCTGAACGGCATTAGTGACTGCTTCGTCCATAGCAATAACGATCTCGCTGATTTCTTCGGCGACGAATTTCATTCTTTTAAGATCGCTGATGAGTGAATCAATGACCCTGCCGACAACCGACGTGTCGGCCGAAAAGCTGTCTATGAAATTGATCTCGCCAGTCTGCAAGTTAGAGTTCGGCATAGCGCTAAATCCCATGCGGATATATTAGGATAATGCTGAAATAAAATCAATTATTAAAATTGCCTCAATTTGCACCCACGTGAGGCCGAATATTTCTTGCAAAACCCGGTTAAATTAAATAAAATAAATTCAATATGACTTGACGCGGCTGTATGAAAAAAAAATATTTCCGGAAAAGGAAAACGGTTTGTTTAAAAAATTTATATTAGCGGCAATGCTGACCGCTTTTTCCCTGTCTAATGCTCAGGAAACAAGGGAAATTGAGCTTCAGGCGCAGGAAATACTTTCCCGGGTAGATGACATTATGCGTTATCCCGAGGGAGAACTTAAGGGAAAGGTGATGCACCTTCTGCCCGGCGGCAAATCATACTCTTTTTCTATTACAGGAAAGATTGCTAAAGAAGATTTTCTTTTTAATGTACATTCTTTTGAACGCGGAGAGCAGTATAAAATACTTTATAATCTCGGCGGTGAGGATATATGGGTTTATAATGTACTTTCCGTCCAGATGTTTCATAAAATCGGAATTGATAAATTTGATCCTGTGATGGGAACAAATCTGTCGTATATAGATATTTCTAATTATGATCTTCAGAGTAATTATACCGCAAAGATAGACGGAAATGCCCTCGTAAAAGGGATTCAGGCCATTAAGCTGACCTTGATCCCCATATTTCAGAGAGAAGAGGGGATGTACGGCAAGCTGACGCTTTTTGTGAGAAGATCGGATTATTATCCGCTTAGAATCGATTTTCATGACAGGGATAAAGTGATAATGAAGACTATGTCCATCGTTCAGGGTGCGGAATTTTCAAGACGTAAGTTCCCGGTGCGGTATGATGTTCTCGATATCCGCAAGGGAAGCCAGACTATTCTTAATTTTCTTTCGCTTGATGAAAAAGTCAGTTTTGACCCGCGCATTTTCCGTCATGAAGAACTTCCGAAATAATAGTCAGAAAGTGATATAATTTATATTAAAATTCTTTAAGCTGCAGTTAAACTAATATGTGTTTTTGTTGAGCTTTCATAAATAACCTTGACTAAAGGCGCTATGAAAAAATAGTGGTCTTGCTTTTATTGGAGGGGAAATGATAAGCAAATTTACTAAAATAGTAGCTACGATTGGACCAAGCTCGAGAAATTACGAGTGCATACGCGAAATAATAGATAACGGCGCTAATGTTATCAGGCTGAATTTTTCACACGGTACTTTTGATGATCATAAACAGTCTGTAGATATGGTAAGAAAGGCTGCCAAGGATTTAGGAAATTCCGTTGCAATTTTTCAGGATCTTCAGGGACCTAAAATCAGGGTCGGAAAACTTGACGGCGAATACATAGAGATCGAAGATGATGAAGAGCTTATAATTACAACCGATGATATAGTCGGCGGCGTAATTGACGGAAAGAAAAAAATATCCATAGATTATTCTAATCTGCATAAAGAAGCGTCAGTCGGAAACCGTATTCTTCTCGATGACGGACTCATGGAGCTTCGTGTTGAGAAAATTGACGGAAAAAATATCCATACCAGAGTAATAAACGGCGGTAAGCTCAAACCGAGAAAGGGAGTAAATTTTCCACATGTAAAACTTAACATTTCGGCAATTACTGATAAGGACAGAAAGGATCTAGCTTTCGCGTTTGAAAACGATATCGATTACGTTGCTCTTTCTTTTGTGCGCGACGCGAAAGACGTCAGAGAACTTATCGAGATTATGCTGAAAGATTACGGAAAAAGAATTCCTATTATATCCAAGATCGAAAAACCTGAAGCTTTTGATGATATAGACGATATCATTGAAGTTTCTGACGCTATAATGGTTGCGCGCGGTGACCTCGGAGTTGAAACTTCTCCGCAGGAAGTTCCGATTATGCAGAAGAGCATCATCAGAAAATGTAATATCGCCGGAAAACCGGTAATTACAGCAACTCAGATGCTCGAATCAATGATTACGAATCCGCGTCCGACAAGAGCTGAAGCGAACGACGTTGCGAATGCAATTCTTGACGGAACAGATGCTGTAATGCTTTCGGGTGAAACTGCTTCCGGAAAATATCCGGTTGAAGCTGTATCGATGATGGCGGATATCGCGCGTCAGGTTGAGAAGAGTCAGATATTCGAACGTGTTCTTTCGAGCAGACCTCTGACTAATGATGAGCTGGAAGAAAGCGCGAAAGAAGATGTTTCTTCAGCTATAAGTTTTGCAACTGTTGAGCTCGCTTATAAGGTTCACGCAAAATACATAGTGAGCTTTACTCACAGCGGCGGAACAGCAAAGGCTATATCAAAATACAGAACACCGATTCCGATTGTTGCGATTTCTCCTGTAAAATCTACAGTCCGTTTGCTCTCTCTTGTATGGGGAGTCTGGGCGTATGAAATGGGAACGGTTTCGACAGTAAATGAGCTTCTCGAAGGCGCGGTTGAAATGCTTAAAGTTAAGGAGCATGTTGAGAAAAAAGACATGCTTGTAATCACGGCCGGAGTACCTGTCGGTATTGCTGGTAGTACAAATATGATAAAAGTATACGAAGTTTAAGGCTTCGCCTTAAAAATCTTTTTTTGCATGGATCATGCAAGAATTTTCAAAGGGACGAGGAGCTCAGTCGCCGCTCCTCATCCCTTTGAGATCCCACTCCTGGCTTTTGTCGCGACAGAACTATCGCGCATTTCTTCGAAATGTCTGCGATAGTCTGCGCTTATTTGGTATTCGGCTTCGCCGAATGTTTTAAATATTATTATCCTCAATAATTACATGCTTTAGAAAAAATCTGCTCATCATCCTGTGCGCGACGATCAGAGATAAATTTGCCTTTAGCAAATTTTATTTATTTTCTATCATGCTTATTTTATCTAAGTGCTTTTTATGCTCCTATCATTCATATTAAAAACGGAATAATATTATTTCCTTTTAAATTCCTGCGTTACGCTATGATCAAAAACGCATAAGTAATTCTGCATTATGAAAATTACAAAAAATATCAATCGGTTTTCACATATCACCCAGTGCGGCAGGACTATGCGAGTCAAAAACAGAATGGATATACGTTGGCGTAAGGCAGAGAATTTCTATGCAGTTTATTTTAATATTCCGATTTCAGAAACATTGACAATTAAATTTAAGAATTATTTGGTTTAGTTTAAATTATAAATCTGAATATTATTGTTTAGCGCTGCTATATTAAGATGATATTGTTTCTGTTAATTCTTTTTTTTTTTTGAGAAATAGTCTGTTTTCTTTTTTTAAAGGATACGCCATAAACTACGTGTACGATAACAGCAGACTGGTAGCGGTGACGTATAGAGGCGGAGAACCGGTAAAATATACGTACGGAAACAGCAGTGATGATATGAACGGAGCCGGAAGACTGGTGAAGACGGAAAGCGGAAACTGCGTAGACGAGTACGGCTATGACTGGATGGGAAATGTAATCAAACATAAGCGCACAATAAAGGGACTTGACGGGAAGAAAACGGAGTATAATTCTTCGTATAGTTATGACTATTTCGGACGTATGAAAACGATGAAATTGCCTGACGGAGAGATTGTAACATACGGGTATAACAAAGGCGGACAGCTGAGCGGAGTCGGAAGCAGTAAGGGAAATCCGTATGTTAGCGGTATAAAATATAATCTGAACGGACAGAGAACAAAGATAGATTACGGCAACGGAACCGGTACTAGCTATGAGTATGATGAAAGAAATCACAGACTGAAGAGGCTTGAAACGAGAAACGCAAAAAGCATACTTCAGACGATAGAATACGAATACGACGCGACCGGAAACGTAACAGAAAGAGAAAGCGAAATGCTCGGAACTGACGGACGTATGAAGCGCGCGGTACATGAATACGAATATGATTCAAGCGGAAGACTGACAGAAGGAAGCGGAAAAGTCGAGAGAACGACCGGAGGAATACTGAGGCCGAATATAGTGAGCTATAAGAGCAAGTATGCCTATGACACGATCGGTAATATCCTCACGAAGACGCAGGCAGTGAACGGAGGCGAGTCGAATTTGAGCTGTGATGATACGTACACATACGGCGGAAAACAGCCGCACGCTGTAACGAAAGCAGGCGCGATGGTATTTACGTACGACGACAACGGCAACATGATAAAGAGAGAGAATGCCGAAACGAAGAACACGATGACATTAGTCTGGGATGACGAGAATCGTCTAATAAAGACGACGGACAGCTTCCACACAACTGATTATAGATATGATGCAAACGGAGAACGAATAATAAAGAAGAGCGAACTCGGTGAGACTCAGTACGTAAGTGCAAACTATATCGTCAGAAACAAAACGGTTATAAGTAAACACGTATTCGCAGGAAATCAGAGAATCGCGAGCACAGTCAGCATGAAAAATAACTGCGGAACGATGACTGAACAGAATACGATGTATTTCCATCCGGATCACCTGGGATCAAGCAGTTATGTGACTGATAAGAAAGGGAACTTCTTTGAGATGATTGAATATCTACCGTATGGTGAGACATTGTACGATGAGGCAGCAACGGTGGACAAGACGGAATTCAGGTTTACCGGAAAAGAGTATGACACGGAAACGGGTTTGTATTACTACGGGGCACGTTACTATGATGCGAAGACGAGCAGGTGGATAAGCTGCGATCCTGCACTTGAAAAGTTTTTACCTACCGGCAATAGAGAAAACGATAAAAAACTTCCTGCGGGTGGAATATATAAACCTTCAAATATAGGGGTTTATGTTTATTGCTCGAATAGCCCAGTTGTAATGAGTGATCCGGATGGGAGATGGGATGAAAGAGTTCATTATGGTTCTGATGAATGGGGAGGAACAGAGCGGTGGGCTCTTGACGCTGGATTAGATAGACATCAGGCGGAACGTCTTGCTTCTGCCTGTGAGGGTGTGGATTCGCTTATGGGTGGCAAATCATATATGCCTATAATCGGAGATCAAGGCTATCATTTTAATCTTAATATCTATGTGAATGGATCCAAGGATTCGCGAATACAAAGAGCTGAATCAAATCTTGCTAAAGCCATAACGCTAAAAAAAGCAGCAAATGCTTTTAGAGAAAAAGCAGCAAATGCAAATCCTATAATGAAAATAGTATATTCCTTGAAAGCAATCAACGCTGATGATGAGTCTATTGATGCGCTTGGAACAGGGTTGCATGCATTGCAAGATGTTTTTGCTCATTCTGCAGAATTTCAAAAAGAAGGGGAGAAACTTAATGTCAAATATTTTTACCACGATTCTCCGGAGTATAATGGATTGCCGAATAATGCAGATAATCCCAGCTACAAACCCGAGAGGATAAAGAATACAGAAGAATACTCAAAAGAATATGTAAAAATATACGAAAGAGAAGGAAATAAAAAATGAGGAAAAAAATGATAGGAATTGTAGTATTAGTATGTGTAGTTTCTTTTTCTATTTTTATATTTCAGAAGAAAAAAATTCGCTCTCTTGAGTTGACAGTTCTTGATTCCAGAACGGGTTTGCCAGTATCTAATGTGTCTGTATATTATGCAGTTAGAACATATGTTTATTATGGAAAAATATATGCAATATTGCCACTCCCATCTGTTCGTAGATTAAGAATTACAAAGGAAATGAAAACTGATGTGTCAGGGAAGATTTTTTTAGATAAAATAGAATTTATTGGATTGAAAAATGAAAAGATTCTTCAAGAGGATTTAATTGTAAACTTTGATGTTGATGGAGCGGATAAAGTTGATGATAGAATTGATTTATTGTTAAGACGTTTAGAAGGATTTACTCATAATGATCAATTGGTGTATTTAAAACAATTTGAGAATAAAAATGCCTGTTGGATAATTAATGCTTCCTATGATTTTGGAGATGTTAGTAATTTTTCACAAACTGCGGTAAAGGGAATGGTTCAAGTGATTCGGAATAGTAAGAGTTTGTTGAAAGACAAAGAAGAAATAGTGATTGGTATATAGCTGTGCCAGAATCAAGGCAAAAACAAACTGTAGTGTCCAGATATTTGAACACGGTAACGGGATAAAATAATAGAGTATAGAGAGAATAGAAACAATAAGATAAGTGTAGGTTGTTATGTCTTGAGAGAGGAAAAAGACATGAGATTAAGATGGAATTTAGATCAATCGCATACATTGCATGCGGAATTTCTGTTTTCAAAGATGTTTTGTGAGCGGAAGTCCCGCATTTTCAGTTTTAAGGCATGTTTGTCGAGAGAGATTCCATTAAAAGCGGAAGAGCAACTGGATTTATTCATAGCACTGCTACAGATTTTAATCGTTCGGGTATTGATAGACCAGGTGTAATTCGTTCAAAAGTTGGATCTGCAAGAATGCAGGCTATGCTTTATTTTAGATTAAAGGAAGGTAAGTTAAAATGAAAAGGTCTATTGTTTTTGTAATAATTATGCTTTTTGCTTCTTGCGGAAAGGAAAGTGAGACTAAAACAGATAATGATCAGAAAAGTGTTGTTAAAAGTATGTCTGCTGATAAAACAGATAATAAAGAAGACGAAGAATATAGAACGGATATAACTTGGGACAATCTTGAAGAGTCTATTGTAAATATAAGATACTTTATTTATGATGCGGATTTGCAAATTAAGTTTGAAAAAAACAATGTTCTTTATTCTAAGTCTCAGTTAGATAAAAAATTTTTATATAAAGGATATTGGAAAATTGAAAAGGATAATGAACTTGTGACTTTAGATATAAAGGATATCGGAAATAAGTCTAGCTCCTTTCTCATGGGTGACTTTAAGAGTTTTTGTGTAATTAATAGTAAAATTGGTTCAATTCATTCTATTATATTCCATCGAAGTGCTACTTTCCCAAAACAAAAAGATTTTGATGGGTATTTGGATAATTCTGATTATCTTATTTTATTTGCAGATGCGAAGTTTAAAGAAAACCTTAACTAAGGAACTTGAGATTGATAAATTAGTTTTAATTTAAGCCTCAACCCTAGAGACTTTATCTAAAAAGTGTGTATGATGAAGAAATATCCGAGTCATGATAAATCCTCGGAAGAATAACGTAAAGCGAAAATTTGCTGAAGCTCGTAAAGATAAGATCGGACAGCAGGAATGGGTTTGCGAAGCCAGAGATCGGAGAGGTTGGAGAACTGTATGAAAAGGTTGACTTCGAGACAGCGAAGGGAAGCGAAATAACCGCCGAGATCTTTTTCCATTCTGTCGATACCTGAGTTGATGGATTCAACGGCATTGGTGGTATAGAAGTGTTTACGTGTGTTTTCGGGAAAGATGAGGAAAGTAAGGAAATGATCTTTGCGTTCTTGGAGATAATCGGCATAGTCAGGTTTTTCGTTTCGGACGAGATCGAGTAGTTTTTGGAAATATATTTCGCCTTCTTCGAGATTGGAAGAATCCTTGATGAGGCGCCAGAGTTTCATGGCACGGGAAACGTTGAGTTTGGAAACGTTGCGGTGAAGATTGCGCGCCAGGTGAACCATGCAGAGCTGACGGTAAGCAAGAGGATAAAGTTTTTTAATGACGTCCTGTAAGCCGTTGAAGTCGTCGGTGATGATTGAGAGGATTTTAGTAGCGCCTCGCTGAATGAGGTCTTGAAGGACATCAGTCCAGAAAGCCTTATTTTCGGAGCCTTTGAGAGTCCAAAAGCCCAGTATTTCCTTGGTACCGTCGAATTTAATGCCGCAGGCGACGTAAATGACGGTTTTATTGTTTTTTCTGTTTTCATCACGGAGCTGGCAGTGGTAAGCGTCGATGAAGACGGCGAACCATTTGGAGTCAAGAGGTCTGGATTTGTAGAAGTCCATTTTTTCAGAGATGAAGTCAAGAGAATCGGAGAGTGATTCCTTAGAGAAAGGAAGCTTTAGAGATTTGCAGGCACGTTCGATTTGAGCATAAGAGTAACCGTTGGAGAGCATGGCGATGAGGAGTTCTTCGTAATCTTTGTCGACGCGTTTCCATTTGGGAGGAAGAATTGCAGGTCTGAAAGAAACGCCCGAGCGGATGCGTGGAATGATGAGTCCGATCTGGCCTGAGAGAAGATTAAGATCGCGTTTGTAAAAACCGTTGGCTTCAGTTTCGAGATAATCCTTGAGATGATTATCCCTGTCCCGCTTCATGAGTTCGTTGATGAGTTTTTCGATTAGAGATGAGAGACCGATACGTTCACCGTTATCTCTGGCCTGAAAAACATCAGAAAGCATCTGGTCGAGAAAGTCAGGTTCTTTTTCCTGAATTGATTTTTTGTTTCTTTTTCTGTCAGTCATGGGAAACCTCTGTGTGTGGTTATTTTATAATTTTACAATATTTCCATACACACTTTTTTAGATGGCTCCCAACCCTAAAATCCCACACCGGCTTAGGATAGGCGGCCTTATGTATCATTGAGGATCAATGAGGCATAAGGATTCGGTTATCGTTATCGGAAGCCGGACGATGGATTGATTTTACGAAATATGATACGCGAAAGTTATTAAAGCGAGTCTTGAAAAATTGGGTGTTGATACGTCTAAATTAGAAATTGGTGTATATCCTCAGGGTAGTAAAAACTATGAATATGGGAAAGCAAATGCTACGGGGTCGATAAGGGGCGTGACATCTGCTAGAGTTCCTAATGGTGCTGGTCATTGGCAAGAAGGATTCAGCGATGGAAGTTTTAGGTGGGATCCTTGGAATGGCAAAAAAGGTGCGGAAAGAGAAGTTAAAGTAATATATTATATAATAATAAGACCACGAAAGGAGAACTGAAATGAGAAAGATAATTGTATTTGCCTTAGCCCTTTGTTTTGTAGAATTTGCTTGTGGAAGTGAAAAAAAACAGAATAAGTCAAGTTCTTTGATATGGGGTGAGTGGAGAATTGAAAAAGATGGTAGCTATTTAGAGATTGCAGAAGGAAGAGCTTCGGTAGTCCATATAGGACAAGATGCGCTGAATTTTTTTGAAGCACCTGAGATTAAAGGAATCTATCCTGATTTTACTTTTGAAATAACATTTAGAGGGGAAGAGGAATTTGTTCCTGGTGGTGAATTGATTATTCATTTTATTGACGAGAATTCTATTTGGTTTGAAGGCCGGTTTAATAATGAATTGAAAGAAAGTTTTAGTCGGCTTGTCAAGAATGGTGCAGATGTATGGATAAAAACAGGAAAGGGGAATATTTATCATAGGATGCCCCAAAGAAATGATGATGAAATGACCCCTCCTTGAGTTGATTAATTTTGAATCTCCACCGGCTTAGGATAAGCGGCCTTATGTCGTCATTGGAAAACAATGAGGCATAAGGATCCGTTTATCGGAAGCCGGGGCAAGGGATGAGTGATAAAAGGCGGCGCGGGAGATACATGG
>Ga0255347_1002288_pt1 | contig 27676 bp, 20 predicted proteins | sample wastewater_treat_2_FD_192479 | JGI IMG/M metagenome (GOLD analysis project Ga0255347, IMG submission 192479) | Wastewater microbial communities from Lulu Island WWTP, Vancouver, Canada - plant24 | ecosystem: Engineered > WWTP > Wastewater > Unclassified | place: Canada: Vancouver, British...
GAATTCAGACACCAGTACAACCAGTGCTGGATTCTCCAAAGACATGGATACAAAACCCCTGCTCAGGTCAGAGCCGGCCAGATCCCGCTCGACAAGGCAGCATAATTTATCTTGGCAAGTGTCTAAAAAACCGTGGACCTATACACAGGATTGGTCCACCGAAGTGCCACGACTCAAGTCAGTGACCTGAATTGAGCGATATTTCTCTCCAAACCGGTGCCGACCGTTATTCCAACCGGGCCTGAAGAGACCGGGTGCCATCACCATACCGACACCCGCCCTCTGGGATGCCTCACGCTGTTCCCATAACCCGCGAACACCACCCGGAACAGAAAGGGGTGACTGAGACCAGCACCCACGTCCGCAAAGCCTGCCGGTTCGCACCTCCGTGACCAGCACGAAAGCGCATCCATGAGGGGAATTGCCGATATTATCCCTCTTGTATTTCGGGGGAAGGAGTGCGACGATTTGAGCTGTGAGCGGCTCGTGCAGGGTGAAGGGCGTTGCAGGGTGAGTCTTTTTCAGAACTCGACGGGTGCTTGCAGGGCAAGAAATCTATTTTCGGCAGAGATTGGGTTTGAAGCGCAAGACCGTTATTATTCCCAGAACTTCGTCCATTGGATGGGTGCTTCTCAGCGCCTTTTGCTTTGCCTCAATGGGGGCTCTCTCCCATGATGCGGCAGCTTCTTCCGGCTGGCTGGGAGTCGTCTTCGCCCGGGCGCTTGTCAATTTCCTCTTTGTTGCCGCCCTTGCCATTGTCACCTCGAAACCTCTCATTCTCTTCGCCGCCCCCAAGAACCTGTGGGTTCGGAGCATCACCGGCACCTGTTCCATGTTCGGCACTTTTTATGCCTTCACTCACCTGCCGATTGCCGAGGCCATCTGCATCTCCAATACCACGCCCATTTGGATGGCCCTGCTGGTGTCCTTTATGACCAGAATGAGTCTCTCGTATTCCGTGTGGGCGGGTGTAGCGTGCGGCACTATCGGCGTAGTGCTCGTTCAGCAGCCGGAATTCCAGCAAGGCAATCTTGCCATCATCGCGGGCTTGGGAGGTGGTTTTTTTGGCGCGATTGCAGTCTACAATCTCCATCTCGTAAAGAACATCCATCCGACCAGCATCGTGGCTCACTTTTCCCTGATCGCCAGCATTGCATCGTTCTTGGCCATGTTGCCGTCCCTCTATGCGGCCCCTTGGGGGACGGGCTGGACGGTACCGGTTTTTCTGAAACTGATTGGCGTCGGCGCAATGGGGACGGTCGGCCAACTCGCGATGACTCGTGGCTATATCACCGGAGACCCTGCCATCAACGCTATCGTCGCCCTGGCTCAGGTGGCTTTCGGCGCTGGCTTTGACATCCTGATCTGGGAGCGTTCTTTCGATCCGGCCAGTATCATCGGCATCATTCTTATCACCTCTCCAACCTTGTTTTTCGTAGCGGAGCAAAGGTTGGTACATCAGCGAAAGCGTATTCCGGCTGCAGTCAAGTGAACCCTGCTCTCATACGAAAAGTTGCGAGTTGCGGGTTGCCTGTCAGCCGTGCTCTTTTTCATGTGTTTCCGGGTGTCCCCAAGGAACATGAACAACTACTTCAGTATTGTCCAGCCCGCACTGGGGATCATTGTCGGTCATCCATCATAATCCTCTCTCCGGACCATGCCCTGCAAGGGTTCCTGCCTGAGATAGCGGATCACATTGGCAACGGCGCGCCGGGTGGCTTCGAGCATCATTCCCGGAACCTTGGCGGAGTTGTGGGGACAGCCGAGGAAGTTGGGTAGCTCGAAGAACGGGTAGTTGATTCGGAATTCACCATGGCTGAAGGGTTCGATCCACCAGGATTCGATGCCTGCCAGAAACTCCGGGTGCGCGACGAGATGCTCATACAAGGCTTGCTCATCAATGATATCGCCGCGGGCCGCATTGATCAGGACGGCACTGCCCTTCATCCAGCCAAGCTCTTCCCTGCCGATGAGCCCTTTTGTGAAGCGATTGAGGGGGAGGGTAACGATCACGATATCGGCAGCTTCCAGGACCGGCCGCAGATCTTGCAGCGTGCCCAGGAAATCCGTCGGCTCGGGACTCCAGCCGCTGGTGTTGACGGCATGGATTCTTGTCCCCAGAGCGCGGAGGAGGCGTGCGGCGGCCCGGCCGATGCCACCAAACCCAAGAATACCGCACACGGCCCCACGCAGTCGCCGGCTCGGCCGCCCATCGTCGAAATCGCCCTGTTGCAGCTTGCTGTGTTGCACCAGCAGCTGCTTGGCCAACGCCAGAACCATGGCCAGGATGTGCTCCGCCATGGGATCGGCGAAAGCCCCCACATTGCTCGCAACGACCACCTCGGCGGGAATGAGGGCATACGGCACGTGGTTGGCACCCGCCGACACGAGCTGCATAAAGCGCAGGTTCCGCATCAGGGGATACTCTGCAACGTTCAATTCCCTGGGTGGATTCCAGGCAAAAACGAGTTCCGCCGTCTCGAGCGCCTCCACCCGGCGGGCATCAACCAGGTCCTTCAGAAAGGCAACCTCGCTGACTTCGCCGAGGCCTGCCATGAGAAGCTCCCGCTCCTTGCTTTTCGGGTCGTAAGTGACGACAAGATGCGGCCGTGTCATGATTTTCCTCCAGTAATTGCGGTAAGGTAGTGCGAACATCGTTTGAACCGATCGTCTGCCCCTGCATTATGGAGGCATTGAAGACCTGGATCAAGTTTCGAAGAGGCTCGACAACTCCCTTGTAACCATCCCGGCGTTCCCACCGACTATAGCAGGCGAAAGCCGTCATCGCTCTCATTGTTCACCCTGACCACTGGGGAGGCAATGAGAAAACCATGAACAGAAGCACCACATGGAGGAAAAACATGAAACACAGAAAAAGGATCGTAGCAATTTGGGCGTTAGCGGTTATCCTGGCAGGGTCGCTTGGGGTGTCCTCAGTGGAGGCCAGACCCAACTGCCCGATGCAGGGCTTCGGACCTCATGGCGGAATGTTCAAGGGGCTCCTGCCCCGGCTGGAGCTGACTGATTCCCAGAAACAGGAGGTTGCCGACGTTTTGAAGCAGCATCGGGACGAAGTGCAAGGCCTTCGAAGCCAGATGATGGAGGCCAGACAGGCTCTTTTCAAGGCCGTGACCGCGAATCCCGCCAATGAGGACGCCGTGCGCGAGGCTGCTGCCAGGGCGGCTGAATTCGAGATGCAGTTGGCCGTGAACCGGGCAAGGGTGTTTGACGAGATCCGGAAGCTGCTGACCCCAGAACAACAGGCCACGCTCGAAAAACTGACCGGTGAATTCGCATCCCGGAGCCACCAGGGCTTCCATCACCGAGGCAGGATGATGGACCGTTGGTTCGAGAAGAGTGGCAATCTCTGATCGTCCCTGGCAGAGGGTACGGCGCCTGACACCAGCTCATGTTCCCTGGGGACACCCGGGCGTGAACGGCCGCGGATCAGGCCAGAGACTGACTCGGCTTCCATGGCCGAGTCGGTCTCAACCGGCCCGATGCCGCCATCATCACTCGTCAGGATGCTGCTCCGCCGGCCCGCTACGGTTGACTCTGACCTCTGTTCGGACTGAAGTTCAGCTGAGATCTCAGGAGAGACATTGGCCATTCCGCACCTGCCGCAGGACGAAGATGGCGTTGCCAGGGATGATCCCACGCCGCACGCCCCCTCTGACCAGGAGATCATCCAGCGGGTGGTGCAGGGCGACATCGAGGCCTTCGAGATACTGGTGAAACTCCATCGCTCGCTGGTATTCGGGGTGGTTGCCAGGCATGTGCCACGGGAGAGCATCGAGGATGTGGCCCAGGAGGTTATGGTGAGAGCGTATCAGTCCCTGGCCGGCTTTTCTGGCAGGAGCTCTTTCCGGCAGTGGTTGCGAACCATTGCGGTGAGAAGCTGCTGTGACTACTGGCGTGACCGGCAGCGACACCGGGAAATACCGCTCAGCACCCTTACCGAAGATCACCAGACGTGGGTCGACCAACTCCTGACCACCCAGTCTCGGGAGGCCTTCCACCACCTGGTGGAACGAACGGAGGCGAAAGAGATCCTCGATTATGCCCTCGAACGAATCGCTCCCGAAGACCGCCTGGTGCTCTCCCTGGTACACGTCGAAGGCCTGCCGGTGAAGGAAGCAGCGGAACTCCTGGGATGGAGTGTGATCAAGACCAAGGTTAAGGCGCATCGGGCCAGGCGGGAAATGCGCAAGATCATCGTCAAGCTTATAGGAGAGAGGTGGTCAACATCATGAAAGCTCGTAACGATCGAATCGAGAAGCTTGAGGATGCTTTCAAGGCCATCCATGGCCGGGAAGGAACCGTTTCAATAAGCCCTGACTGGGACGCGAGAGTGATGCGGGCGGTCCGCTGGCAGGCTCGGCAAGCCGTCGGGAAGCTCTTTGATTTTGAAGTCCTCAGCAACCTGGTATGGCGCTTTGCAGGAGCCACCTGCCTCGTTGCGCTCCTCCTCACGGCCTATTCCATGGTCTTTGATCCGGGAATGCCCACCGAGGTTGCGAGGGCCTTCTTCGAAGATCCGTTGGCTATGGACCTGGCGAGTTTCCTTGAAGCCGTTTGATCGACACTTCCCGATGAGGACCTAACGCCTGTGAAGAAATGGAAACTGATTCTCGGACTTCTGATTTTGTTCGGCTCCGGCGTCCTGGTAGGGGCGCTCGGGACGACCCTCTATTATAAGCAAACTGCCAGGTATGTTCTCGGTGAGGGGCAGCCGGGGGTACGAAAGATGGTCATGCGAAAACTCGTGCGTGATCTCGACCTCACCGAGGCGCAGAGGCCCCGGATCGAGGCCATTGTCACCGAGGTCCAGGCCGAGTTGGGCAAGTTCCGGGCGCAGCATCGGTCCGAACTCGAAGCCATCATCGATCGCGGCCTTGCCCGGATGCGGCCCCTCCTCTCCGGCCCGCAGCAGGAGAAGCTGGACACCTTCTCCCAGCGGCTGAGGGATCACTGGAACAGCCCGCACGGGCCGGGACATCACGGACCGGGAATGCGCCATCGTGATCGTGATTAACAGGTCGCCGAGGAAGCACTTACCGACATCTTGACTGCTTTGTCGGCCACGAGGCCCTACTAGGAACCGGAAAACCTCACAAACGGATCAGATCCGTTTCGCTGATCGAACCCCTTGATTGCCTGCCGACGGCATCGTGCGCCAGCGCCACCCACTCGGTCGGCAAACGGGCGACCCAATACTTACCCATGTTGCAGGAGATCTCGACCATGGTGGCGAACGCTTCAAGATTTCAGACAATGCCGCGCGACGAATTCCATGCCTTTTTGGAGAATATCGGCAAGACCTCCATTGACGGCCAACTGGTTCAAGCAAGCCGTACCGCGCTTATTACGGCTTTTTACAGGGCGTACCACACCGCCAATGAAAACCCGAAGGTCTTCGATGACGGGATGGCAGCGCAGTTACTCACTGTCGATGAATATGCGTTTTTCGAGGAGATGTACTACCGGCGGGCCTTGAGGGACACACCGAAAGCGGCTCGCGAGCCTGAGCAACGACAGTCGGTGATCAGGAAGACGCTGCGCGGCGGGCCCGCGGGGAGCATTCTGGGCCGCGCCCGGTTTGCGGAGAACTCGCTTGAGGCGTCCGTCGTCGCGGGCATTGAGCAAGTTGTGCTGCTGGGTGCCGGTCTCGACACGTTGGCCCTTCGACGACCCGATCTTCTCGGACACATCCAGGTCATCGAGGTCGATCTCCCGGGAACTCAGGCCGTTAAACGCCATCGCCTGGCGGCCGCGGGCATGCCGCTGCCGCCCTCGCTGCATTTTGTGCCGATTGATTTCGCCCGCGAGGATCTCTCTCTTGCTCTCGCTCGCTCCTGCTTCGCGCCTGGAACCCCCACCTTTTTCAGCTGGTTTGGAGTGACCTACTATCTGGAGCGGGATGACGTATTCAAGGTATTTCGCAGCCTGAGTGCGGCAGCCGCTCCGCGCAGCCTGATAGCATTTGATTACCTGGATAGCGCTGCGTTCAATCCGGATGAGGCGACGCCGCAGGTGCAGAAGCTCCAGGACAAGGTTCGCTTGCTGGGCGAACCCATGAAAACCGGCTTCCACCCGGAGCAGCTCGAAACAGCTCTGTTGGACACGGGTTGGAAACTACAACAGGACCTGTCTGCCAAGGATCTCGAGAACGCCTACTTTCAGGATTGTGCGGAAGGATTGCGCCCGGGGCAGTACCTGCATGTGGCCTTGGCGGCTATCCTCGGGAAACCTGCGATTCAAGTCACCTGAAGCTGCTTGAATCATATGCGCAGATCCATGGGTTTCGACGCGCTCTCCGGATCACCCGCAACCGTTGTCACGCGTTTTCTCCGTCCTAACCCCGGGCATCTCGGCAGAGTGTTATAGACATTGGCAGAACTCCGGCTATAATCGGCCCGATATGCGCCCACGGCCGATTGGAGGCCATCGTGTGCCAGGCTGTGGGAATGAGCGAAAGGGTTGAAAAGCCATCCATGGTCCGGCGACTGGCGGATATGCCAGCCAATGGCGCCTGAAGGGAATCGATGGAGCCGGAGAAGCTTGCTAAGCTGAAGATTGGGCAGGAGCGCGAGAGCACCAGGGGGGGCAAGCGCAGGAGACGATGGCTGGTTTTGATCCTGGCGCTGGTCATCCTGTCCGCGGGCGCTTTCCTGGTGTTCCGGTCGGGGTTCCTGGCTTCGACGACCCCTGTGCAACTCACGACCGTTGGCCTGGTCTTTCCCTCGCAGGCACTCACGGATTTCAACGCCAGCGGCTACGTGGTGGCCCAGCGGCGGGCCTCGGTCGCTTCCAAAGCGACGGGGCGGCTCGAACGGCTTGCCGTCCAAGAGGGCAGCCGGGTAAGCGCGGGCGATGTGCTGGCCGAACTGGAAAACGCCGATCTCAGAGCCGAATACGCACAAGTGGCAGCGCAACTGGAGGCCGCCCGGGCCGATCTCATCAAAGCTGAAACGGAACACCGGACCGCTGCCCGCAACTTCCGCCGCTACCGCAACCTGTGGCAGCAGGAGGTGGTGGCTCAGGTCGATTACGAAACCGCCGAGGATCGACACCGGCGTGCCGTGGCCGCGGAGGATGCCGCAAAAGCCGCGATCCAGTCCCTCGAAGCGGCTCTGCTGCGGGCCGAGGTGCTCCTCGGCTATACCGTCATTCGCGCTCCCTTTGACGGCGTCATCCTCACCAAGAACGCCGATGTGGGCGAGGTGGTCGCACCATTCGGGTCTTCCCTCAACGCCAAAGCAGCCGTGGTAACCATGGCGGATCTTGCATCCCTGATGGTGCAGGCCGATGTCTCCGAATCGTTCCTGCCAAGGGTCAACGTGGGCCAGGCATGTGAAGTCCAACTCGATGCCCTGCCGGACACCCGTTTCTCCGGTCGCGTGAACACCATTGTCCCCACTGCCGATCGTACCAAGGGCACCGTGATGGTTAAGGTTGCCTTCGACCGCCTCGATCCTCGCATCCTCCCGGAAATGAGTGCCAAGATCGCGTTCCTCACCAGGCCTCTCAGCGAAGCCGAACACCAGCCCCAGCTCGGGGTTCATCGTGACGTCATCACCCAGCGGCAAGGCGGGCCGGGCCTGTTTCGGATCACCGGCGACCGAGCCGAATGGATTCCCCTGCCAGAGCTGGCGTTCCAGGGCGATTATGTGCTTCCGGGCGAGGTGCTGAAAGCCGGTGAACAGGTCGTGCTCAAACCCGCGAAGGCTCTGAATGCCGGGGACCGGGTCCATGCTGCGGAATGAGTTGCGAGTTGCGAGTTGCGGGTTGCAGGTTAGGAGGTGCGGGAAGATGAGGTGTCGGCTTTCTTATGTCTGAGAGCACGAAACCAGCGCCTGAACCCATCATTCTGGCCGAAAACCTTTACAAGAGCTATCGACGGGGCTCGCAGGAGGTTGCTGTATTGGAGGGCATCACGCTGGCCATCGAAGAAGGCAGCTTTGTCGCGCTAATGGGCCCTTCGGGGTCGGGAAAAACCACACTGTTGAATCTCATCGCCGGCATTGACCGGCCGGATGCGGGCCACCTCATCGTCGCCGGCACTGACATCACCCGCCTGGGCGAGTTGGACCTCGCACGCTGGCGCGCCCGTCACGTGGGTTTCGTGTTTCAGTTCTATAACCTGTTGCCGGTTCTGAGCGGACTCGAAAATGTGGAATTGCCTCTGCTCCTCCACAACCTGAACCGACGGGAACGGCGGGAGCATGCGATGGTAGCGCTGGAGCTGGTCGGATTGAAGGACCGCATGCACCATTTTCCCCGCGAGCTCTCCGGCGGCCAGCAGCAACGGGTGGCCATTGCCCGCGCCATTGTCACCGACCCGACCATCATCGTCGCCGACGAACCCACCGGTGATCTCGACAAAGTTTCGGCCGGCGACGTCCTCACCCTGCTCGAACAGCTCAACCAGGACTTCGGCAAAACCATCATCATGGTGACCCATGACCCAAAGGCGGCAGAAAAAGCCCGAAAGATCCACCACCTTGACAAGGGCGTGCTCAACAGCAACTGAACCCACTCGGCACTCATCACTTATTAATCACTACTCACTACTCGGCACTTTAGCCCATGGAACTGCTTAAACTCATTCTGCGTAACACCATGCGCCAGCACCTGCGGGCAACTTTGACCATCCTCGGGATGGCCGTGGCAATCCTCGCCTTCTGCCTGCTGCGCACCGTGGTGGATGCCTGGTATGCCGGGGTTTCCGCAGCCTCTCCCAATCGACTGGTGACGCGGAGTGCCGTTTCTCTGCTGTTCCCGCTGCCCATCAGCTATCGCCAGAAAATTCAACAGGTGCCGGGAGTCCAGCAGGTCGCCTATGCCAACTGGTTCGCCGGCGTCTATATTGACGAGCGGCATTTCTTCCCCCGCATGGCGGTAGGGCCGGAGCACTTTTTTGACCTCTTTCCCGAATTTCTCATCCCGGATGATCAGCTCAAGGCCTTTCAAAAGCAGCGCAACGCCTGTGTTGCTGGCCGGAAGCTGGTCCAGAAGTATGGGTGGAAACTCGGTGAAACCATTCACCTGACGGGCAACATCTACCCCGGTGACTGGCAACTGGTGCTCCGCGGGATCTATCGCGGCGCAACGAAGACCACCGACGAAACCCAATTCTTCCTGCGCTGGGACTACCTCGATGAAGTCCTGAAAAAAGATGCACCTCATCGGAGCGGCTACGCCGGCTGGTATGTGATACAGATTCATAACCCCTTCGAGAGCGCTGCCATTTCGCGCACCATCGACGCACTGTTCAAGAACTCCTGGGCAGAAACCCTGACGGAGACGGAAAAGGCCTTCCAGATGGGATTTGTGGCCATGACGGACGCCATCGTGATCGCCGTGCGAGTTGTTTCCCTGGTGGTGATTGGAGTGATTCTGCTGGTCTTGGCCAACACCATGACCATGACCGCACGGGAACGGATGAACGAGTATGCCGTTCTAAAGACCCTGGGCTTTGGCAATGGCTTTCTGTTTTGCCTCATTGCCGGTGAAGCCGTCGCCATCGCCCTGCTCGGGGGTGCCATGGGGATGGTTCTGGCCTTTCCCGCAGCTCATCTGTTCGCCCAGGAAATGAGCACCCTGTTACCGGTCTTCCACCTTCAGTGGCAAACCCTGCTCCTGGCAACCGCGCTTTGCTTTGCCATAGGCCTGCTGGCAGCGCTGCTCCCAACCTGGCGCGCCACCAGAATTCGCATTGCCTCAGCGCTGGGTCATACTGGCTGAGGAACAGACAGTTTCTTTTCCATGGCAAAACCGGAACGACCCAAAAAGACTTCCTCGGATCCCTCATGTCGTGCTACAGAACAACACGACCCGCTTCCGCCGTTTAGGCCGCGGTTCCGGGCCGAGATGCAGCGGTGGTTGGCTCCGGTTCGTGATCACCGGCCGTCCTCGCTCTTGCAGAGACCTGTTGAGAAATCGCCCCAAAACCTGATGAGGAGCAAGCTGGAATGAGTGTTTCAAGGCACCACCGGGAGCGCGACGGCGGGAGGCAGCTGATGGTCGGCTTCCAGGGCACCACCCTGGCAGAAGAACTCAAAACCCTGATAAGAGACTTCAAAGTCGGCGGCATCGTTATCTTCAAGCGTAATGTGGCGAGCCCGGAACAGCTCAAAACCCTCCTCATTGAAGCCCAGGCCTATGCGCGCGAGACCATCGGACGACCTCTCTGGGTAGCGATCGATCAGGAGGGCGGACCCGTGCAGCGCCTCGCCCCCCCGTTTCTGCGGCTGCCATCGGCACGGGAGATGGCGGCAGGAGGCGAAGCGGCGGTCCAGGAGTGGGCTGCCAGAGCAGCCACCGACTTGCGCCACCTGGGCATTCACATCAATCTGGCGCCGGTGCTCGATATCGCCGTGGGAAACGAGTCCCATTTCATGACCGAACGCTCCCTCGGGCATGAGCCGACAACCGTCGCCCAGCTGGGGGTGTTGTGGATCGAGACCCTGCAACGCCACGGTATTTCAGCCACCGGCAAGCATTACCCCGGCCTCGGCCGGGCAAAACTCGACCCTCATCACCATGCCCCGGTCATTCAATGGGAGCAGGAGGAAGCCATGGCGGCCGATCTTCTGCCTTTCCGGGCAGCGATTCGGGCCGGCGTCCACGGCATCATGACCTCCCATGCCTTCTATCCGGTCCTCGACCCTTCCTGGCCGGCAACCCTGTCACCGACCATCAACCGCGACTGGTTGCGGCAGCGCCTGGAATTCGCCGGCATACTCTTCAGCGACGATCTGGACATGGCGGCCGTTGCCGGACACTACAGCTTCCAGGAAATCGTCCGCCAGGGTCTGCTGGCTTCCCTTGATTTCTTCCTGCTCTGCCAGGATACCCGGAACATCGAACCGCTCTACCGTGCGCTGACCGATGCCGTCAGGCATGATCAGGGATTGGCCGAACTGCACGACCAATCCCTGGTGCGGATCGATCGTCTGGGGATGGTTGGAGCTCGTGAGCACGTGGCGTAAGCTGACGCAGCCTATTAAAGCAGACCCTGCAGGGCCGTCCTGGCCGTCTCCAGACAGGCATCCGCCTCACACTCCTCGAACAGGCGCATGGCGGCCGTCAGGCATTGCTTGGCCTCGGCCTTGCGGTGTCTGGCTCGATGGAGCTGTCCCAGGGCCAGATAGGCCCGGCCGAGCGTGTCCTTAGCGCCGATTTCGGTGGCCATCGCGATCGCTCTCTCCAGGCAGGCCACCGCCCTGCCGTCCGCAAATGGGGCCGTTGTAACCACGAACCGCAGGTTGCGGAGGATGGTTCCGAGGCTCTGCTTTCCCGCCCTCTGCGCTACCTGGGCATAGACCCTGCCCAGGATCAGCTGGGACACCGCATATCGCAGTCGGTTGCCGGACTGCCGCCAGCTCGCGGCAACCTCTTCCAGGACCTTGACGCCGCGACCGAGCTGGCCCCCGGCAGCGAGCACGGCCCCGGAGAGCAACCTGGCCGGCATCCCCACATACTCGACCCCACGCCTTTCACTGAATTGCATGAGGCTCTCGAGGATCTCCAGCAGCCCCTCGTGCTCACCATGGATGATGCGCGCATAGCAGAGCGCCAGGGTTGGGAACTGCCGGTACCAGGGATCCGCAGAGATCCGCGTGGCTTCTTCAAAGCACGCCGTGCAAGCCGCCATGTCGCCGCCGGCCATATGGCTATACCCCATGAAGAGATAGCCCAGAACCATGCTGCGGATGTTGGAATGAGCCCGGCCAAAATCCACCAGGGTCCTGCCGGCTTCATAGGTTTTTCGCCGTTCACCTCGATAAAAATGCACATAGGCCAGGCCACCGAGGGAATTGAAGTAGATGTAGGGATCGAAATCCTCCGCCCGGCAGATCCGTTGCGCTTTTTCGGCATGGGCGGCGGCTTCGTGCAAGCGCCCCAACTCCATGCAGGTCCAGGCAAGCCAGGTGCAGGCATACCCGATAACCTGCGGATCGCCGGTCTCCTCACCGAGTCGGAGGGCGTGGGTGAGATAGAAGAACGCTTCCTCCGGTTTTTCCCGGTGCCACAGAGGGCAGCTGAGCCAGGTATAGAACATCCCCAGCCGACTCTTGTCGGTCAAGCCCTCGGCAATCTCCCGGTGGGCTTCCAGCAGCTCCTGAAGCTGTCGGTATTCGCCATTGTAGTAGTAAACAAATCCCCACTTGATGAGGAGATCAACCAGGAGCTCCTTATCTCGTTCGTGGCTCACACCTCTTTGCATCAGCAGCTGATAGGCTTCTCGAAAGTACTGGTGAGACTCCTCCACGGCATAGCGTTGGAGGCTCTTCTCACCCGACTTGACCAGGTAATCCACTGCCTTATCGATCGACTGTCCCTGCCGGTAATGAAACGCGAGGGTTTCATAAATCTCGGGCAGTCGGTCACGGAACAGGTCCTCCACCACCTGCCCGATCCGCTCATGGACAACCTGACGCTCTTTCTTTAGGAGTCCGTTGTAGACCACCTCCTGCGTAACGGCATGCTTGAAAACGTACTCGAGCTCAGCCTGGGTTGGATTGGTGCGGATCAGATCCAGCTGTTCGAGGCCGTTCAGGCAACCCTGCAACCGCTCCTTTAGCTCGGAAATCTGTTCCAGGATGCTGTACAGGAAATTTCGACCGATTACCGAAGCTTCCTGCAGGACCCTCTTCGTCTCGAGGCTCAGGCGGTCGAGCCGGGCCGCAATGACACCCTGAATGGTCGGCGAGATGTTCACTTCGCTCAGGATCCGCGTGAGTTTCCAGGCTTCCCGGTCCTGCACCAGCGCCCCTGACTCGATCAGCGAATTGACTACCTCCTCCAGGTAAAAGGGATTGCCTTCCGTCTTTTCGTGAATGAAAGGTTTGAACCCGTCAGGAAGGGTCTTGCTCCGGAGGAGCGACTCCATCATTTGCTGCGCTTGGGCAGAGGAGAGATCGTGCAGGTGGATTTCCTGAAACAAGCCCGGCAGGATCTTCCCCCGCTCATCCGGGAACAGCTGGAAGGGGTGCCGCCAGGTACAGAGGAAGATGGCCGGGAAGGACGAATCGGAGATCAGAAACCGCATCAGATCAACGAAAGGCGTGTCGGCCCAGTGGAGGTCTTCCAGCCAAATCACCGTAGGCTTGGACCTGGTGGCCGCTTCCATGAGCTGGTCGATGGCCGTGAACAGCTCCGCCTTCCACAGCTCCGGGCTCCTGCCCGTCCTTTCGGGCGAATCCGCGCCATAGAGGCTGCCAAGCACCGAACAGACCTTCGGCGCCGGCCCCAGAAAGCTCTGCACGCCAGCTTCGAGCTTGCACCGGACCGATGCCGTGGTATCTCCTTCCTCGATTTTCCAGAACCAGTTCAGAAAGCCGACCAGGGGCGCATACGGGATATTTTGAGTGTATCCATAGGAATGGGCGGTAATCCAGTGAAACTGAAACCCCTGTAAGTTGAGAGTGGCCCGGAATTCTTCCACCAGCCTGGTCTTGCCCGTGCCAGGGTCGCCCGAGATGCAGACGACCGTTCGCTGTCCCGCCTGCAACCGTTCAAAAGCGGCAGTCAGCAGGCCCAGCTCGGTCTCCCGCCCGATGAGCGCCGCGCGCAATCCATGAAGTCGACGGTCGCCCTGCGGTTTGTCTCTCGCGCCAATGACCTCATACGGCTCGATGAGGCTGGACTTGCCCTTGATTCTTGCAGGTTCGACCCGCTTGAAAAGGAAATGCGCCCGCGCCAGGCAATAGGTGGCGGGTCCCACCAGAATGGTCCTCGCCTCGGCCAGATTACACAACCGGGAAGCCAGATTGACGGCGTCGCCGGTGATTTCACCGCCAACCCGGTCGGGGTCCAGGCCCCCGACCACTACCACCCCGCTGTCGATCCCGGTATGCATGGTCAGCGGGTGCCCGATGCGGGTTTCATACGCCGGGCTGATCGCCTCAACCGCCCGGTGAATTTCCCTGGCCGTGCAGATCGCCCGCACCGCATCGTCTTCATGGCTGCTCGGCACACCGAAGAGGACCATCGCTGCATCCCCCAGGAGGCGGCCGATGAAGCCGTCATATTGCCTTACAATCCTGGTGATTTCTGCGAAAACCCGGCCCATGATCTCCTTGACCTCTTCCGGGTCCAGCCGCTCGGTCATCCGGGTATAACCGTTCAAATCGGAGAACATGATCGTGATCCGTTTGCGTTCCCCGGCGATGATCGACGGTGCGTCATGGTTCGTTTCGGTGGCCAGCAGAGCCTGCCCGCACGCGCCGCAGAACTTCCGCCCCAGAGGGACCTCAAACCCGCAGCGGGGACAGACCGGCTGTATTCTGGCCCCGCATTCCTCGCAGAACTTCACCGCCTGCCGGTTGTCAAAATGGCACCGAGGACAATGCATGACAGCTCATACTCTCAGCAAACTGCAACGTGCAACGACGCATTACCTTTCTCCTCCGCCATCCATCCGGGGAGATGGCCGCTCAGAGGCCGTGTGTGGGAGAATGCTCTTCCAAAGCTCCCAACGGAGTGGAAATGACCCTAATACCCGGCGGCGTGCTGGGGGCACCATCCTGAGCCCTTATTCGGCTGCTCTTGACTGGGGAAGAGCGTAAATCTACCGGCTATGGGTGAGAAAGTATATGAGGGATTCTATGTATTTGAAGCGGGGCAATGCTGTATTCTGGACATTTCATTGCCGAGAGGCCTTGAAGTGAAAACCGCGGGAAATTGGCCGGTTCCTTTTCTAGACTGCCAATATTGGCGGCAAGTTACGCTCCCTCAGGAGGCCTCCCCTCTAGCGGAAGGAGCAGCAGGAGGAAATGAGTCACGTTTCCGCAACCCTGTTCCTGTTCCCCCCTGACTCCCCCATCGAGGAGAGAGGAGCAACTGTGAGCCCTATTGAGCTGGCTACAGGCCAAGGGAGGTGTCCACCCTTATCCGGTCTGGATTTTCCGGAAGTCGGCCAGTTGGCTGAAGAGCTGGTGGACTCTTGTGAGCAGCGCCAGCCGATTGCGGCGGACAGCCTCGTCCTGGTCCATCACCAGGACTGAATCAAAGAACGCGTCGATCACCCCTCGAAGCTCGGATACGGCCTCGAACGCGCGGCCATAGTCGGCTTGGGCCAGGTGGCCGGTCACGACCTGCTCGGCGCTGGCCAGGGCTGCCAGCAATGACTGCTCGGCCGCTGCCTGAAAGAGCTCGGCGTTGACGGCGGTCTTCTCGGGTTCCTTGATGATGTTGGCCACCCGCTTGAAGGCCCCGGCCACGCTTTCGAAATCCAGCCGGGCCTTGAAGGCAGCCAAGGCTTTGACCCGGGCCACGGCCCCGATCAGATCGTCAATGCCCACTGCGAGCGCCGCTTCCACCACATCCGGCGTGTACCCCTCCTGGTTCACCAGCATGTGGCTGAGCCGCCCGAAGAAAAAGTCCAGCACTCCCTGTTTGACCGTGTTCCGCGGTTCGGTCAGCTTCGGCCCGAGTTGCTGCAAGGCCTGCTCAATCAGGTCAGTGAGGGACACTTTCAGGGGTTTTTCCAGGACGATACGGATGACTCCCAGGGTCTGCCGACGCAGGGCGAAGGGGTCGGCGGTGCCGGTCGGCAGGAGTCCGACGCCAAAGCAGCCGGTGATGGTATCCATTTTGTCGGCAATGCTGAGCAGAGCGCCTTCAAGCCCTTCGGGAATCGGACCGCCGGCGCGAGTCGGCAGGTAGTGTTCGAAGATCGCCTGCGCCACTTCCTCCGGTTCCCCCTGCAGCCGCGCATAGGCCCGGCCCATGATCCCCTGGAGCTCGGGAAATTCACCGACCATGCCGGATACCAGATCGGCCTTGCACAGATAGGCGGCCCGCAGTAGAGCGGTGAGCCGTTCCGGAGCCACCTTTTGGCCCAGCCATCGGGCCAGAGCGGTGAAGCGCTCGACTTTCTCCCAGCTCGTTCCCAGCTTGGAATGGAACACCACCGCCTGCAACTGGGCAGCCCGCTCCTCCAGGCGCAGTTTCTGGTCTTCCTTGTAGTAGAACCGCGCATCTTCGAGCCGGGCGCGAACCACTCGGGCATTGCCGGCCGCCACCAGGTTGAAATCCCGGGGGATGGTGTTGGCCACCGTCACAAAATAGCGCAGCAGATCACCCTTTGTGTCGGTTATGGCAAAATAGCGCTGGTGTTTCTTGATGACCGTAATGAGCAGCTCGGGCGGCAGCTCGAGGTACTTCTCTTCGAACTCGCCCACCAGCGGCTGAGGCCATTCCACCAGTTGCGTGACTTCCTCGAGCAGTTCCTCGTCATCGAGGATGCGTCCGCCAACCGTCCCAGCCGCTGCCTCGATGCCTTCCAGGATCAGTCTTTTGCGCTCTTCCCGATCAACCACCACGAAATGCTTTCTGAGGTTCTCCCGATGGCTGTCGTAGTCGGTCACTTCGAGCGGAACCGGGCTCATGAACCGGTGGCCGGACGAATACCTGCTGCTGGTAATGTCGCCGTACCGCAAGCTGACCACTTCCCGCCCGAGCAGGGCCACAAGGGTATGAATGGGCCGGGCAAAGGTGACGCTCAAACTCCCCCAGCGCTGGGATTTGGGGAAGGGGATGCGGGCGATGAAATCCGGGAGCATCTTTTCGAGCAGGGTCTTGGTGGGAAAACCGGCTTCCTCCTTGATCACGCAGAGATAAGCGCCTCGCGGGGTTTCTTTGATCTGGATCGCATCGAGCGGCACTCCCTGGCCTCGAGCAAAGCCTTCGGCGGCCTTGCTCGGCTTCCCTGCGGCATCGAAGGCCACCTGGCGCGGAGGCCCGATGACTTCCGTCGAGCACGCTTCCTGGTGCAGCGCCACGTTCGGAATCACCAGCACCAGTCGCCGCGGGGTTCCGGTAGTGACTGGTTGACCATGGCCGATGCGGTTCTCTTCCAAAAAACGCCCCATCTCGAGCGCCATCGCTTCGAGCGCTGGGCCGATATACCCGGCAGGAATCTCTTCGCAACCCACTTCCAGATAAAAGGCTTCGCCCATGGTTTCCTCCATAGGGTTCGTGGTTTTAGTCCCATTTCTTCAGCAGCGGGAAGCCCATGGCTTCCCGCTGGGCAACGTAGGCGTGGGCTGCCAGACGCGCCATATTGCGCACCCGAGCGATGTAGTTGGTGCGCTCCGTAACGCTGATCGCCCCCCGAGCATCCAGCAGATTGAAGACGTGGGAGCATTTCAGACAGTAGTCGTAGCAGGGGAGCACCAAACCGCGCTCATTGAGGTGAAGTGATTCGGCTTCATACATATTGAAGAGCTGCAGCAGCATCTCCACACTCGCTTCCTCAAAATTATAGCGCGACCATTCTACTTCCCCCTGATGGTGGACGTCACCGTAGGTCACGTTGCCGCTCCAGGCGAGATCGTAGACATTATTGACCCCCTGCAGGTACATGGCGATCCGCTCGAGACCGTAGGTCAGTTCGACACTGACCGGGTTCAGGGACAGGCCTCCGGCCTGCTGGAAATAGGTGAACTGGGTGATTTCCATCCCGTCCAGCCAAACCTCCCAGCCAAGTCCCGAAGCACCCAGGGTGGGCGATTCCCAATCGTCTTCCACGAACCGGATGTCGTGGTCGAGTGGATCGATGCCGAAGCTCCGCATGCTCTCCAAATACAATTCCTGTGAATTAGGAGGTGACGGCTTGATGATCACCTGATACTGATAATAATGCTGGAGGCGATTGGGGTTCTCCCCGTAGCGGCCGTCGGTGGGGCGCCGGGATGGTTCGACGTAAGCAACTTTGTAGGGTTCCGGCCCGAGCACCCGCAGGAAGGTGGCGGGGTTAAAGGTCCCGGCCCCTACTTCCAGATCGTAGGGCTGCTGAAGCACACACCCGCGATCAGACCAAAACTTGTCCAGGGCAAGGATCAACTCCTGAAACGTCATAGGACACTCCTTACACGATGCGTGGTCAACAAGCCCTCCCCGTGAGCCACAAGGGCGGCGCCGAGAGCCAAACCGCCACAAGGTTGAGAGGACCTTACGAACTGGAAGATTTCGTTTAAGAGTGAGCGTATAGGCATCGAAACTTTTCGATGTCAAGGGAAAACAATGCAGGCACCTGAGCGACCGCTGATCAAAACCGACTTCCTCGAAACCCTCCTGACCGTCACGGCCAACTACGGCATCCCGTTGTCCGAGGAACAAGCCAACGCATGCCACGAGCACGTCTCGTTAATGCTCGTCTGGAACCGAACCTGCAACCTCACCCGCATCACCGATCTTCGGGAAATCATCGAAAGCCATTTGCTGGACTCACTGTTGCCGGCCAGATGGCTTCCCCAGGCCGGGCCGGCCCTCGATCTCGGAACCGGGCCGGGATTCCCGGGCATTCCGCTGGCGATTCTCTATCCTGGCCTGGAAATGCACCTGCTCGAATCCCATCGCCGGAAGCTCAGCTTCCTCAAAGTGGTACTGGCACGACTGGCGCTGCCGAATCTCAAGGTCGTGGAGGGTCGCTCGGAAGACCTGGTGCGCTCAAGCCGTCTCTTCCCACAAAAGCCGCTCAGGCTGGTGACCATGCGGGCGGTAAAACTGGAACCGGCACATCTCACCCGCTTTGCCCCGGAGCTGCTTCAAGACGATGGCGTGTTCGCCTACTGGGCAGGCCCAGGCACGAACCTGCCCGGGCAGGAGAGTTTTGATGAGAAGGTCGCAACGCCGGGAATGGTCTTCGACGGACGCCACAGCTATTCTCTGCCTTCGATTCCGCAGCCCCGCCATCTCTTCCGGTGGAGGAAGCGATGCGCTTGTAGGCCTGGACTCGCTCCAGAAACCGTTTCTGTTCCATGACGCCCCTCACCCGCTTCTCATGGAAATTGGGGCCGCCTTCCCGGAAGCACCACACATCGCGACGCAAATTCGACCCCTTTCCATGGGTTGCGTTTCGCTCCGCTCAACGCAACCTACCATCCTCGCGTTCGGGCCGATGCTCTCCGTTGCGTTGAATGAACATGAAATGCAGCCGCAAGGGGAATCGCAAGACACCTGCCCTGCGCGGTTTAAGACTTATGCCGCGCTTTACTAGCGGTAGGCATCGGTGAGAATTGCGCCAGCGCTGTGGCCTGCCTCGGCGAGGGCTGCGGCCCTGGCAATCGAGAGGCCCTCACCGTGGCCCTCGCCAATCCCTGAAAAGTGCCACAAATCCTGGCCCTCATCGTAGCGGACGACTTCCGGGCACGAAGGCAACTTCAGTCGATTGCGGAACACCTCACAGGGAACAGTTTCTTCAGTCTCCCCATACATGAGATGGATGACAATGCTTCCCGTTCGGGTCCTCTGCCGTCGAATATCCAGGATCGACGGCTCTCCCACGATATGCCGGAGTTCTGCTACCGACGCCGCTCTCACCCACGGCTCACTCCCACCCTTGGAAAAAGGGAGCCAATCGCGTTTCCTGCTGGCGGCAAGCTGATCGAGCAGCTTCAGGAGGGCGGGATCAGCCTGGCTTCCTCGTGCCTCCTCGACATCCGGCAGGCTTCCCTGAAAGACCATGCAGTGGGTGGTATCACAGAGCGACGAGGTATCCTCATGCCGGTGGCGGCCATGGACCCCGTTCCACAGGATCACCGACCGCAGCGCCCGGGCCCCCTCCCCCCGGAGTTCCTGGGCTTCTGCCCTGAGGACGGCATCGGCGTAGCCTTCCGGGTCGGTTTCGAGAACGACCGTCCGGTCATCGGGAGAACTCAACAGGACTCCGGTAATGAGCCGTTCCGGCCGGCTGCCCCGAACGGTCGAAATGATCCGAAATCGACCGCAGGTGCTGACCCGTTCCTTCCAACCCCCAGCCCCGAGTCTTTCAAAGGTCGGGCACTCGTCAAGCACTTCCCACGAGGCGCGAGGGACCGGCGCAAGCAGCCTCACCCGCACCTTGCCGAATCGCGGCGGGTAGCGAACTGCCCACGCCCGCAGCATTTTCCCGGCTCGGTGAAGATTCGCGGCTCCATTGACGCCCAGGCTGCGAAATACGGCCAGGAATACCGGCTCTTTCGCCGGCCAGGCAACCATGAGATGTCCCAGCAGGGGAGTGCCCCGTTCATCGGCAACGGTTCCGGTCTTGGCCAGAGCCTGGAGCCTGGTGAGAATCCGTTTGTCTTCCGCCGGCGCCCGGTAGAGGGTGGACGCTGCCAGGAGACCGTTTTGGGAGAGTCCTGCGAAGTATTCCGGGCGATACCGGAGCGAGGCTCGCAAGATCCGGGCAAGGTCGAGGAGATTTGCCTCGAGGGGGAACCCCCCATCCGCTCCCCGCTCCCCGAGACACTGCCACCAGAACCGCTCGTCCTGCCCGCCACCTTCCTCAGGCGGAGTGCTCGCCGAGAGGGCAGACTCCCGGGCGGGGGAGAGCAGGAACCGCAGCCGCTCCCAATCGAGACTCGCTCGCCTGGACAGGAGCTGTTCCATGTCACTCGCTGCCAGCTCGCGGCTCACCTCCGCCGGGGGGGCCTCGCGCAGGGCGGCGGCATAGGGAACCTTGAGCAGGGACCCGGGCGGATAGCAGGTTTCGAGATCGCCCTGGGCTTCCAAGAGCCGCCCTGAAATGAGACTCACCAAGACATAGCTGAACCCCGTTTCGTTGGGGGCGGGAGTCTGACTGACGAGCTTTTCGATGGTTTCCGAGCGAGCACAAGGTTTTGTGGGCCAGCCATAACAGGCCACCAGCGAAGAGAGGGTGCGCCAGGAGTCGGGGTCGAGCCTGGCGCCGACCCTCACCCGTCGGCGCAGGTTCGCCAGATCCGCGTCGGTCGGCATGTCGGCACCCTGCGCCCCCGACAGTTCCCCGCTGAAGCTCATGGCTGCTGCTTCCTCGGCCCACAGCGGCAGCTTCCCCCTGCAGGTGCGCAGACTCGCTTCGTGCATCAGTTCATGGCGCAGAACCATCTCAACGTTGGTACCACCCTCAGGATGCGTCCGCAACACCATGACTCCGGGGCGCCAGCCGCCCGCATGGAAGCTGCTGAAATGCTCCGAGGTTGCGGCTGGATAGGCCCGCACCGGATCGGCCGCGGTGGGGATTTCATAGCCCCGCAGGCGCAGTTCCTGGAGGGCCCGGGCAGCATATTCGACGAGCTTCGGCTGGTGCATGAGCGATCCGAAGAAAATGATCGCTGCTCCCGCTTCCAGCAGCACCGCTCTGCCCGCTAATCTCCCAGCCCAGCCCAACATGGTTTCATTGGTCCTCCAGCCTGCCTATCTCGCCTGCACCCCCTGGGCCTCACTGTTCCCCCGAAGGTTTTCGTCATACATATCGAAAGCCCGTGCCGGAGGAATCGTCGCCCTGCCGGCGAAGGTCACCCGCCAAACCTGGTAGAGCCGCAATTCACCGCTCGGGAGTACCCGGGCAATCCTGGCAGTCTTCTCGGTAAAGCGCTGGGTCTCTTTGATCGAGCTCCAATAAGACTCGTCTTTGGGCTGAATCCTGGCATCCGCCAGGTAGGTTTCGTCCTCGTCAAGGACTTGCGCAAGAGACGGGACCCCATCTTCAACCACCACAAAGTGACTGGGGATACCCCCCGATTGTGGCGCGGCAGCGCGCTTCACCCGCACTTCGCTGACCACCGTAGTCCCTACCGCAAGGGGTCTGGAAAGATCGAGCGGTCTGCTGCCGTCGGGGGTGATCTGCAGGAACCTCCGTTCCACCTGCAGACCCTGCGCGTAAGGTTTCACCGCGGGATACGGCACCTCGACCCTGATCGCCGCACTGGTCAGATCTTCGGCTCTGAGCCCTTCGAGACGGATTTCCGAAAGGCTCCCGAGCGGCCCCGGATCAGGGAACGTCCCGACGAAACCTGCTGGAATACGCGACAGCTCGCCTAATCCGACCCCATCTTTCGACCGGACCAGGATTCGCCGGGGCTTTCCTGCCCGTTCAGCAGCATACGCCGCCGCCTCTTCGCTCAGGAGCACCCGGCTGTTGAGAATCACCTGGGCCGTATCAAAGGTCGAGGTCCACCAGCCATTTTTCATCGAGGCCAGCAGGACGCGTTTCAGCCGGGTCGCCAGTTCTTCGGGCAGCGCGCCCGCTTCCTTCAAGACCCCGAGTGCAGATGAAACCACGAACGGCATCCCAAAGCGAAACCCGAGCGCCTGAGCAAGTGGGGATTCTTTGGGAGCTGCCTCCCAGGAATTCTGCGGTTCAAGGCGCGCCAGCCCCGCCTGCAATCTGGCGATCAGCTCGGCCTTCACGGTCGATCCCTGGAAGTGCTGACTGAAGCGGTCCCAGTCCTGATCTTCATGAACTGCAAACATCCTCAGCGCATAGACCAGATCTTCGACCTCCGGCCGGTCAGCCTGGTGGACTCGTTCGACGTAGGCAATCTCCTCCTTGTACGGCCGCCCATAGCCGCCGAGTTCCGCGATTCGGGCCAGCTCGTAGCCCGACAGGGCGAGGTCGGCGGTGGTGAGGTCTTCTTCGAACTGCCGGGATAGCCAGTCGGAACCTCGATTGAACGCTGCAGCCGCCCCCTCGATCTTGAGTTCCGAGGCATATTTCAAGGCATAGAGAGCGGTTACCGTTGCCTGCAGGGAGGTGTGGTGGTCCGACGGCCACAGGCCGAAACCGCCGTCGGTCTTCTGGTTCTGAATGATCTTCTTGATCCCGAGAGCGGCATTGCGGGCCGCTTTGGTCAGCACCGTCGCCATGGGACCCAGTTCGTGCGGCTCGATGCCGGCGCGCTCCACCAGATCCATGAGCACCACGTTGGGGATGGTCGAATGCACCAGTTGCTCGGTACAGCCATAAGGATACGCCACGAGGACTTCCGCCGCATGAAGGGCTGCCCCCAGAAGTCCGGAACTCACCTGCACCTTCAGCTCACGGGCCCGCCCGGTCTCGGGCAGACCGCTTAGCTGGAGGTGCTTTCCACCGGTTCCGGAATAAACCTGAGGCATGGCCGCAGGCTTGAGCGGAATCTCGAAGTGCTCGGCTCCGCCAATGCGAATCCGCTCCGGCGATTCGAGAGCGACTCTGAGCGTGGCCGCGCCTCCCGCCTCCGCGACTTCCAGCGCCAGCGGCCAGATCTCCTCCCCTCTGCCCGGCAGGGTCACCGCCCGCGCCGTTGGCCCCTCCCGGAACCGCGCCCCACCTTGCAGGCTGAGCATCGAGGCCAGAGCCGCGGGCTGCGCGAGATGATTGACCAGCTTCACCTGCAGGGTCACTTCCTCTCCGTCCCGCAGGAACTGGGGCGCCAGCAGATCGACCGAGACGTCGGCAACAGTCCGAAATCGCTCCTTACCCTCCCCGACCCGACCAACCTTGTCAGCTGCCACCACCGTGACCACCCATTCGGTGACGTTGGCGGGAAGATCGACGGTGATCGCCGCGCGCCCGTTAGCGTCGGTGACAACGTGGGGGAACCAGCCAGCGGTGTCCCGCATGGACTTCTTGGTCGCTTTGCTCTGGCTCTTGAGTGCCCCCAGCCTGAAGTTCGGCTTCTTCAAAAGCGACGCGTAGCCGTAGCCCTGGAGTTCATCCGAATAGAAAGTAGCCAGGTTCAAGCGGGGCAGTGGATAGAAAAAGTCGAACACCCCCGGTCGCAGTTCGCCCTGCACCGCATAGACCGCCCGATCGACGATGGTAACCGCCAGTTCCGTCTCCGCCGCCGGGGCACCGTCAGCGTCCTTAACCTCGAAATCGATCTTCAGCGGTTTCAGCGGTTCGGCCTCGGGCCGTTCCGGAAAAACCGCAACATTCAGACGCTTAGACCAGGGAACGACCCTGAACCCGAGGGTCTGCTCCCGATATTTGCCACCGCTCGTGGGGATCGTGACCGTATGATAAAACCCGGTCCCGTACTCAGGTCTGGCTTCAACTTCCAACCAGCAGCTCCTTCCCTTGATGGGGGACGGTCTGGTGTCGTGAATCTTCCAGCCGGAGACCGTTTCCCAGATCGTCCCGCTTTCCGCCTTGCCCCAGTTCGCAGGAAGCAGCGCGAGGACTTGCGCCTTCTCGCCCGGAGTCAAGGTGGTGCTCGTTGCATAGAGTTCGAGCTCCTCGTTCTCGACCACCGTTTCTCCCTGACCTCCCCCCACGATCATAGCCGCCGGTTGCGAGGTAGCGATATGCTGCATCGGTTTGCCATCAAGGGTTTCGAGAGTCGCGACAGCGGACAACCGGCCGTGATGGACCAGCTCGGGCAGAGCGAGTTGGCACAAACCCTGGGCGTCGGTGGTAAAGGGCAGCTTTACGAAGGCGGTTGTGGCTTGCCCTCCCCGCTCGAGCGCAACCTCGACCACACCACCACCGTTAGGGGCTGGCCTGCCGTCCGGGTAGGTCGAACGCACCCGGAGGGTGTGGTGTTTTTCCCCCGCCTGCGCCATGCTTGTTGAGAACCGGACCGTCGGCTGCGCCTCGGCCAGGGTGACGAAAAGGTTTTCCGTGAGCACCGCCTGGCATCCGGAACGGTCGAGCGCCCGCACCATCAGCGTGTAGATCCACTCCTCAGCGCTTGCGGAACCCATCTTCGGCACCTCGAAAGTGAACGAGGCCTCGCCCGCTTCGTCCATCCGGGGGGCCGAGTCCCAGGTATTGGTGACAGCTTTGTCATCCAGCGCGGCAAGCCGTGCCTCGACGGAACTGAAGATTCGTTTCGGTTCCGTGAGGGCCGATATTGAGCGCACTTCCCCATGGTAGTCCGCAACGGCGCTCAACCCGGCCCCAGCCTCGACCACCCACTGGGGAGTTTCGAATTTCTTCCGGTAGAGAAAGACTTCATATTTGGCATCCTTCGGCGCCCCTCCGGCGTACCGTTTCGCCTTGAATTTGACGGAAAACGACGCCCCGGGCACCACCGTCGGACTCCGTTCGATGAGCTCAAGGTAGAAGGTCGGTTTAACGTAGTCGCGGACCCGGAATTCGCCGCCATAGGGCTTGCGGTCAATTTCTGCAACCAGCCGATAGAGGCCGGGCAGTTGCGTGTCATCGAGCCCGAACATGCCGCTGAACGAGCCAAACTCGGTGACCAGCACCTGGGCCTGGAGTCCCGTCGCAGCACCGTCGGCACGGACCACGGTCACACTCGCCTGCTTTTGCGCAACCTCCGGAACCTCGAGCCTCCCGTTTTCGTGGGAGCGCACAATGCCCTTGTAAAAGAAGGATTCGCCTGGTTTGAAGAGCGGGCGGTCGGTGATGACCAAAACCGCATCATCGTTGGCAACCACCGGCAGAAAATCGGTATCCGCCAGGACCTGACGATGGTCCGGGGTTTCCGCCTTGATGACCAGCTTCCCGTCGAGCATGCCTTCCGGGTTCGAGAAGGTCAGTTCCCCAAAGTCATTGGTTTTTCGATCCAGCCGCAACCATTTTCCGCGACCGTCGCGGTAGCTCACAGCCGCCCCCGCCACCGGCTCGAGCTCACGCGTCATCAGCCTCACCACCAACTGCTCACTCGACTGCTTCACCTGCAGGGCCAGACTGCTCACCTGCATGAGACACTGGGCTTCCGAGCCAGCCTGGACTGCCTGGACCAGATAGACGCCGTCCGGCAGCGGCTCGAGGACCACTTTCCGGATTTTGTAGGAATCCTCCTGCCAGGCACTGTCAGCAAACCACCAGCCGAGATCGCTCACTTTTTCCCCGCCGAACTGCAGATCGAGGTAGTATTCCCGAACCAGGTCAAACCCTTCGGGCGCCCCCGTGATGATCGGTTCCGGAGGGGTGGCCAGATCGCCCTTTGCGACCTCGATAAGAGCCTTGTGCAGGGCCGTGTCCTGGAACGATTTCCGGAACTTGACATCCAGCATGTCCCGGAAAGTCCTGAAGGGGGATTCCACCTTGTTCAGGCCGACAATCAAATAATGGCCGGGGTTCAGTTCCGTGGTCGGCTCTTCATAGCTCCGACTGATCTGGAGCTGTCCGTCGAGGAAGCGATCGAGGTTTTTGGGCCGCAGCACGCGAACCAACATCGGTTTGTGGGTAATCGAATAGTCGAGTCGCAGTTCGGGCTTCTCGTTATGGGCAAAACTTCTCGCCACGGTGAGATAAAAGGAGCTGCCGGCAAAGGCCGGCGCTACGCCCTGGACCGCCAGGACCAAAAGCAGGGCAGGGAGACGACAGGATAACCACTTTGCCATGATCATGATACCCCTTGTGTGGCACTCGTCCGTCCGCCCTTCCGGCGGAAACAGCCTTTGCCCTCACATCGAACGCATCCACCCTGCATTGGCCCTGATCTGCCCCTGCCGCAGGGCTCCAGTCTTTGCCACACTCTATTGCAATCAGTCGCGTAATGCAATCGCGGCCGAGGCCTTGAAAGCGTTTCGGAAGTTCCATGAAAACGTTATAATGCCTTCGCTCGCTTCACCGACAGGTGCGGCATGAACGATCAGATGCGACACTGCAAGGGAACGTTCAACCCATGCTTCGAGCTAAAGGCAGCCATCAACAAATGAAAATGGATACAAAGGAAGTCTCTGGCAAAAATCAGGACGGAGAGACGACTCATAAGGGGATCATCAATTTCTTCTTCGAACTCGGGATGCTCAAGCGCACGCCGCGTTCCGGATTTCAGTTCCTGCGCTCAGGACGGGAATCGGTGGCCGAACATTCCTATCGCATGAGCCTGATCGGCTTCACCATGGCTCGCCTGACACCGGGCGTCGATCCCTTCAAAGTGCTTTGCCTCTGCCTCTTTCACGACGTACCCGAAGCGCGCACCGGCGACCTCAACTACGTGAACAAGCAGTACGTCACGGTGCATGAACAGGAAGCCATCGACGATCTGGCCGCAACCCTGCCCTTTGGCGGGGAATTCAAGGCGTTGCTGGCCGAATACCGGGCCCGGGAAAGCCTCGAAGCCAGACTCGCCCACGATGCCGATCAATTGGATCTGATTCTCGAATTGAAAGAACAGAACGATCTTGGCAATGTCTACGCCAATCAGTGGATCCATTTCGCCCGCAAGCGCCTGCAAACCGATATGGGAAAAACCCTGGCGGCCCAGATCCTGACCACCGATTCCACCGACTGGTGGTTCGAAGGCCACGATCACTGGTGGCACCGGGATCAGGAGGGTTGATCCTTTTTGCGCCGGTCGGTAAAGGAGAGCACTTTGGCTTTCCTGGGCGGGCCGGCTTCATCCTGCGCCGGTTCGACGGCTGCCGCCGGTTCCTCCGAGCTGGAGTCCACCGCTTCCGCCACTTCTTCCGGCGAAACCACCTTGGCGACCCTGACCGGCCGCCCCCCCATGGTGAATTCGTCTCCGTCAATGTAAGCCCGCCGCAGAATCCAGGTGATCACCATCAACGGGATCTGCAGGACCAGCAGCTTCACTTGGTACCATTGGGGTTTGTAATCCGAGGTGATGTCCTCTACCCGAGCGAAGAAGGCTGGCTTGTTATCCATATGAACCAGTACCAGATCACCTGGTTGAACCATCGAACCGTCCTCTCTTTCCAGGCGGGTTTGAACCGGTGCGGCCGGTGCAGCCATCGCAAGCGCCAAACCCGGTCTTTTGAGGTCCTTCAGCAAGGACCATGAAGCTGCGCGCAGGGATCAACCGGCGTCCCCAGGCGCGTTTCGCAGCCCGAGACCCGGTCTGGGGCTCAGTCATCCCGCTCGACCACCTCACCGTCGAGTGGCCTGACCGGCTCGGCCTTGAACGTATTGTGCCTCCAGGACCCCCTGGACACGGGGAAGATCCGGTCCCTCCGGAGGCAAAAACCCGAATATCAATTCCAGCAACGACATCACCATGCG
>Ga0255347_1002299_pt1 | contig 27576 bp, 23 predicted proteins | sample wastewater_treat_2_FD_192479 | JGI IMG/M metagenome (GOLD analysis project Ga0255347, IMG submission 192479) | Wastewater microbial communities from Lulu Island WWTP, Vancouver, Canada - plant24 | ecosystem: Engineered > WWTP > Wastewater > Unclassified | place: Canada: Vancouver, British...
TTTCCAACGATCCCAATCCGGAAAACGGCATGTTTTTCCGCTCCGATCAGCTGCCTTTCATGAAAAAGGGTGTTCCGTTCCTATTTGCCAAAGGCTATACCCACCAGCGCGAACTGGGCAAAGAGGCAACCCTCCAAATCATTGCCGATTATTGGAAAAATGTCTACCACAAACCTTGTGACGAGTTTGTTCCCGAACGCGACAAACCGGATGGCCTGCTCGAAGATGCACAACTCTTTTTCAGTGTCGGTTACCGCATAGCCAACGAACAATCCTACCCTCAATGGCACAAAACATCGGAATTTTACCAAGAACGGGGTGGGGAGAAATGAAAATAAAAGTCCATATATTCCTTCTGACTTTACTAATGGTTATTACAGCATGTAATGCCCAACGTCAGATACATATTGATACCACAGAGGTCAGTTATTTCAATGGAATCACCGGCAAAAATGAAATAATAGAGGATTACCGGATAACAAACAATTCAGACGAGGAGTATTTAACCTGGGTATCATTGGAGCCGATAAATGAGAGATCAAATATCGAGTTGGTTCACGATTTCTTTAAAAAGAGAAAAGGTGACTTCAATTTTCTCGAAGCGATGTTTGAGAACATATTGGATGAGCAACCGACAGCTATCGGATATTCATTTATTAAAAATATTAATCCGGGTGAAACCTTTTCCTATTATATCTCCCACAACGAAACAGTTTCAATTTTGTACCAAGAAAGAATTGTCCTTATCAAAAGAAAAGAAGTAGAACAATATCTAAGGATGCAGCTTGATGACAAATACTTTTACGAGTCACCCAGTATAATTCTGACAGAAAATTAGCTTAAGTCTCCGCTCAGGAGATAACCCCCTCTTTCTTCATCCATTCTATCGTATCGGCGAGGGTCTCTCTAAATGGTCTTGTAGTATAACCCAGCTCATTTCGAGCCTTATCGGATGAGAATAGAGAGTTTGTTGACAAGATGTGCAATGATTGGGTGGAAAACAGTGGAGTCCGTTTTGTCAATTTATAAAAGAGGTTGTAGCTCGGCATAAATATTTTGACCAGCCACATGGGTGACATGAGTCTGGGCTGCCATTTGCCTGTGATATTTTCGAAAGTCCGGAAAAATTCCTTAATGGATATATAGCGGTTGCTCAATATATAACATTCTCCTTTGCGCCCTTTCTTGCAGGCAGCAATGACTCCGGCAGCCACATCGCGAACATCCACAAAATCGAAACCTCCTATTACCCCTGTAGGCATATTACTGCGCCAACAAGTTATTACCAGCTGCGCTGAATGATTATTTACAGGAGAATTGGGGCCGCAAATACCTGTTGGATGTATTACAGTAACATCCAATCCCTTTTTCCCGGCATCCAGGACATACTGAGTCGCCTCAACTTTGGTCTGGCCATATAATCCGTAAACAAGATCTTTGTCAAAATGATCGACCTCGCGTATGACCTCACCCTTGGGCTTTTCCGGTATGGCATGTACCGAACTTACGTGCACTAGTTTGGTCACGTTGTGTTTAATTGCAGCATCTGTAATATTCCGTGTCCCCTTAACGTTTACATCATATACGATTTGTTGGTATTCCAGGGAAGTAGTCACTATACCGGCAGTATGTATCAGATAGCTATCCGTATCAGGACCAACGCGGAAAAACTCTTCCAAAGAGAGCGGGTCAAGCACATTTCCATAGCAGACCTCAACCTGGGAAGGGAGGCGCGAGTTTAACTTATCATCCGGCAGAGCCAGTGCACGGACTTTTTTGCCGGCGGCAATCAACTGGGATACTATTGTCAAGCCCAGATGCCCTGTTGCTCCGGTCACTAAATAGATTTCATCTTTTTGCATACTGTGAGAAAGACAAATACTATGCCGAAAAGATGTTACATTTCTGTTAAGATTTTGGATATAAAGACTTCGAAGGGATTAATTCAATAATTTTGCCCCAAATTCTCAAAAAAATAATTGGTACATCAGTATCAAAAATTGAAGGAATATTCTTTATGGATCCTATTTACCTAATTATTGTAATCATTCTGCTTGGATTGGCAGTAATTGATTTAACAGTGGGCGTAGCAAACGACGCTGTAAATTTTCTCAACTCAAGTATCGGTTCTAAAGTAGCACCAATGTGGTTGGTGCTAACGATTGCCTCAATAGGTATTTTGTTGGGAACACTCTTTTCGAGCGGAATGATGGAAATTGCCCGTAGCGGTGTTTTCCACCCCGAAATGTTCACATTCAAAAATATCATGATGCTATTTTTGGCCGTCATGCTTACCGACGTGATTTTGTTGGATGTCTTCAACTCTCTCGGATTACCCACCTCTACCTCCGTATCGCTGGTTTTCGAACTATTGGGAGCAGGAGTGGCCGTTGCGCTTTTCACTATTTGGCAAAACAATGGAGGCAATTTGATCGATTACATCAATTCCGGGAAAGCATTGGCGATTATTTCCGGAATTTTTCTTTCGGTAGCCATCGCTTTTGTAGCCGGTAGCGTAATAATGTATATCTCCAGACTTATTTTTTCTTTCAGTTACAAGAAAGCGTTTAAATATTTAGGTGCAATTTGGTGTGGTTTTGCGCTTACGGCCATGACCTATTTTATCGTATTCAAAGGGCTGAGAGGAAGCCCGTTTGTGGTAGACGACTTCTTGACAATGATTGAGGCCAACATGGGGAAAACACTATTGATAACCTTTGCCGGCTGGATGGTTATAATGGGCATACTGCAATTATTGAGGGTCAACATATTGAAAATTATAGTACTGGTAGGAACTATGGCTTTAGCCTTAGCCTTTGCCGGCAATGATTTGGTGAATTTCATCGGTGCTCCTTTAGCCGGTTTGGATGCTTATAAACACGCAAATGAAGTATTTGCTGCTACGGGGTCAATTGACAACCTTTATATGCATTCATTGAACGGACCTGTCAAGGCAAATGCTTTAATCCTACTGGCAGCCGGTGGTGTTATGGTATTGGCATTGTGGTTCTCCAAAAAAGCACGTACCGTAACTGACACCGAGGTTAATTTAAGCCGCCAAACTGCCGGAATAGAACGATTCTCTTCATCCGGTCTATCACGGGCTCTGGTACGTTGGGGGGTAAATGCAAACAAAGCTGCCAAAAAGATCTTGCCTAAATCTTTTATAGACAAAATAAACAGCAGATTTGTACTGCCCGAACAAAATTTAAAACCCGGAGCCTCTTTCGACCTGATTCGCGCTTCGGTCAACCTGACCATCGCTGCTATGCTTATAGCTTTGGGTACTTCGCTTAAACTTCCTCTATCAACCACTTATGTGACATTTATGGTTGCCATGGGTTCGTCACTTGCCGATCGGGCCTGGGGACGAGAAAGCGCCGTATATCGTATTACCGGAGTTCTTACCGTTGTCGGCGGATGGTTTGTAACGGCACTGGTGGCTTTTACTATAGCCGGATTGGTTGCTACCATACTTGTTTTTGGAGGGAAAATCGCCGTTTTCGGAATGCTTGCGTTAGTTATTTTCCTTCTTTTCAAATCTTCCAAATTCCACAAAAAACGCAAATCAGCTGAAGCTGCCAAGGCAGAAATTTTGGTAGATGAATCAGGAGTGGTTGAGACTTCAACTACTGAAGTTAGGGAGTCTGTCAAATCGTTGCTCAATATTTATAACCAAACCATTAAGAGTCTTAAGGACGAAGATCGAAGTCTGCTACGAAAGAACGCTTTAAAGAGCGAAGCATTATATAAAAAATATAAAGATAAACGCACCTTCGAAGTGGTTCCCACCATTCAGACCATTACACTGAAAGAGCTGGACATCGAGCAGGAATATGTTCAAATTGTCGACTACACCTATGAGATTACTAAAGCTTTGCGGGTAATTACTGCGGATAGTTTGATATACATACAAAACAACCACAAAGGTTTTAACGATGACCAGGAGGCCGATCTGGAAGAACTCAGTAATCACATGATAAAATTGTACGAAACTTTCATGCAGAAATTGGATGAAAATGATTATTCCAAGTTCTCCGTGATTAGCGAGTTGCGCGATGAGATCCTCGAGAAATGTGCCGAATTGACCAGAAAACAGATCCAACGAGTTAAAAGACAGGAATGTGGCACTCGAAATAGTATCTTATTTATGACTATTTTGAACGAAACCAAAAACATCGCTTTGCAATCGGTCAATCTGATGAAATCACAACGAAATATGTATAAAACGGTAAAAAGAAATGCCGAGAAAATACCTCTAAAAGAGGTGGCAACCGTCAGCTGACGCATTGACATAGTATTTGACACCTTTCAGGTCGTGGCTGCGCCTGATATATAAACAAAAGTCCTAACTGAGTGTCAGTTAGGACTTTTCAATTCTATCGTAATCCGATGGTTTAGAGTAAAAATTTATCTTAATGAAAATATTGTTTTGTCACACGCACAATTTTTCCTACCTTAGTGGCCGTTTGGAACGCATTAATCAAATTCAATATGGCACAATACGAAGTTGACGGAGACGGATTCTTGAAAGATCCGGACATTTGGAATAAAACCGTGGCAGAAACATTTGCACAAGAGGACGGTATTAATGAATTGACCGAAGATCACTGGAAAGTAATTGACGTAATTCGTGAACACTATCTGGAAAATGGTAATGCCCCTATGGTACGCAAAATCTGCAAAACCACCGGCTTGAAATTAAAAGATATTTATGATCTTTTTCCATTAGGACCTGCCCGCGGCGCTTGTCGTGTCGCCGGATTGCCAAAACCGGACGGATGTGTATAGAGTCATGGACTGGTATCATATTTTAGCATTGGTGGCCTTCGTAGCATGCTGCGGCATGTTCTTAGGCCATTTTATTCACCTTATCCGTCTCGGGATGCCCAAGGATAAGGCAAAAGCACAAGGAAAAACAGCGGCAGGCATACGTTATGCCTATATCAACTCCATGATGCCGCAACATAAAGAATCGGCCTATCTACATCTTCCAACCTATACGGCAGGGATAATTTATCATTTAGGGACCTTTTTGTCGTTGCTTCTTCTGCTCTATTCTCTTATCAACATTTATATAGGTTGGGCAATGCCCGAAGTCTTTAGATGGATAATAGGGGCCTGCCTGCTGATTTCGACCCTCTTTGGCCTTGGGGTTTTGATAAAACGTCTTGTCAAGCAGGAGTTGCGTTCTTTTTCCAACCCCGACGACTACATTTCCAACGGTTTAACCACTTTATTTCAAGCTATAACGGCACTATTTATAACATTCCCCCATATTCCTGCCATTGAAATGGTCTATTTTATCTTAGCCGTTTTGTTCCTGGTTTGGTTTCCTCTCGGCAAAACACGTCATATACTCTATTTCTTTTTTGCCCGTTTACACCTCGGTTATTTTTATGGTCGCAGGGGTACTTGGCCTGAAAAGTCAAAATTATGAAACCGATTGATCCCATAAAACGAGAAAAGGCTCTGGCCCTTTTGGCAGATACCTCGGATAGTAAATTGCGCACACATTTGAATTCGTGTGTTAGATGTGGCCTTTGCGCCACCAGTTGCATGTACTATGACAAATTCCACGAAGCTAAGTATATCCCTGCCGTCAAAGTGGATATTGTGGCCTCCATATATAAACGTTACAACACCTTTTTAGGCAAACATGCGCCAAAATTGGTCAACGCGCGTCCCCTGAATGAAGAGACTGCAGAAGAGATGGTAGACCTGCTTTTCGGATCCTGTACCATGTGCGGCCGTTGCGTAACTCATTGCTCAATAGGAGTAGATATCTCCTATCTGGTACATAAAGGTCGGGAAATGTTGGCAGAGATGGGTATGGTCCCGGCCTCATTGCAATCCACGGTGGATGCTGCCGTAAAGACCGGCAACAACATGGCCATTCCCACGGAGGAGTTTATTGATACCATCGAATGGATGGAAGAAGAGCTGCAAGATGAAGTGGAAGACGAAAACGCCCATATTCCTCTTAACGAAGAGGATTGTAATATTTTCTATACCCTCAATCCGCGCGAGCCCAAGTTTTTCCCGCTCTCCATTAAGGCGATGGCTAAAATATTCTATGCCGCTAAAGAGAGTTGGACGCTTTCTACCAAATACTATGATGTAACCAATTATGGCTATTTCAACGGAAATACCGCTGAAGCGACTCTGATTGCCCGCAACCTTCACGATGAAGTGCTTCGTTTAAAGGGAAAACGATTGATTTTGGGAGAATGTGGACATGGTTCCTACGCCAACCGATGGGAGGGACCTAATTATTTGGGGCATCCCTATCCATTTGATATGATCACAGCAGTGGAGCTAATCAAAGAATACATCGATTCGGGTCGCATTCATTTGGATAAAAGTCTAAATACCGAAGTGGTAACCATCCATGATCCTTGTAACTTGATACGCAACGGAGGATTGTTCAAGACCCTTCGATATGTATTACATGCATCCTGCAGCAATATCATTGAAATGAATCCCTACGGCAACGACAATTATTGTTGCGGTGGTGGGGGTGGACAGTTGGCGATGAGTGAGTACAACGAACGTCGTCTGGGTATAGGCGAGATCAAGGCCAATCAAATTCGTAATAGCGGCGCAAAAATCGTCATTACTCCCTGCCACAACTGTGTGGATCAGTTGTTACAATTGAATCACACCTATAAATTGGGGGTCAGGATCATGACTGTCGCAGAAATTGTAGCTAACGCACTAATATTATAATACAACATGAGCAAGTTAATTTATTTGGACAATTCGGCCACAAGTTTTCCGAAGCCTGATAGTGTCTACGAGTTTATGCACTCGTTTTATTGTACCAAAGGAGTAAGTCCGGGACGTTCGGGCTTTGATGCTGCTTTGGAAGCCGAAGATATGGTAACCTCCACCCGTAAAATGTTAACCCGCCTGTTTAATGGTGGCGATGATTTCAACCGACTTACATTCAGTTACAATGCTACGGATTCGCTAAACCTTATCATCAATGGTTTGGTTGAAAAAGGGGGCCATGTCGTTACGACAATGTTGGAGCACAACTCCGTTTTGCGGCCACTCTATGTTCACGAACAAGCAGGAACAATCGATGTTACCTATGTGCCCTTTGATGAGGATGGTTATGTACATCCGGAGGATATCGAAAAGGCGATCCGTCCGAACACTAAATTTGTGATTGTTACTCACTGTTCCAATGTGGTAGGTACCATTCAACCGTTGACGGAGATCGGGGCAATCTGTCGCAAAAAAGGTATCCTTTTCGTTGTAGACGGTAGCCAGGGTGCAGGTGCTGTAGATTTAGACATGCAAGCCAGCAACATCGACGTATATTGCTTTACCGGTCATAAATGTCTGATGGGGCCGACAGGAATCGGCGGTTCATACGTACGCGAAGGAGTCGAAATCAACCAAACCCGTGCCGGTGGTACGGGCGTACGTTCTGCTTATCCGGGACACTTGGAAGAATATCCCTATCGTTTGGAATACGGTACCCTCAACATCTTGGGCGTGGCAGGTCTCCATGCCGGTGTAAAATGGATTACCGAACAAGGGATAATGAACATTCACCGACGTGAAATGGAATTGTGGAACATCCTGGTGGATGGCCTGCGCAAGAATCCGGCTGTTAAGCTCTATTGCTGCAGAAGCGCGGAAAACCACAATCCGGTGCTCTCGTTCAACATCAATAATTTCGATTCCAGCGATGTCGGCACTATGCTGGACGTAGACTACAACATTGCGGTTCGTATCGGTCTACAATGTGCACCCAAAGTACATGAGGGCATTGGCACAATCAATAACCACGGAACTGTTCGCATGAGTATCGGTGCATTTACCACGGAAGAAGAGGTCATTGCAGCCATCAATGCCGTAAATGAAATTGCCTCCCTGCGTAACTAATCATTGCTAAAAAAATACTCAGATCATTTATATTAAAAGAAGCCCTCGGTTATTGATCGAGGGCTTCTTTAATAAGTTGTTATTTGCCAACTTTCATGACTTCTCCATGATCCTTGACAATAGCGCGAAGCCAGCGTTCGCGAGGAATATCGTTGATAGGACGTGCGGGAATTCCCTTGCCGGAGCCATTATCCTTGAATGTACCATCCTCATTTTGCTGCTTGATGTTGCCATCGATAAATTTGACAAGCAGGAACTCCTCCATCTCCTTCCACCTGTTAAACAGTTGTTGAGACCTCTTTGCGGAGAATTCTGTGAGAGAGGCAATGGCCTGTCCCCTGTTGCCGGCCTCCAGCATCTTCAGCGCTTTGGCATCAACCTCTTTTACAAGTTCCAGACTACCAAGTTCAAAAGCGTCAATTTCAGCTTTTAGTACAGGTTCTACCCTATTGTAGAAAAGATAGGCAAAGTGAGTCACTTTGTTGAAGAGCCAAAATGCGGATGTAGGCGAGTAGGTAGTCATACCACCGTTGCCAATTCTATAGCACTCGGGAACCTCGGTAATAGAGGTATAGATAGGAGTTACCGCAGAGGTAGCTGCATCATCTACACCAAACCAAATCACTCCTCCGATCTCATCGGGAAGCCAGCCACGGGATTGAGCTACAAACCAAAATCCGGTCTGCTGGGTGGCAATTGAACGTTCGTATCGGTATGTTTTTCCATCCACTTCAAAGCCCATCGGACGCCATCTGTAGGGAATCTCGTGAGGTCCTGCACCTACATCATATCTGAAATCCATGGGAGTATCCTCAAAGTGGTCTCTCATGACATCGGCGAGCTCTTTAACACCAACTTTCTCCGTAGGTTTAATATAGAGCGGCATTTTATTGGCAGGGTTGTGCCCAAAAGCAAAATCGAGATATTTGTCCGCATCGAATGTGCCTTTGCCGAGAATATTGAAAGCAGCCCATACTCTGGCTTCACAACCTCTGAGCGCCCCCCAGTCTGCAGGTGCATAAGCGTCACAGAAACTGAAGTCCTTATCTTCTCCTGTGAAATAGCCCTTTGAGCGGGCAAAAGAGATCACATCAGGAGTATAAAGACAGTTTTCGGGGTCATCAAGAGGAAATTTGTCTATGCGGCTCTGATTGGCATGTGCACTGATATATCCATCAGGAATCCTAATGGCTACCCAAACAGCTCCGAGCTCTTCACCCTTACCCACTATTTCCATTATCCAGCACTCATCTTTATCCGCGATAGAGAATGATTCTCCTCCCGAAGGGAATCCGTATGTCTGAAGAAAATCGTCGATGGTCTTGATTGCCTCGCGTGCCGTGCGTGCTCTCTGGAGAGTTATATAGATTAGTGAGCCGTAGTCCATTACACCGTGAGGATTGGCCAGTTCCCGGCGTCCACCGAAGGTGGTCTCTGCAATAATCAACTGGTGTTCGTTCATATTGCCTACTGTCTGGTATGTACGCTCCACCTGATCTATCTTGCCGAGGTATTTGCCCGAATCCCACTCGTAGATCTCCATTTTCGATCCTTTAGGCCACATAGCAGCGGGCACATAGTAAAGTTCTCCATAGAGCTGGTGGGAGTCAGCGGAGTAAGTCACCATACAGGAGCCATCTTTGGATGCCCCTTTGGTAACGATAACATTGGTACATGCGTTGGCTTCCACCTGGCCCAGCCACAAAGCGAGCGTCAGGCAGATTACGATTTTGAATATTCTCTTCATTATTGTAACTGTTTTTATTAATATTTTCACGAATATAATAAAAAACTTGTTATCGGGATATTTATTATCTTTGCAAACGAAAATAACTTTCACATCATGAGATACTCCAAATTGTTGTTGACTATAACGCTGACACTGCTTTGTGGTAGCTACTTGTATGCACAAAATCCTCAGGGTGAGCAGGGTTCGCTCAATATTGAAGAGATAGCCGCTAAAGAGGCAGACAATCTGATGAAAGAATTCGACCTTGACTTCCGTCAGGTCTTTCTCATAGATTCCCTTCTACAGGATATGATGCCGAAAATGAATGAGGAAATGAGTGCCATACAGCGCGCAGGTGTAACGAACCGCGACATATTTCAGATAACTTATGATAAATGGCTCGATGCTATCGACAAGGAATACGAAAAGATTTTCACAGAAGATCAATGGAAGCGTTACCTCAAGTCGGCTCGCGGTAGGGAAAAACGCAAACGTGACAAACGCATGGCCGAGAGAGCTATTAGCTATTAGCCGTTGGCAATTGGCTGTTGGCTGTTGGCAATTAGCAATGAGGAATGAGTAATTAAGAGTTAAGTATTAACAATTAGAAATAGAGAGAATAATTAATTAAAACGCAGAAAATGTTAGCAAACCAATGGTTAAAGAACGCTCAGGGCGTTATGAACAAAATTGAGGCAACTCAAATGGAGAATATCCGCAAGGTTGCGGAAGTAATGGCAGACACTATCCAATCAGGCCGTTGGGTCCACACTTTCGGTTGTGGCCACGCCACTCTCCCCATAGAGGAGATGTATCCCCGCATAGGCGGCTTCGTAGGATTTCACCCCCTGTGCGAGCTTCCCCTCACATTTTTTACCCATATCACCGGAGAGATGGGTATCGACCAGTTTCTATTCCTGGAAAGGACTGAAGGTTATGGCAAGGCCATAATGAAGGGTTGGAATTTTGATGAGAAGGATGTCCTTTGGCTCTTCTCACATACCGGCATAAATGCCGTAAATATTGACGTAGCCCTTGAAGCAAAGAAGCGTGGTATGAAGGTAATAGTATTTGGCTCGGCAGAGCAGACAGGCAATAAGATTCCCCGTCACTCGGGCGGCAAAAACCTCTTTCAAATAGCCGACTATGTGGTAGACACCTGCTGCCCTCTCATAGATGCATCCGTCGACCTCAAAAACCACCAGGATAAGATAGGTCCCGTATCCACGGTGGCATTTATCACTGCTGTGTGGATGACTATTTGCACCGTTGCAGAGATTCTCGCGGATCGCGGAGAGAAACTCTTTATTCACCCCTCTCACAATGTTCCCGGCGATACTACCGCTCAAGAGCGCCTCGACGCTTGTATTACTGAATACAAGAGAAAAGTTAGAGGTCTTTAATTTAACACAGCACAATATCAGGGGTGGCAGCAAAGTCACCCCTTTTTGTAAAGAATATGAGGAAAAAAATTATAGCACTTCTAAAACAGGAGGTTAAACCGGCTCTGGGATGCACCGAACCCATAGCTGTTGCCCTGGCAGTGGCCCGCAGCTGCGAACTCCTGAGGAACATTTCAGTGAAACCCTATACAATTGTTGTCAAAGTCAGCAACAACATCCTCAAGAATGGTATGGGAGTAGGAATCCCCGGCACCGATACGGTGGGGCTGCATATTGCAGCGGCTCTTGGATGCACCTGCGGTAAATCCGAATATCGACTGGAAGTGCTCAAAGAGGTAACTGATGAGAGTGTATCACAAGCAAGGAAAATGGTAAAAGAGGGAAATGTGACCATATCTCTCGCAGAGACCAAGGAAAAACTCTATGTATACGCTGAAGTTCTCACAATGGAGAGAGAAGGCTCTCACAAAGCAATCACGATCATAAGCGGCAATCACGACTCAATAGTTTATGAAGAACTTGATGCAAAAGTCATCAAAAGTATAGAAAGCAGCAGCCATAAAAATACTTCAGGTAATCTGCTCGAACCGGACTTCGCTCGAAATATTACAGTTGAGCAGATACTGGATTTTGCCACTAGCACACCGCTTGAAGAGTTGGAGTTCATCATGGAATCCGTTACTCTCAACAAGGCTCTGGTGGATGAAGGACTTCGAAACAAATATGGCCTTCAGGTGGGCAGAACACTGCTTGCTCCCATCAACAAAGTTGTGTTTGGAGACACCTATCTCACCTATGCCATGGCTTACACTGCGGCTGCTTCCGATGCGAGAATGGCTGGCTGTCGGCTTCCCGCTATGAGCAACTCGGGCAGCGGCAATCAGGGTATCACCGCTACGGTTCCGGTTATCGCTATTGCAGAAAAATTGGAGGCTAGCCACGAGGAGCTGGCAAGGGCATTGGTGATCAGCCACCTGGTGGCTATTCACATCAAGGGGCATCTGGGCAGACTCTCGGCTCTCTGCGGATGTGTGGTTGCTTCTACCGGCTCAGCCTGCGGCATTGTCTACCTGCGCAAGGGAGGTTATGAGCAGATGTGCGCCGCCATCAAAAACATGATAGGCAACATTACAGGCATGGTGTGTGACGGCGCTAAGGTTGGGTGTGCTCTTAAAGTGGCTTCGGGAGTGGCAAGCGCAGTACAATCCGCCGTTCTTGCGCTCGATGGTATCTGTATATCATCCAACGACGGCATCATAGAGGAGGATATCGAAAAGACTATTGCCAATCTCGGTAGAATCGGTTCTATAGGTATGCAGATAACGGACGAGATGATTCTGGAAATAATGGTATGTAAATAAAGTGTTGCGGGGTGCGGGGTGGAGTTCTGAGCTCCGAGTATGGAGTATTGAGCCAAGGGCTAACGACCGGCAACTATTTAGCGCAGCGTTTCCGAGATTTTAATTATTTCTTCCACACTTGAGAAGCAATACTGAGCCGGGATTCCTTGAAAACCTCGATTGCGCCAGTCGGCGAGGGCGAAATCAATCCCCGCCCCTTTGGCACACTCAAAGTCATATTCGGTATCTCCGAAATAGATACATTCATCAGATGCTGCACCGGAGCGGGACAAATAGGCCAAAAGCGGATCAGGAAAAGGTTTGTGACGCTCCGAATCGTCACTCGTGATGACTGTCTCGAAAAGATCTTTCCATTGTGACAGACGCGGGTCGTAATTGAATTCAAAACGGCTGCGTGAAGTCACCACTCCCAATTTGAATCCCATTTCGCGAAGGCGGGGAAGCATTTCGGAGACACCCTCAAACGGAACAATGAGATACATCAGCTCCTGGAAATTCTTCTCCCAACTGTGTGCTGCCGCCTCAACATCCTTAAAACCCATTTTTTGAGCCACGACCATAGTTGGAATCCCGAAATAAGGATAGAGCTCATCGTAGGCCATATCTATGCCCATAAGCTCCTTAACAGTTTTCTGCAAAGAGAGGACACCGGTCTTTTCGGTGTCGAGCAATGTGCCGTCTATGTCAAAAATCAGATGCTTGTATTTCCTCTGCTTCATTTCTCCCCTTCCCATCATAATCCTAAGTATGCCTTCTGCTCTTTAGTTAGCTCATCAATAGTCACTCCAAGATCCTTAAGCTTCTTTTGGGCGACATAGTTGTCGATCTCTTCCGGGACCAGAACGATTGAAGGAGGCAACTTGCCGCGACTTTTAACCAGGTACCTGGCGCTGAGTGCCTGAATGGCAAAACTCATATCCATAATCTCGGCAGGGTGTCCATCTCCGGCAGCCAGATTTACCAATTTCCCCTCAGCAAGGAGATAGATGCATCGACCGTCCCTCATCTTATAGCCGGTAACATTTGTACGAGCCTCAAAACTATCTACAGCCATTTTTGAGAGTTGCTCCACGGAGACTTCACAGTCGAAATGACCTGCATTGCAGCAGATGGCACCATCTTTCATCTTCTCAAAGCTTGAGGCCTCGATCACATCCTTGCAGCCTGTAACTGTAATAAATATGTCACCAATTGGCGCGGCCTCCTCCATCTTCATCACCCGGAAGCCATCCATGACGGCTTCCAGGGCCTTTACCGGCTCCACCTCGGTTACAATCACCGAAGCTCCCAGCCCTTTTGCCCGCATTGCCACGCCTTTTCCACACCACCCATAACCGGCAACTACTACATTTTTACCTGAAACTATGAGATTGGTGGTGCGATTGATGCCGTCCCAAACGGACTGACCCGTACCATATCTGTTGTCGAATAAGTACTTGCAGTTGGCATTATTGACCATAACCATAGGATATTTGAGGGTATCGGTCTGAGCCATCCTTATTAAGCGGTTTATGCCAGTCGTGGTCTCCTCGCAGCCTCCGATAACATTATCAATAAGATGGGCATATCTCGTATGCATCAGGTGGGTCAGGTCCCCGCCGTCATCGATTATTATATTGGGGCCGCACTCCAACACACTGCATAGGTGATGCTCATACTCTTCTGCGGTGGCATTGTACCATCCAAAGACATTGAGACCCTCCTTTACAAGTGCTGCCGCTACGTCATCCTGTGTAGATAGCGTATTGCTGCCGGTAACATACATTTCGGCTCCGCCGCTGGCTAATACCATACAGAGGTATGCAGTCTTAGCCTCGAGATGTACGGAAAGTGCTACTTTAATTCCCTTAAAGGGTTGTTCTTCGATAAATTCTTGTTCAATGGAGCTGAGTACGGGCATGTGCCGCTTAACCCAATCAATCTTGCGTCTACCGCTCTCCCATAAATTAATGTCTCTGATTTCGCTCATTATTATTGTTTTTATTTTTTGATTTCATTTTATCTATCTTAATCAGAACGGGGAGGTGGTCACTATATCCATTCTGAAAATTATTTCCATTGTAACTGCGTTTAGGCCACCCTTTCTGCAGCATGAAGTTGCGTTTGAAGATTTCACAATAATGCTTTTGATCCATCTTGACAATCTTCAGGCCCGGGATTTCGGGAAATGTCTCGAGCAGGCTGGAGTTCACTATGATATTGTCGAATAGAGTCCAGCGATGATTGTGAATGCTGGTGCCAAGCCCTTCATCATGAAGTACCCAAAATGGATTGAAATAATCATCCTTCTCCACTGAGGATATATTTTTCTTTGCCCTCAGCAAAAGCGAAAGGGATTCGTCGGCAGGCGAGTCGTTCATATCTCCCATCACCACGACCTTGATGTCGGGATATTTTTCACGCATCATCAAAGCATGGTTGTAGATCGTCTCCGTACCGGCACGGCGGAAACCCGCGGAGTTTTTGACACCCGTCCTCCTGGATAGGAGATGACAAACATAGAAGCAGAACATCTCTCCATCAATCTTGCCCCATGCACAAAGTATGTCTCTACCAATATATTCGCGGCCACTCCTCAGTACCAATTTCAACGGACAACTCTCTTCGAGTTTAAACTTATCGGGACGATAAAATAGCCCCACATCTACACCGCGAAGATCATTGGACTCATAATGAATACACCTGTATCTGGCGCCTCGTATGCGTCTTTGGTCAGCCAAATCCTGCATCACAGCCTTATTCTCCACTTCGGAAACACCCAAGATCACGGGAAACCCCCCATGTGCATTGGAAACTGTAGAAATTACCTCCGCGAGATTCTCAAGCTTCTTCTGATATTTCTGCATTGTCCACCTTTTAGGACCTGAAGGAGTGAATTCCTCATCCTGTTTGCTTGGATCATCAAACGTGTCGTACAAGTTCTCGAGGTTGTAAAACATTATGGTATAAGACATCAGAAATGGGTATTGATGCGCAAAAATAGTGATTATTATCCATTTTTTACTAACTTGCGTTTTATTTTAACTGCGGAGATTATGTATGAACAGCTATTGAATCTTGATCCGGTCAAGATTAATTTCTCCAAAGCGGGGATGGATATGATAAATTTCGTACTCGCATTTGTGATGTATGGTGTTGCACTCGGCATCAAGCCCTCAATGTTCAAAGAGGTTTTCAAAAAGCCCAAATCGGTAATTTTGGGTGCAATCTGCCAGATGGTACTCTTACCTGCATTTACATTTCTGCTTGTGCTACTCCTCAACGACCGCATCACACCGATGGTGGCTATGGGTATGATACTGGTAGCTGCCTGCCCCGGAGGCAACATATCCAACTTCATGTCTCAGCTCTCCAAGGCTAATGCCGAGCTTTCCATCTCGCTGACCGCTATCAGCACCTCGCTGGCCCCTCTTACCACTCCTGCCAACTTTGCGCTTTGGGGTGGGCTTTATGTCAGGTACCTCAATAAACATGCGGCAGGAGCTCTGCAACCCCTTGAGATTCCAATTTCGGATGTTATGGTGACAGTCTTCATCCTGCTCGGCATACCCCTGATACTCGGTTTGTTGACCAACAAGTTTCTCCCTAAGGTATCTGAAAAACTAAAAAAACCTATGCAGGTATTCTCCATCCTCTTTTTCCTTTTGATGGTAGTTCTTGCGTTCGGTAATAATTTGCAGCTCTTCCTACAGTATATCTGGTACATTTTCTTCATAGTATTGATTCACAACGCACTGGCACTCTCCATCGGATATGGCGTAGGTACAGCCTTTAAAATACCTCGTGAAGATCGTCGTACCCTAACCATCGAGACCGGCATACAAAATTCCGGATTGGGTCTGGTGCTGCTATTTAATCCTAAAATATTCCCTCCCGATCTGATGAACGGAGGGATGCTCTTCATAACCGCCTGGTGGGGCATTTGGCACATAATCTCCGGGCTGGCAGTCTCAGCAATGTTTAATTATTCCTCTAAAAGACGCCTTGCCAGGGCATAGAACCTCTATGTGTAAATTCCGGAAACATAGGGAAATCTACGAAAAGGATCCCCTGTACACCATCCTCAGACCTTCTGTAGATGCGGTTATCAAGGGCTCTTATCAGAAAATCATTTTCCATAATACGGATCGAATCCCGAGAGATTCTGCGGTAATTTTTACTCCCAACCATTACGATGCTTTGATGGATCCCCTGCTGGTACTGGCTGCAAACAGGGATAGGAAGGTATTTATAGCAAGAGCAGACATTTTCAAGAATCCGATTCTTCGTGAAATTCTCACTTTCTTCAAGATGATCCCCATCAATCGTATCAGGGACGGCATCAGGACGGTTACGGCAGTTGAGCAAACCATAAGAGCCTCCATCGAGGTATTGGAGCACAATGTCGGTTTGTGTATCCTTCCTGAAGGCACACACCGCACTATGCACAGCTTGTTGCCAATAGGCAAAGGTATTGCCAGGATAGCGTCCGGTGCCTACGATGCCCTGGGCGATGACCACCCGATATACATTGTGCCGGTTGGAGTGGAGTATGGTGACTATTTCAGGTTCCGATCTACTGCCATCTGCAATATAGGCGAGCCCTTCAATGTATCCGAGTTTATCTCCTCTATGCGTAAGGATGGCACATCGGATCGGGATATTATGGAGGCGATTCGGCAGCAGATCAAAGAGCGGCTGCAGGAGCTGATAGTCTATATAGAGGATGATGAACAGTATGAAGCAGTATGGGAGCTGGCCAAACTCCATAGTGGACCTATATGCAAGTATCGGGTCATGGAGCGCTTCAAGGCAAACAAGGAAATTATCAGCCGCATCAAGCAGTTGAGGAAGAGTGAGCCTAAGAAGGCTTCAAAGCTTCTGGAAAAGGCAGATAAACTCAGAGAGCGCCGTCTGAAAGCTCGGATTAGCATTCACGCTATTCACCGCAGACACCCATTGCTCGCAGCAATTATTGGCACTCTCGCTCTACTGCCGGGCATCCCCCTATTTTTGCTGTCGGCAGCCCTATCTCTGCCTGTTTGGGGAGGAGCTGAGGCACTTTGCACTCTATTTAAAGACCGTGCCTTCCATAACTCAGTGCGATTGGTATTCTTTTGGGTTGTTTGGACCCTATTATATCTGACTGAAGCAGTTCTTCTATTCTGCTTCGCTCCCTGGGAGTGGGCTCTGGCCGCTACTATAATCCTGATGCCTGCGCCATACTTCGTCTATGACTTTTTTGAGTTTGTACGCGTGCTGGCCTCCCTCTGGAGAGTTGTTTTCAACCGCAAGCTGAGAGATGATTATAAAGATATTAAAAATGAATTAAACAAGATCTGATTCTGATATTGAATAATTATGAAACGATTCATCATAATAGCAATAATGGCGGGAATATTTTTCCCCAACCTATCATACGGGCAAACCGTAGATACCTTACGGACCGATAAGACTCAGGACACACTGCGTCTGGAACCTTACGGTAAGAAAAAACCTGAACCCGAAGTGCTGGTGGCACCCCCGGACACTACCATAAAGAGTGCCGAAGCCGGCGAACTGGCCAAAGGCGATATCATCAAGACCGGACTTTCATTTGGTCCGCTACCCGTAGTTGCCTTCGACAACGATAAGGGATTTCAATATGGAGCTCTGCTCAATATCTACAATTTCGGGGATGGATCGTGGTATCCCGTACCCAAATCGCAATGGTATTTAGAGCTTTCAAGATTCACGAAGGGATCTCAACTCTATGTCATCTCTTACGACAATCGTACGTTGATTCCCGGAGTACGTCTTTCCACCGCTCTCCATGTAACAAGGGACAAAGCGCTCGATTTCTACGGTTTCAATGGTTATGAGTCTTTTTATGACAGCTCCTTAGAGACCGGATTCTACCGCATGGACCGCAGGGTAATTACATTCAAGACTGACTTTACCGGAAAAATAAAGGGCAACCTGTACTGGAAGGCCGGTTATCATTTCAGCCATTTCAAAACAGGAGCTTTTGAAGGTGAAAATTATACCCTTCCTACTACGCTATATGAGGTTTACAAAAACAGGGGCATCATACCCAAAGAGCAAGCTGATGGTGGTATTTCAAGTGCAATCAGAGTGGGTTTGATGTATGATTCGCGTGACTTTGAAGCAGCACCTTCCAAAGGCATCTGGGCAGAGGCCAACTTTGCTTATGCTCCTGAATTTTTAGGCACTTCAGTAGGTTACACCAAGTACAATCTCACTTTCAGGAATTATCTTCCCATTGCAAAAGACAAGCTTGTTTTTGCCTACAGATTGAACTTACAGGGCTTTATAGGCAAAGAGTCACCTGCGTTTTACGTACTCCCGTACGATACCTATCTGGGCCCCGGATATGACAGAGAGGGATTTGGCGGTTATCGTACAGTACGAGGCCTGATGAGAGGGCGCATCCAGGGAGCGCATACCTGCTATTTCAATACCGAACTGCGCTGGAGATTTGTAAGCTTCCAACTTTGGAAACAAAACATTGCATTTGCATTGAGCGGATTTTTTGACGGAGCAAGGGTTCTCAAGGGATTTGACCTTAGCGCATTAGAACCGGTCATTTATGATGCTCCACAAAACCCTAATGAGACTCAGTTTTATTTTCGTTATCTTTCTGGCAAAAAAGAGAGGTTCCACCTAAGTGCCGGAGGCGGATTACGATTTATAATGAATAGAAATTTCATCGTTGCCTTCGAGTATGGCAAGGCATTTGATGCACAAGATAATAGCAAAGGTGCCTTCTATATAAATACGGGCTTCCTCTTTTAGTTTTACTTTAATAAAAAGAATATGAAACGATTATCAATCGCCTTTGCACTAACGGTTACACTCCTGTTTGCACCGGGGTGCATAGACAAATATTTGGAGGATATTGCAGAACTTGAACGCAGACTCGATGAAATAGAGAGGATGTGTGAGGAAATGAATGTCAACATCACGTCTCTACAGGTGATTGTCTCCTCTATTCAGGACAATGACATGATTTCAGGTGTGACATCCATCACGCAGAATGGCAAGGAGGTAGGCTACAAGATCAATTTTGTCAAAACCTCTCCTATAACCATCTATCATGGAACAAACGGTAAAGTACCTCTTATTGGAACAGCTAAAGATACGGATGGCAATTATTACTGGAATATCAAATATGACAATGGTACCGTAGGCTGGATTACCGATGAGTATGGCAACAAGGTGCTGGCAATGGGTATTGCCCCTCAATTGAAAGTCAAGGATGAAAGATGGTTGATCTCATACGATGAAGGTAAGTCGTGGGTTGACCTGGGACAGGCTACGGGAGAGCACGGAGACTCAATGTTTAAAAGTGTCGTTATCGGGTCCGATCATGTTATATTCACGCTTACAAATGGTACGGTATTCAGGATCCCTGTTTATGGAAAATATTTGGCACTCAAGACTGAGGCCGAAAGGATCAATAGCAATGTAAATGCACAGAAAACCATAATCCGCGCAATTGCGTCTAAAGTTGTCTACATCAAGAATGCCGGAGACCTCATGGAAAATGGTGAACGCATTGGTACTTATTGTAACCTTTCTAACGGGGAGAACTTTAAGGTCTATGATTGGCAAAGCAGCAACGCTCCCAAAATATTCTCCGTACTGGATACCATTACCAGGCTCTACTACTGGACTTTCCAACAAAGTGGAGAGGAGATGGAATGGCTGCGTGATGCCGCCGGCAATAGAATACGCAGCGTGGGAGATACCATACCCCCTCCAAAAATCAGCATTAAGGTTGATGATCGCGGCTTCTTCTATTGGACAATCGAGTATGCAGGAGGCAATATAATTACCACAGAGGCCCCTCAACTCTTTGTCAACCGAACTGCCTCCATTTTCAGGAAAGTGGATATTTCCAACCCGGACTTTGTACTTTTCATAACCTGGGAAGGTGCCCAATACCAGATACCTAAAGAGTTTGCCATATCAATGGAAACCAATATTTCGATGGCGGTCAAATCCGTCAAGAAACTGGAGTATACCGTGTATGGTGCTGACTATTCCGAAGTCAAGGCAGCATTCATAACGCAGGGAGGATTCAAGGCCTACCTCTCCGATACCCTGGGGTTCGTAACGATAGAGTCTCCTAATGATTTCAACTCCGAACATGGTAAAATTATGGCTGTTTTTACTGTAAAGAATAGCCAGAGGAGTTCTGTAAAAACTATTAACGTAAACAAATTGTAGAGTATGAAACGCAGATTATCATCAATTCTGACCTCAATCGTGCTGGTTTTATCTCTCACAGGATGTTTCAACCAGATTGAGAATGAGCTTGGCCATATTAGCAGGCGTATCAAGGCTATGGAGGATAATCTTGTTCTGATGAATGAGAATATCGGCACCCTGCATACGCTTGTAGATAAACTCAACAGTTACGACTTTGTAACCAGAATCACACGTATCTATGACAATTATGAGATTATAGGCTATACCATATCATTTTCCAAAAGTCCCAGCATCACTATCTACAATGGCAAGGATGCACAGACCCCCGTTATAAGCGTAAAGAAAGCTGAAGACGGAATATTCTATTGGGCTGTCTCCTATTCGGTAGGCCATGAGGAGTTCTTAACCAATAATGTCGGACAAAGAATACCTGCTGTAGCAGTTACCCCAAAAATCAAAATTGAAAATGGCAATTGGATGGTGACTTACGACAATGGGGTTATTTGGCACAACCTTGGCCATGCGACAGGAAGTGCAGGCACATCATTCATCAGAGATGTTACCGAAAATGATGGTTATGTAAGGTTTAATTTCCTCGACGGTACCTATATTTCCATACCTACACTTGAGGCTTATGACAGATTGAACGAGATAGTCAATAGGACCAACTCCAACCTCTCATCTTTAGAACAATTGGTAACTCTTGTCAGTCAGGGAGTATATGTCAAAGAGATTAAACCAATAATTGAGGAGCGAGATACTATTGGCTACAACCTTTTCCTCTCCGACAACACGGTTATGACATTCTACAATGGAGTGGCCACCACTTTACCGACTATCGGAGCAGCAAAAGACCATCTCAATCCTGCGGATTCCAATTACTACTGGACTATCAAATACGAAAGTGACCGCGAGGCACGCTGGGTTTTGCTTGGTGGCAAGAAAGTGAGGGTAAGCCCCCAAGCGGGAACCTTGCCGTTGGTAGGACTAAAAAGAGACATTGATGGGGTATTCTACTGGACTATATCTTACGATGCCGGTAGAACTTATAATTGGTTGCTAGACGATGATAACAAAAAAGTGGCGGCAGCTGTACCTAAAATCAATATGATAATAACAGCAATAAATATTGTTAATGTAAACTACATAGAACTGACAATGGGTGACCAAAAGGTGCTTATACCCAGGTATGCTCCTTTTAATATTAGTGTCCCTACAACCCTCAAGATGTTGGCCTCAAGTACCATCACCGTTGGATATACCATCACCGGAGGTAGTAACGATATGGATCTCCTTCCCGTGACCAAGGATGGATTTTACGCCAGAGTAATCAAATCAACGGCCAAGACGGGAAATCTAATAGTTTATTCCCCCGCAACATTTACCGCAGGCAAGGAAAGTGAACTTGTACTTATCATTTCAGATGGGCTGGGATCTCTGAAAAACACCATAATCACTATCAAACACGGAAGTTAGCGATGAAAAGGAATATACATAAAATAGTTACATTTATTTTGCTTGCTGCCGCACCTCTTGTAGTCAGCAGTTGTGTAGACCTTTCAGACAAGATTCTGGCACTTCTGAATCGTGTCACGGAGGCAGAAAGTTTGGTCAATATCACGAATATCAACATAAATGCTCTCTATACCACCATCAAGGCTATTGAACAGAATGACCACATCACAGGTATAGACGAAATTAAGGAAAACGGCATAGTGGTAGGTTATGTAATAAGTTTTACAAGCGGCTACTATGTCAACATTTACAACGGACAAGATGGTACAACCCCGATTATTGGCATTCAGCAGAATACCACCAACGGCTATTACTATTGGACAATCCAAAAGGGAACATCCAGCCCTACTTGGATGACTAATTCCTTCGGGCAAAGAGTAAGGGCTACCGGCACCATTCCAAAACTCAAAATAGAGAGCGGCTACTGGTGGGTATCTTATGATGATGGCAGTTCCTGGAGCAGAGTCAGCCAGGCTACCGGTGAACAAGGTAGCTCGGTTTTCAAGGATATAGATTATTCTGACCCCTATTTTGTTAGATTTACCCTATCCAATGGCGTTACCTTTACTATTCCTACACAGAGAGGTTTTGAAGAGCTCAGTGCTTACTGTGACAATATCAATACCAACATCAACTCCTGTATGGATATTTATAACACAATTGATACCACACTCTTTGTCGAATCGGTAAGTGAACTCTCTCGAAACGGCAAGTTTGCAGGCTACGCAATCAAACTTAAAAGTGGAAAAGTATATGAGCTATACAGTGGGTTCGACGGCACTAAAAAAATCCTTCTCGGCATCAAATATAATCCTGATCTCTCCTCCAATTGCTGGACAATAAAAATCGGAGAAACAGGTACCGAAAATTGGCTGATGAGCGATGGCAAGGTACTCACGGCACAGCCTGACGATCTTAAACCTTCAATTGGCATAAAGGATTCCTCAGGTGTTTATTATTTTACCATCAAATATGGTAATGGAGAACCGCAGTGGATAGTTGATGCAGAAGGTAATCCCGTGCGTGCCAGCATGGAGATACTGATATCGCCTTTCAAAAGTATAGAGATATTGGAATATTCCGTGCTGATCACCATGGCCAACGATCATAAGATATCAATCTTAAAAGCCAGACGTGGCACCCCTTCAATGACTATTTCAATAGCCCCCAGGAAAAATCACCCCGACTCCGCTCAAATGACATTTGATGCCGTAAACGGCTATTATGTGCCGGGAATAGTGGAAAATGAGGACTATTTCTTTGAAATTAAGGTAAGAGACACTCTGTTTAATCACGCTAACCATTATTTGAGCTTTGTGTCTTATCTTGGAGAGGCTAATATATCCGTTACTGCATTCGCCATCGACAATGGATATATCAAGAACATAGTACCGGACATTGCTAAGTTTGATGTAAATACCGTCTACATAAGTGGACAACAGAGATTTTATTATGACTCCTATTTCGGTATCGTATACCACTCAGGCCCCAAAGATGTTGTTAAACACTCAAGAATAGCAGTATTTCTCAAATGGAACGGTGAAGCTAATACTACTATGAAGGTTATTGAGCTTAAAAACAAAAATGTACCTTAATTTAACCTTCCAACCCATAGCTTGCGATTTTATACCCGGAACATGGAGAGCTAGCTCCACATATCTCGTAACCTAACTACAAGATGGATCTTAAATCTCATAAAAATGCCGGTATTACTGAAGGCATCGTTTCAGTTATCGTAAACACTCTGTTGTTTGTACTGAAGTATTGGGCCGGTATTGTAACCGGATCTCTCGCTATTGTGGCAGATGCCTGGCACACTATGTCCGACTCAATCAGTTCAGTGGTATTGATTGCTGCTACCGGACTCTCCAATAAAAAACCCGATAAAAAACATCCTTTCGGCCATGGTCGTTGGGAACAGATAGCTGCCATATTTATCGGTATTATTCTTGCAATTATAGCATACGACTTCCTCAAAGATTCTATTCTGCGGCTCAAAGAGCACACTTCAGTTACATTCGGCACCATTGCCATTGTAGTAACCTGTATCTCCATTGTAGTAAAAGAGGGATTGGCACAATATGCCTTCCGCCTTGCACGTAAAACAGGCAATGTCGCCATAAAAGCAGACGGATGGCATCACAGAAGCGATGCGCTCTCTTCGGTAGTGGTACTGATCGGTATTCTGTTATCAAAATACTTCTGGTGGATGGACAGCGTACTGGGTATAATTATAGCTCTGATGCTTTTCTACGCCACTTTTACCATAATAAGGGAATCCATTACCAAAATACTCGGAGAAGTACCTTCTGATGACCTTATAAGCCGGATTAACGAAGCTGTAACCATGATGTATCCCCAGGGATTGCATCTGCATCATTTTCATATCCACAACTACGTCACTCATCAGGAGATGACATTTCACATTAAACTCCCCGGAGATCTCTCACTTGAGGAAGGCCACTCTATAGCAACCGAAATTGAGAAAATGATTCAGGAGCGTTTCAACATCACTTCTACTATTCATGTTGAGCCTCTCGAATTTGAGCATCCTTAAGAGCAAAAATTGCAATTACAGGATAATGGTCGGAGATATATTCTACGCCCGAATATGCTCCGGTAAGCGTTTTAAAGAGTAACGGAGCCATATTTCTGAAATAGATATGGTCGATTATTTTTCCGCCCACTTCGGGAGCGATTTTGCCCCAACCATTGAATGTATTAAGCGAGTCTGTAACTGGGGCAGCTCTTCGCGCTGAAGTCATATAGTCCTCAATAGGGTCCAATATAGGATCATTGTGTCCCGCATTGAAATCTCCAGTAAGCACTACGGCCGCATCAGCCGGTATTAAACTTTTCATACGCTCCACAATGAGTTTACCGGACTCTTCACGGGCAACTTTGCCGATATGATCAAAATGAGTGTTGTAGAAATACAACTCTTGACCACTATTATTGTCCAGCAGACGAACCATTGTAACAATCCGATGAAAAGCCGCATCCCAACCCATTGAAACCTCATCAGGTGTTTCACTCAACCAAAAAGTAGTGCTTTCCAAAAGTTCGAAACGACTCTTTTTATAGAAAACTGCGTTTGACTCGCCTGTGTTTGGACCATCATTGCGAGCCACTCCATAGAAGCCATATCCCGGCAGATGATCTTCCATATATTTGACTTGCCCCAACAGACCCTCCTGAATACCGAAAATATCCGGGTTAACATCGTTTATCATCTCAATAACCGCCTCTCTTCGCAATATCCAACTATTTTCCCCGTCAAAGTCATCGCTAAGGCTCAGGCGTATATTGAATGACATTGCAACGATATCATTATCATTCTTTTCACTGCTGCAACCGCAGCAAAATGCCATAGCGGCCAATACCGCAACAATAAAAATTCTTTTCATACTGCAAATATAGGAATAGTTCTGAGTATGTAGTGTGTAGTAAAGGAGTATATTACTCGAAACTAAAACTAGAAAAGCAACCCAAATAGGCCGCAATAATCGGAGCGAAGCGACACGTAGCGCTTCTGCGATGCTTTGGTTCCCCAAGGGAACCATTAAAAGGAGGGGTAGATAAGGAGCGAAGCGACGGACCACAAAAGCAAAAACGCTTCCGAAATGGAAGCGTTTTTGCTTTTGTGGTCCCGACTGGACTTGAACCAGTGACCCCCTGATTATGAGTCAGGTGCTACTAACCGACTGAGCTACGGGACCTGAAACTATCTATGATGTACAAAAGATAATCTTTCAAAAGTCACAGACATCCTAAGAGACCTGATGACCCGTTACGCAACAAAAGTAACAAATTAATGCTTTATAGCAAAAATAGTCTTATCAAACTTTTATTTCAACTTCAACACCACTGGGAAGCTCGAGCTTCATAAGAGCGTCAACGGTCTTAGGAGTTGAGCTATAAATATCCAGCAGTCGACGAAATGAATTGAGTTCGAACTGCTCGCGTGCCTTTTTATTTACAAAAGTCGAGCGGTTGACAGTGAAGATCTTCTTGTCTGTCGGGAGCGGAATAGGACCACTGACAACAGCACCTGTAGCCTTTACCGTCTTCACGATCCTATCAACTGATTTATCAACCAGCGCATGATCGTAAGATTTCAATTTTATTCTGATTTTTTGGCTCATTATTGGAATTTATTTAATTATTCTTCATCATCATTGTCAAAATACCTGCGTCCGCCATGCTTCTCGACAACATCTTTTGCAATATTGTCCGGAACTTCCGCATAATGCGAAAATTCCATCGAGGCTGTAGCGCGTCCGGACGAGAGTGTTCTCAGAACAGTGACATAACCGAATTGCTCGGAAAGGGGAACCTTGGCTTTGACAATTCTTGCATTGCCTTTTGAGTCCATATCAACAATCTGGCCCCTGCGGCGGTTGATGTCACCAACAATATCACCCATATACTCCTCAGGAGTAACAACCTCCAGAGACATAATCGGTTCCATCAGCACCGGAGAGCACTTTGGAAGCGCCTTACGGAATGCCTGACGGGCACAGATCTCAAATGAAAGTGAGTCGGAATCGACAGAGTGGAAAGAGCCATCCAGAAGTTTCACCTTCATGGATGTCACCTCATAACCCGCCAAAACACCATTTGCCATTGCAGACTTGAAGCCTTTCTCGACAGAGGGGATAAATTCACGGGGAATATTTCCGCCCTTTACTTCATCGATAAACTGAAGTCCTGTCACACCCTCATCTGCAGGGGAGATTTCGACAATTATATCGGCAAATTTACCTCGACCACCTGTCTGCTTCTTGAATACCTCTCTGTGGTGATATGTTCCGGTGATAGCCTCTTTATAATTGACTTGAGGCGCACCCTGGTTGATCTCAACGCCGAATTCACGACGAAGACGATCCACAATGATATCAAGATGGAGCTCGCCCATACCACTGATAATGGTTTGGCCGGTCTCAATGTCAGTCTGAACGGTAAAGGTAGGGTCTTCTTCTGAAAGCTTTCCAAGAGCAATACCGAGCTTGTCGAGATCTTTTTGGGTCTTAGGCTCAACGGCCAGACCTATAACCGGATCCGGAAATGTCATGGATTCGAGTATAATCGGTTTGTCTTCACGACAAATGGTATCACCCGTACGCAGCTCCTTGAATCCTACGGCAGCACAGATATCGCCGGCCTCAACACATTCTATAGGGTTCTGCTTGTTGGAGTGCATTTGGTAAAGCCTTGCAACACGTTCCTTTTTACCGGAACGGGTATTGAGTACATAGGAGCCTGCATCCAATTTACCGGAATAGGCTCTGATAAAGGCTAATCTACCTACAAAAGGATCAGTGGCAATCTTGAACACCAGTCCACAGAAAGGCTCCTCGGTGTTGGACTTGCGTACAAGCACCTCGCCGTTGCGCGGGTCTATGCCCCTGACTTCACCCTTATCCAGAGGAGAGGGCAGATAACGCATCACGGCATCAAGAAGTAGTTGTACTCC
>Ga0255347_1002300_pt1 | contig 27575 bp, 23 predicted proteins | sample wastewater_treat_2_FD_192479 | JGI IMG/M metagenome (GOLD analysis project Ga0255347, IMG submission 192479) | Wastewater microbial communities from Lulu Island WWTP, Vancouver, Canada - plant24 | ecosystem: Engineered > WWTP > Wastewater > Unclassified | place: Canada: Vancouver, British...
TCCAAAAGGTGCTTGCCAATTGCTGCCAACGACAAAGCAGCCTGCACAAATTGCACAGACTGCTTTTGGTTACTACATAGATTATTTTTGTTTTTTGCGCTGTCTACTTGACAGGGGGCGGGTCAATAAACGCTCAGGGGCATTGTGTTTTATTCTGCTGTTAATATCTGCTTTTCCAGAACGAACCGAGCAAGCTCAACATTACCGTCTGTTTCGGTGGATACTATACGGAATCCGCATTTTTCGGTATAGAACTTAATATTTTCTTTCTTGTCCACAGGTGTTACCAAAGTTATCTTCTCCCAATCCTCATAAAGAGTCTTTACGAACCTAACCGCTTGTGTACCTATTCCTTTTCCCTGATACTCAGGAACAATGCACAGGCAAGTGATCTCATACACTCTCATTTTCTGCATTTTACAGGAAACGCACCCAACAGGTTTATTATCGCATAGTATGATATATTTCGGATTATCTCTTATTGAAGCTTCCATCATTTCTATCGTTTTACCATAACCGGGACAAGCACCAAATCTCCTGTAATCGCTGTAAAATGAAGCATTGTAGATATTTATCAGCATTTCTGCATCTTCTGTTTCAGCTTTTCTGTATTCTATCGTCACAGTTTGTCAGCTCCTTGATCTCCGATTTGTATTAGTAAATTATAGCATCACTGCCGTGTCAATAAAACACCGCTGTGCGGAGTTCTTCCCCTGAACGTTTCAATTAACGCTCAGGGGCATTGTGTTTGTTTATGCTGCGGAGATAGATCAAAATTTAACAATTCAAATATCCAAGAAGAAATAGCTGAGAATTTATAACCTATGTTTTCGGCTTTAGTACAGTCAAATGAAGTATCAGCACCTATTCCATTATAAGGGGCTGAATCTCCGCTGTTTGAAAAAATAGCTTTTTTACCAGTTCTTTTCTCTATATATTCTATAATTTCTTTTTGTGAAATAATTCCTTTGGAACAGCCGTTGACTGCTCCAAATACCGGATTATCAACTAAATATGCCATAAATTCTCCTGCTTCTGATTCATTGATATATGATGTTCCTATATTTAACATATCAATATACATAGGAATTTCATTACAGATATGCTCCACATAAAATTTAAGTCTGCCTGTATAATCGTTTGCTCCCATAACAACAGGAAATCTGACAAAGGTACACTGACTAATATCCATAAATTCCAATGAAGCACGTTCAGCCTGTCGTTTTCCTTCTGCATAATTTGCCGGTCTGTCCATCCATAATAAACCATGTTTTTTTGTATCAAATTCATTTTCGCTAATCAATAAATGTTCCACATTATAAACTGCACAAGAGGACATCTGAATATATCTTTTACAATGGACATTTTTCAACAGTGAACTGACATCATTTGATGAATAAGCCACCTTATCAATAATCACATCATACTCCTGATTACCGATTGCTTTTTTCACACTGCTTTCATTGGTTTTATCCATAATAACATGACAAACTCTTCCACTGAAAGGATTCCCGTGGCTTCCTCTCGTAGCAATTGTGACATTATGTCCATTGTCAAGGATACGATTTACCATAGGAATACCAAAAAATCTTGTTCCACCAATAATTAAAACATTCATAACTTTTCCTCTAAATTAAATCCCGATTTATGCTAGTTACAATTATACCATAGCATCACTGCCGTGTCAATAAAAGCTCTATAATACACAGGTTTTATATGAACACCGAAAAATTGCTTGCTATCCACGCCGATCTATGCTATAATTTTAGAAAAATACCGACAGGGAGGTCTCACCATGCTTGATTTCATAACCATAAACGAACACAGCAGTATCCGCGTTGACGAATGAAAGATCATTTACTCCGATCCCTACAACATCAGAAACGCTGCTCACGATGCCGACATTATCCTCATCACACACAGCCACTTCGACCACTACTCTCCCGATGATATCCGCAAGGTGATGAAGTCCGACACTGTTATCGTCTGTCCGGACACTGTAAACGAGCCAAAGGAGCTTGGTCTGACCGTGAAGCAGGTCTCCGCAGGCGATAAGTTTGAGATCCTCGGTATCAGATTCGAGGCTGTCCCTGCATACAATATAGGCAAGCCCTTCCACCCAAAGTCCAACGGCTGGCTGGGATACATCATCGATAGTCCCGACCACGGACGCATTTACATTGCAGGCGATACGGACATCACTTCCGACAACAAACAGGTCAAATGCGACATCGCTCTTATTCCTGCCGGAGGAACTTTCACCACCGATGCTTCACAGGCTTCGGAGCTCGCTAACACTATCCGTCCGAAGTACGCGATACCTATCCACTACGGAACAGTCGTAGGAAGTCCTGCTGACGGAGAGAAGTTCCGAAAGGCTGTGGACAGCGGCATAGAGGTAGTTATAAAAATCTGATGATAAATATCGTGAACAGTAAGAAGGCAGCCATTGCGGCTGCCTTTTTCATTATATTTCGTACTTCTCAAGTTTCAGAAGGGCTGTCTTTTTATCCAAACCGCCTGCATAGCCTGTCAGACTGCCGTCTGCTCCGACAACTCTGTGACAGGGAATTATTATCGAGATAGGGTTATGTCCCACAGCGCTGCCGACTGCCTGAGCCGACATATGCTCAGCACCTTGCTGATTTGCGATGATATTTGCTATCTCGCCATAGGTCATTGTCTGTCCGTAAGGTATAGTCAGAAGTATGTCATATACTGCCTTTCGGAATGGTGTTGTGCACAGACTTATAGGCGGAGTGAAGCCCGGCTCTTTTCCGCTGAAATAAATATTGAGCCATTTGACGGTTTCGGTAAATATCGGCAGCTCTGCTTCGGTGCTTTCCGATATGAGCTTATGGGGAAAGTATTTCTGCCCGTCGAACCATAAGCCTGTCAGTGTTTCACTGTCACTGGCGAGGGTGATACCGCCGAGGGGAGAGGTATAGTGAAATATGTTATTCATAGTCTCTTTTTCTGACTTGATATTTCTATCAGTTTGTCCATTGTATACTCTTTATATCTGTTTGAAGAAAAAACGGAATCTGTTGTGTCAGGAATATTCTTCATGACTTTTTTCAAATCAATTTCCTGAGGCAATGATAAAAAATTCCCTTCTTCATCTTCCGACTTAATAGCACAGAAAATAAACTCACCGTTCTCAAGATCAAACTCAAAATAATCTGAAACCTCAGTTGGTTCAACATCTAAAAAATCAGCTTGCTTCTCAACAAATGTTTCATAAATCAGTTCCTTTAAGGCTTTTTCGCTTATCTTTATGAGTCTGACTTTATTCTTATCCATATTATACTCCAATCATAGCTTTAGTGCATTTCAGCAATGCTTCTATATTCCATACCAACATCTCCATAGTTTTATTTTACTGCATTATCGGCAAGAAATCAATAACAATCCAAAGAAAATATTGCCGATAAAAACTATACCACAGGTTTACTTGACATTTCCGTAATGCCGTGATATAATGATGTCAACACAAGGGCAAAGCTCCCGGACTTCTTACTAACGAAAGGGTGAAAACAATGAAAGCTATCATGAACAACGCTATGTCTGCATACATTTGTGCTTTTGATTTCCAGCAGTCAAGCTATTTCTTCCAGCAGGAGGATAATGGCCCAGTTTTGCTGCGCACAGGACAGAAAAGCGCTTGTTCAGACACCCTGACAGGGTGAGCAGAGATAGTGTTACATTGCGACCATCTTCTGATAGAACAATGCCGTCTGTGTGCAGTATGAAACTCACACAGGCGGTTTTTATTATTCTATTCAGAAAGGTGGTTATTTTTATGCCTATAGCAGCTCCGACTATCGATATGATAGCAACAGGCGCAAACATCAGAGCTTTGATAAAAGGCAAAGGACTCAAGGTGGCTGATGTACAAACAGTATTCGGCTTCAACACGCCGCAAGCAATATTCAAGTGGATGAGAGGAGACGCTATGCCCTCTATCGACAACATAGTCATACTGGCACATATACTTGATGTGCCTATTGACGAGATAATTATAACTAATTAGACACTCCCGCCCATGTCAGGCGGGGTGAGATAATGTATGTGGATCATGGCGATATATGCAGAGAGCTTGATTTTGGAGATATTCTTGATTGGGTAATAGAAACATTAGAAGATCGCTTATAATGTTAATCTGACACCAAAAGCCACAAAATATCAGTTGCCCTGCCTAACGGCAAGGCACTGGTGAGGGTGGATTTTGAGAGAAATGAGGTGTAAAATGAGCATTGGAATGAAGCGCGGAACAGTTTTCCTTGAGGAACACCAGACTGCATGGGAGGAAAGTGCAAGGACTGTTATCAACGATATTCAAAGTGTGCTGGACGGTCTGAACACCGATGTTCAGCACATCGGCAGCACATCTGTAAAGTCCGTAAAAGCCAAGCCGATAATAGATATTGCCGTTGCTGTCAATGATCTTGATGAGGTCATCGCCCGCAATGAAACGCTTGCGGAGCGCGGTATTATTTTCCGCTTTGATGAGCGTCCCGACCACCTGCTTTATGTCAAGGGCGATTTTGAAAAAGACACAAGAACTCACCATATCCACGTTATTCCGAAAGGCTCGGAGGAGTGGAAGAATTACCTGTGCTTCCGCGATTATCTTAACGAAAACCTCAGTATCGCAAAGGAATATGAAGCTCTGAAACTGGAGCTGTGTGAGAAATACGGCAATGACAGAAATGCCTACACTGACGCAAAAGAAGACTTTATCTGCAGAGTCACTGCCGAGGCTCGGGAAATATATGCAGACAGGTATTGAGCAATAAAGCCTGACACCAAAAGCTATAAAATATCAGGGCAGTTTGTCAGCGAATAATAAAACACCACCGCCGTTCAGGTTAGTCCCGAGCGGCGGTGTTTTTATAGTTGTATTATCCTTTGCCGCCAATTATGGCGAGTTCTCATTTCAGCGCACTTATCATCTCAGCAGTCAGCTTTTCAGCAGAGATACCGTAAGCAGCAAGCAGCTCATCTGCCTTGAATTCTGTGTGGAATGCCTTTGAAATGCCGTGGCAGTGAACACGCATATCACAATCGCCGTAAAATGCTGCGATATTCTGTCCGTAGCCGCCCATGACCTCGCCGTCCTCAATGGTGATGACAAGGCTGTGGTCTTTTTTCAGCGAGTCAAGAAGTTCCTCGTCCACACCGCTGACAAATCTCGGATTGATGACAGTGATCTCCGTTCCTGTCTGCTCCTTTACCTTGTCGGCAGCTTCAAGTGCCATGGGAACAAGTCCGCCCACTGCAATGAGCGCCACTTTGCTGCCCTTGCGTACTATCTTATTTTTCAGAACGGAGTAATCCGTATCGTCAGCGACACCTGTTGATCTCAGATTGTCCACCACTCTGATAGCAACAGGGTGCTGCTTCTGAGTTGTGGCATAGCGGAACATCTGCACGAATTCCTCATTGCTTGCAGGCGCAAGATAAATAAGATTGGGGATATGTGCAAACATCTGTATATCGCAGAGCGCAATGTGGGTATTGGAGTTCATTCCGTATGCGCCGGGACTGAGTATCAGGAAAGTTGCAGGACTGTCATTGAGGCACACATCGTGGGACATCTGGTCATATGTACGCTGATAGAAAGGCGCGAATGTACCGAATACAGATGTACCGCCGTTTCGTGCGATACCGCCTGCCATAGCGACTGCATTTTCCTCTGCGATGCCGACGTCGATGAACTGTCCGCGCTGTACATATTCCTCACGGACACCCTGCACAAAGCCCAGTCCCATGGGAGTTGCGGCGTTCAGAACAATGGCATTCTCATTTGTGTCCAGCAGTTCCTTCAGACAGTTGAATACAACATTTTCTCCGCCCTCATAAGGATACAGCGGTGAGCCGTCCTCAACGTGGAAGGGACCGCCTGCGTGCCAGCTTTCACGGTCCTTTTCGGCGTAGGGAAGACCCTTTCCCTTGATAGTGTGGATATGGAGCACAACAGGGTGATCGATGTCCTTCACGCTCTCAAACAGCTCCACCAGCTTTGCGGTATCGTGGCCGTCATCAAGATAGCGGTAGTCCAGGCCCATTGCACGGAAGAGATTATCCTCGGCAGTGCCATTGGACTCGCGGAGCTTTTCCAGTGTTTTGTAGAGTCCGCCGTGATTTTCAGCGATACTCTGGTCATTGTCGTTGACGATGATTATGAGGTTCCTGTTGTACTCTCCTGCGTAGTCAAGCGCTTCCAGAGCCTCGCCGCCGGACAGTGAACCGTCACCGATAAGGGCGATTATATTCTCACTGCGCTTATTCAGATCACGTCCCTTTGCAAGTCCCAGGGCAAGGGAGACAGAGGTCGATGTGTGACCGACAATGAACATATCATGCTCGCTCTCATTTGGGTTTGTATAGCCTGTCACATCGTGAAAATGCTCCTCGTCAAGAAAGGCTTCCTTTCTGCCTGTCAGTATCTTGTGGGGATAGCACTGGTGGGATACGTCAAAGACTATCTTGTCCTTGGGGGAGTCGAAAACGTAGTGGAATGCCACAGTCAGCTCCACAACACCCAGGTTAGGTCCCTGATGTCCGCCTGCTTTGCTTATCTTGTTGATGAGTGCGGCTCTTGTCTCGTCCGCAAGTGTCTTAAGCTGAGAGACCTCCAGCTTTTTGATGTCGTCAGGGCCGTTGATTTTTTCTAAATACATACTTTTATCCTCCTCAGATCTTGAAACCATTTATCATCTTTACGAATGCAGGATCGCTGTGATCAACGATCTCGCTGTGCCCAAGATCAAGTGCTGCGATCTTCTGCATATCCTCATCCGAAAGTGTGAAGTCCCAGATGTCGAAATTCTGCTCCATACGCTCCACATGAACGGATTTTGGCAGGATCGAAACACCTCTCTGAGCATTCCATTTCAGCGCGATCTGTGCAGCGGTCTTACTGTATTTTGCCCCTATCTCCGTCAGTACGGGGTGGGTGAAGATACCATGTCTGCCCTCTGCGAGAGGTCCCCATGCCTGCGGCACGATACTGTATTCCTTCATGAACTTGATCGCAGTGTCCTGCGCAAAGAACGGGTGCAGTTCAACCTGATTGACAGCGGGCATGATCTCTGCATTCGCACAGAAATTTGCAAGAATTGCAGGATAGAAATTCGATACGCCGATCGCCTTTACCCAACCCTCTTTGTATGCGCTTTCAAGCGCACGGTAGCCTGCAAAGTAATCGCCCATAGGCTGATGGATAAGGATCAGATCAATATACTCCATATCAAGCTTTGCAAGGGATCCCTTCAGAGATGCATAGGCACCGTTCTCTGTTTTCATGTTGGAGACCCACAGCTTTGTTGTGATGAATAGTTCCTCACGGCTTACAAGTCCGTCAGCGATCGCACGGCTGACTGCCTTTCCGACAGCTGCTTCATTCATATATGCCTGTGCCGTGTCTATAAGGCGGTATCCTGTCCTGATCGCGTCATATACAGCCTTTTCGCAGACAGCCGCATCGGGCACCTGAAATACGCCGAATCCCTCGATTGGCATTCTTGCTCCTGTGTTAAGTGTTACGAATTCCATAATAAGATCCTCCTTGTATTGTATTTATAGACTCAGCCATTCCCTGACAGCAGCTTCTGTCAGGTGATTTCCGTCAATGCTTTTGTGAACATTTCCCCTGCTCAGCTTCTTTACGTCGTCCGTGCCCACAGAACCGCTTCCGCCGTGGGTATTGAAAAGGTACACGTTCTTGCCGTTCAGGTCATACTGTTCAAGAAAACTCAGTACTATCATAGGACAGGTATACCACCACGCAGGATAGCCGATCACGATGTCGGTATACTGCGATATACCTGCAATTGAGCCTGCAAAGGCAGGGCGGACGTCCTTGTCGCGCTCTTTTTTCGCCTGTGCCGCACAGATGGGATATATCTTGGAGTACGACTTTTCGGGTCTCAGCTCAAATATATCACCGCCGGTCGTCTCTGCGACGAGTCCGGCAGCTTTTCTTGTGTATCCGCCCCACGAAAAGAATACGGTCAGGAATTTTCTCTCCGGCATAGTGCGCCTCCATTCCTGTATTGATTTTTATAGTGAGCTATGTTATAATCGGAACAGATCCCCTATTGCAACCATATTATAGCATAACAAGCGAGATTTGTACAATGCCGATACAGTATACTGCTATAAATATTAATCATACCGAGGTAAAAACTATGCTGGAATTATATCTCCTGCGGCAGCTTGCTGCATTCAAAGAATACGGTACACTTTCCGAAGCTGCCGAAAGACTTTATCTCTCACAGCCTGCACTGAGCCGCAACATGAGAAAGCTTGAGGAAGAAATAGGCGTACCGCTGTTTGTGCGCAGCCGCAACAAGCTGGAGCTCAACGAAAACGGTATGCTGACCGCTGAGCTTGCCGAAAAAGCCGTTTCTGAAATAGACAGCATCGCAAAACAGGTCCGCGATTTTGACCGAAGCCGCAGAACTATTTCACTGGGTGTCTGTGCTCCTGCGCCCATATGAAAGCTGACTCCGCTGCTGTCGCAATTATACCCGACAATGACTATTCAGACCGAGATAACAGAGGAGACAGAACTGCTGGAAGGTCTCCATAACGGGCTGTATCAGCTTATCGTGCTGCATTTCCGGCCCGAAGACAAACACTACATCAGCACTGCCTGCGGAAGCGAAAAGCTGTTCTTCTCGCTGCCGCCGACGCACAGACTTGCAAATGAAGCGGCACTGTCCTTTTCCGACCTTGACGGCGAGAACCTCCTTCTGATGTCTGAGATAGGTTTCTGGCACGATATGACCGTCAGAAAAATGCCCCATTCCAGATTTCTGATACAAAACGACCGCTTTACCTTCGATGAGATAGTCAGCGCATCTGTTCTCCCCACATTCAGCACGGATACTGCAAATGAGTTTTTCGGAAGCAGTTCCGAACGTGTCGAGGTACCCATTACCGATGCAGAGGCTGAGGTGAGATATTTTCTTGTCTGCCTGAAGGAGAATGAAAAGCAGTTCGGGCAGCTGTTTGAAGTTCTATAGACCGAAACCACCCTTTAAACGGGTGGTTTTTTGATGACAAAACGCACAATAATCCACAAGCCGATATGTGCAGTGTGACAAAATAATCGCTTTGTGAAAATAGTTTGCAAAAAAACGGGCTGTCAGTTGTAAAGAATATAGAGGTTTACATCCTCCGAAAAACAACAAAATAATTCATGATGTACATTTCAAGCGCTTGATGTAAGAATTATTTTCAGAAAGGACCGATGAAATAATGAAGAACTTCACACGCCATTTTCTCAGTATGACTACTGCTGCGCTGATCGGAGGCTCCGCGGTACTTAACTGCGGACTTCCTTCTGCGCTGGCAGCAGAAGTGAAGGACGGGAAGCCGATACCCGTCATAATCAGTCTCAGCGGAGACGCCGTGCTTGCAGGAGAAGCAGCAGCAGAAATGGGAACGGATTACCTTGATACTGCCGAGGCAGAGGCAGCGGCAGCTTCTCTCCGTCAGATCAGCAGTCAGGCAGAGGAATACCTCCGCAGCCTTTATCCCGAGCTTGAGATTGGCTACCGCTACGATGTGCTCATGAACGGCTTTTCATGCAGCCTCCCTGCAGGTCTTATTGACGAAGCAAGGTCTTGCCGCTTGATAAAGGATATAACGAAGATTGAGACAGTGAATGTCATAAAGCCCGAGCTCTATACCGCACAGGAGCTCAGCGAGATGAACTATTTCGGAGAGACAACAGGTTATTTCGGAGAGGGCGAGGTCATCGCCGTTCTTGATTCGGAATTTGACATCACCCATGATATGTTCGCACCCATTGATGATAAGGAGAACAAGCTCACAAAGGACGACATCGCAGCCGCAGCTGCCGACCTTAACGTGTCGATAGATCCCGAACAGGCATATATCAGCAGCAAGCTTCCCTATGTTATAGACTACACCGATGATACTCCCTATGAATACGCAGACCCCGAGAATTACCACGGCACCCACGTCGCAGGTATTGCCGCAGGCGATATGATAAGTGACGACGAGGGCGCTGAGCTCTCGGGCATCGCAAGGGACGCTCAGCTGGTTATGATGAAGGTATTCAAGCAGATGACCATCGACGAACTGGGCATAACTATGAGTACCGCTGAGTCGGACGCCATACTTGCAGCCCTTGAGGACGCCGCAAAGCTCAAGGCAGATGTCATCAACCTCAGTCTCGGAAGTCCCGAGCCCGATTTTGAAAAGATACCGTATAAGGACACCATAACTGCACTGAATAATGCAGGCATAATGGTAGTTGCTTCAGCAGGAAACGACAGCAACAGCTTTATGGGAAATGGTAATTATCTGGATATAGACACATCTGCTCCCGATACCCATACTGTGGGAGAGCCCGCGGCTTTCAGGGACGCTTTCTGTGTTGCAGCCGCCAACAATTCTGTCCGCCGCGCTCCCTGCTTCCTTATCGAGGGACTTGATGACGAGATCCCCTTCAGTGACACCGACAACGGCACTCTCAGCGATTTCCTCAGCGATGACGTATATGAATATGTTTACTGCGGTCTGGGTATGTTTGAGGACTTTGACGGCAAGGACCTTCAGGGTAAGATCGCCCTTCTGGACAGAGGAGAGCTTAACTTCTGGGAAAAGGCGATGAATGCACAGATGGCAGGAGCTATTGCCATGATCATCTGCGACAACGTAGAGAACGGCGATCTCATTACCATGAATCTGGAGGGAAATCCCTTCCCTGCTGCATTTGTCTCAATGAATGACGGAAAAAAGCTGAAAGAGGCTGAGTCCGGAAAGATACGCCTTGACAGCACACTGAGCATAGTTACTCCCCTTGACGGCGGAATAAGCGGATACAGCTCCTTTGGTCCCGCATCAGACCTTACTCTCAAGCCCGATATTGCAGGTATCGGAACTGCGGTCTCATCTGCCGCCTATGATAACACGTTAAAACAGCTGGACGGCACCTCCATGGCTTCACCCTATGTTGCAGGCTGTGTGGCTGTATTCGACCAGTATCTCAGAAAGAACGGCACAGAGCTCACAGGTGCCGAAAAGACAGACCTCATCAAGAATATCATGATGAACTCCGCCGTTCTTTTCATGAACGGCGATGTTTACGAAAGTCCCAGACGTCAGGGCGCAGGACTTGTGAATATGAAAAACGCTCTGAATGACAGAGTTATCCTCACAGGCGAAACAGGTCTTGCCAAGGTAGAGCTGAAGGACAATATCACCTCTCAGCTCAGCTTTGATGTTGATATAAGGAACTTCACCGACGAGGACGTTGAATTCAGCGAGGCAAAGCTGGTACTGACTGCCGAGGACGGTGCTCCCGCGGAGGACTCGGAGCAGCTGACTATCAGCGGCGCAAGCAATATCGGCGTAACAGCCGACCTGTCGGAACTGCTTACGGCAAGCGCACAGGAGAGCCGCACAGTAAATATAAACGCAGAGCTTTCAGCCGATGATCTTGCGGCACACAGCACTGCATTCCCCAACGGCTTCTTTGTTGAGGGCTACATCATTCTCAGCGGTGCGGAAAACTGCTGTGACATCTCTATCCCCGTCATGGGCTTCTACGGAGACTGGGCGCAGGTTCCTATCTTCCATAACGGCACAAATGACCTTCCCCCCTATTCATACTCCACATATTCAGGTGATGGAATGCTAAGCTCATCCCATTCCTTTGCAGGCATCGCAGAAGCTGTATCACAGCTCCTTGAAAGGCTCCCTGCCGAGGCGAAGGAAACCGCAATAATGGAGCCATTCTTCTTCTCTGACTACTATGATGAGGAATATAACGAGATACAGGAGAAGTGCACCTCCGAGGGAGTATACCTCTCTCCCGACGGCGACGGAATGGCTGAACAGGTATCAATAGATTTTTCTCTGCTCAGGTCGGCCCGCGTTTCAGACCTGAAGCTCTATAACGCTGACAATGAGCTGGTCCTGGACTCCTCCAACAACGATGCCATCCCTGCGTATATGCCCATGGGATACTTCTCAGAGGATGATCTGAGCGGCATTCCCGAGGGCACATACAAGGGCGTTATCGAGGCCTCTGTCTTCTATGAGGGTGCGGAGAAGGCTCCTCAGACCTTTGATTTCCCCGTTATCATAGACAAGACCGCACCTGCACTTGAGGTAAAGCCAAAGGAGGAAAAGGGCAGGAAGCTTCTGGAGATAACCTGTACCGACGATGATCTTGACGGCATTTACATCATGGGCAAGGGAAATGGCGGTATCGCAGGAGAGTATACTGCGGAGAGCCCGAAGCTTGCAGAGATGAAGGATCTCGCCTTTGCGTTCCGAACTGTCTATATGCCATTATTCGGCGGTCCCGGCAACCCTCTCAGATCCGACTCACTCTTTATCAATACCATCATGGGCACCACAGACGCTTACGAACAGAATATATATGATTCCTACGACTTCTCGGATATTCTCCCCGCATACAGATATGCGGACGAAAGCGGAAATATCTCCGTAACATACGATGTTACAGATATAAGTGATTATTATATCGCAGCCGTTGACAAGGCATACAACTCCACAGAGATAATGTCAGAGGGCACTGATACCGCTCACCTGAAGGCTGGCATATGGTGGGCTAAGAACGGCGGAGAAAACGACGCTTACTACAATTTCTGCAATAACAATACAGGCATTATCCGCTATCAGAGCGGGGATCCCGAAAAGAGCTTCACCTTTGAGCAGAACGGTGATGATCTCACCATGAACATCACCGACGGCACCTCCACAGAGAGCCGCACAGGAAAGCTCTCATTTACCGACAAGAAGAACGCAGTCATCACCTGGGAGGACGGTACTTCCCAACAGCTTTTCTATGCAGACATTACAGGCTTCGGCAGCTTCGATTACATCACTACTCCCGAGATAAAGGAGCTTGTGACCGGATACCACAATGCACACAGCGACACCAAGGCTTCATCAGCCAAGGTGACTTATGATGAAAACGGCATGGCTATAGTGCAGCTCATGGACAGCAAGGGCAGCGTTATCGCCCAGTACACAGACTTCGACAGATTTGAGAACACAGCCGTTGCTCCCGACGGCAAGCCCGTTAAGTTTGAGTATCTCAGAACAGGCGTATACCGTGTGGGACTTATCGATAATATGAGCTCAAAGCATTATTTCGTTTTCTTCAATGAGGACGGAAGCGCCGCTGTATACTCCGGAGAGAAGGGCATTGAATGGGAAGGCACAGCAGAGTTCGGCGACGGTGTCATTATCTGTAACAAAGGCACAGATGACGAGACAGCTTTAAATGTCACATTCAGCAGCATCTCCGCATTTACGGTAACAACCGGGGACGGAAGCGAGTATAAGCTGACATACGATCCCGATCACAGCACCGATGAAAAGTTTTACACCTCGGCTGAACTCAAGGAAATGGCAGCTGCCTACCTTGAGCGCATAACAGGCATTCTTCCCCAGCTTGAACACGCCGGCTTTGAAGGCAGCGGCAAGTACAATATGTTCTTCATGGACGGACAGAGCATATCAGTTGATCCCATCGGCGGCGCAGCTTCCGATCAGGAGGGCAATGAGATAGACCTTATGAATCTTCCCGAGATCAAGGACCTCTTTACCGCAGGTCTCTGGAGCAGCAAAAACGGCGACAGCATAAAGTACTACAGCACCGACGGCAAGGGCAGTATGACAGTTATCAACGCCGAGGACGGCTCTCAGGAGAACATAAAGTATAACTGGATCGGAACAAAGGCAGTGGAATTCATTTCGGGGGGATAATACAGAAACAGCTGTTGCAGCTGCGGTCTCCGACACTGAGATAATTCTCACAAGAGCTGACGGTCAGACCGAAACTCTGACTTATGCAGGCGAAAAGGCGATCGATAGGAAGTCCTTCTACAGCGACAAGCAGCTCTCGGAAATGGCAGCTGCCGACCGCAGCAAAAAGGCGGGAAAGAAGGTAAAGGTCACCGAAACGATCAGCTCCGAAGACGGCACGGTCAATGTAAAATTCGATGACGGTTCGGAGTACAGAATAGACCGCTTCACGGGCAAGGGCACCGACGAAAAGGGCGAGGAGGTCGATCTTCCCCAGACAGGAAACAACAGCCTTACCACAGCCGCCGCAGCAGCTGTCGGCGGTATCCTCATGCTCCTGGGTGCGGCAGCAGTTTTCGCTTCCCCAGCATTCCGCAGAAAAGAAGAACGCTGATGAAACGCAACCCGAATATCTGACATGATACAGAAAAGCTCCTGCAACGTAAATTTGCAGGAGCTCTTTTTTATTCGGAGGTTTCCTTTCTGCCGAGCCAGCCGTAGACCGCAAAGCACATGATTATCTGCAAAACTGTGGAGCATGGGGTGGCAAGTCCGATGAGGAACAGTGAACCGCTGCCGAAGTGCTGCATGATGAAGGCAACGGGTATCCTGACGCAGAAGGCTCCGCAGATACCCTGTATCATGACGAAGGTGGTCCTCTGTATGCCGTTGTAGTAGCCGATAAAGCAGAACAGGAAGCAGGTCAGCAGACAGTCGATAGCGTAGGCTTTAAGGTAGTCCCAGGCGTTGAGCACAGCCTCACGGTCTCCCGAGAATATGCCTGCCAGCAGGTCTCCGCGGAAGAAGGTCAGCAGGAACATCATAAAGCCGAACACGAAGGAGACTGCGATACCTGTTTTCAGAGCCTGCTTTGCGCGGTCCGCCTTGCCTGCTCCGTAATTCTGTGCCACGAATGCGGACATTGACTGCATGAACGCCGCAGGCACCAGCATGATGAAGGCGCATACCTTCTCTGCAACCCCCACGCCTGCCGAGGCGGTAAGTCCTATCTTGTTGACGATAGCCAGCATTACCAGGAAGGATACTCCCACAAGGAGGTCCTGGAGGGCTATGGGAGTTCCTATGCGGAATACAGCCCTTGCGCAGACGCTGTTCATTCTTATATCCGACCTGTGGAACTCAAAGGGCAGCTTTGTGCGGCGGATTATGACCAGCGAGATGAGAACGCTTATAAGCTGAGCGAGGACAGTCGCCAGAGCCGCTCCGTTGGCTCCCAGATGAAGCACAGCCACGAAGAAAAGGTCGCCGATGATATTGAACACGCAGGCGATACCCACGGCGATGAGAGGTGTCTTTGAGTCTCCCAGCCCGCGGAAGATACTGCCCAGCAGATTATATGCGGTTATGACGAGGAATCCCCCTCCGCATATGCGTATGTAGCCTGCGGTGACGTCAAAGGCTTCCTTGGGAGCGTTTATTATCTTCGCCAGCAGCTCCGCGCCGAGGACGCTGAGCAAAGTGAGGAGAAGTCCCGTAACAGCAAAGATGATAAGTCCCGTGCCGATGGTCTGAGCTGCGTCCTTCGGGCGTTTCTGCCCTATTTTCTGCCCCACGGCTACGGTTATGCCCATTGAGAAGCTCACCAGGATATTGGTCAGGGTCATTATTATCTGTGAGCCCGTAGATACTGCGGAAACTGCTGCATTATCGCTGAATCTACCCACCACCAGCAGGTCCACCGCGCCGTAAAGCGACTGCAAAAACATGGCAAACAGCACAGGCAACATGAACTTCAGCAGCTTGGGCAGTATGGCTCCGCTTGTAAAATCGTTCTTTTCCATAATCCCTCCACAAAAAAAGCCGGACAAAACAGCAGGCGTCTCAGCCTGCGGTCTTATCCAGCATTGCATTTCTATCGAATGTTTTGACCTCCGAACCAGCTTTTCTATTATAGCACGGTTTACAGGGCGTGTCAAGGGCTCAGAGCACCTCGGAAGCGGAGGTGACTCTTTTTGCGTCGGCTATCTCTCCGCCCTTGATATATGGCGCCAGCTTTTCGGCAGTTTTTCCGATGCCGCTGCTGCCCGATGTGGCAAAGATATATATCTTCTTTCCCGTCCAGTCGTAGTCCTTGCAGAAGGTATTGACCACATTGGGAGCTCCGTAGTACCAGATGGGGAACCCGAGATATACCGTATCATATCCGTCCCAGCCGCCGACCTTTCCCGACACGGGCACGTCCTTCTTACCCAGCTTTTCGCGGTTGCACCTTGCAAGGGGATTTACCCATTTCAGGTCCGCGGCGCTGTATGGCTCCGCAGGCTTTATCTCATAGAGGTCGGCACCTGCCGCCTTTGCCAGTTCCTCTGCTATTTTTCTTGTCTTTCCTGTTTCTGCGCTGAAATATGCTACCAGTGTCTTCATACTGCATTCCTGCCTTTCGGAATATGGGTAAGTTCCTGCATAAAGTATAGCATATATCTGGTGATAAAGCAAGATGTGCAGACGAGATTTTTATTTGTTTCCGCCTCTGCGCTTGTTGTCGGCTTCCACGGAACTCTTCCACAGCCTGCCCACGCCCTTGTTTGTCCTTACGCTGCTTACTGCGCAGGCCACTGCCTCGTAGAGCACCTCTGTGCCGAGGCAGTCTGCGTGATAGTCCACGGCATTCTCAGCCCTGATACCCATGGAGCCTGCCGTCGCCGCAGCGTCGATATTCGCACCGAGGAACACGAATTCCCAGCCCCTTTCCTCCTGTACTCTCTCAATGAGCTGTTTTACGTCTTTGTAGCTGTACTTTCTGCTGGCGTTCTCCATACCGTCAGTAGTGATGACGAACAGGGTCTTTTCGGGAATATCCTCCTCACGGGCATACTTGTGGATATTGGAGATGTGGCGTACAGCGCCGCCCACTGCGTCAAGAAGGGCAGTGCAGCCCGAGGGGACATAGTCCCTGTCGGTGAGCTCGGGTATCTCCTCCAGCTTCACTCTGTCGTGAACTACCCTGGACTCATTGCTGAAGAAGACCGTGGACACAAGCGCCTCACCCTCCTCCTTTTTCTGCTTTGCGATAAGTGAATTGAAGCCGCCTATGGTATCGGCTGTAAGACCGCTCGTAGAGCCGCTCTCGTCAAGGATAAATACCAGTTCTGTCAAGTTCTTTTTCATAATAATACCTCCGTTCTGATGTGGGGAAGCCCTGTGCTTCCCTTACTGTAATTACAGTATACACCATAACGGAGGTCATTTGGTCGCTTGAAATGCGACAAATCATGAGCCTATGAGACTCTGGTCAAAGGCGAACAGCGCCTCGTTTATCTCATAGATATTGTAGTTGCCGTGCTCGATGAAGTAGCGGATTATCAGGTCGAATTTAAGGCTCCCCGACAGTGCGAAGCCAGCCTTTTCCAGGAGCGCCTGAGTCTCTCCCAGGTCCAGCTCCAGAGCTATTGCAAAAGCCACAGCAGTCTGCTTTTTCGGCTTGTAGTTCATGTCGCTGCGTATCTTTGAAAAGAGCTTGCGGTCGATATTGGCTTTCTTGTAGGTCTCCACGTCGGTCATGCCCTTTTCGTCTATAAGCCTGAGCAGCGCCTGAGAGAAGGACTCGTCCTGAGCCCTCAGCAGTCCCTCAAGGTCGGGAGCTGCGGCTTCACAGCATAACTCCTCATCGAGGTGTATGGCACCGGCGCTCTCCTTTTTACTGCCGAAAAGTCCCATAGGCTTTAACATTGCGGAGTGAACTGCTCCTGCTGCGGGACGCCGCCTGTTTCTGATGTCATTCTCTGCGCACTCACGGGCATAGGCATCACTGATGTACTGCCTTATACCGCCCATTATGCCTGCGCTCACCTCAAAGGACGCCTTGTCGAAGATAACCAGGGTTATGTCCATATCGTTTTCCTCAAGGAAGCTGCTGAACTCCGACACAGCCGCCTCCAGAGCCTTGTCCCTGGGATAGCCGAATATGCCCGAGGATATAAGCGGGAATGCCACGCTCTCGCAGCCCTTTTCCTTTGCCAGTGCAAGGGCGCTTCTGTAGCATGACCGCAGCAGCTCCTCCTCGTTCCTGTTTCCGCCCTGCCAGGCAGGTCCCACAGTGTGTATGATGTACTTACAGTTCAGCTTATAGCCCTTGGTAAGCTTAGCTTCCCCCACCCTGCAGCCGCCCAGAGCCCTGCACTCCTCCAGAAGCTCGGGACCTGCGGCGTGATGGATAGCGCCGTCCACTCCTCCGCCCCCCAGCAGTGATGAGCTGGCAGCATTCACGATAGCGTCGGCTTTTACTTTTGTTATATCGTTCCTGATTATATTGAAAGGCATAGCCGCCCTCCTTCCTCAGCCTGTTACGGCGTCAAGATCCTTGGTGATAGATCCGTATCTCTGCTCATAGAAGCTCCTGAGGGAGTCCACGGCGTGATCGTAGTTCATCTCCGCTGCGGAGCCCCCTGTCCAGCCGCTCCAGAATCGGTCATAGGTGGCGATGACCATGCCGCGGTACTCCTCAGCCAGCCTGTCTATCTCGGCAGTGACCTTTTCCGTATTGAAGTTATTGTCGGCGATGTCCATGAAGGTCTCCCTGAACCGGCTGCGGAAGCCCTCATTCTCCAGAGCTCCGTTAAAGAGGTCAGACAGGAAGCAATCGCTGTCCATGAACCGCTCAAAGCTGTTCTCATAGGGTGAAGCCTCGCCGTAGAGCCCTGAACTGTACTCCGTATCGAAGAGTATGAACCGCCATTTCCCGTCAGCGTAGGGGGAGCTGCCGTCGGCGGTCTCAGCCTTCCAGAAGGCGGCATTGGGCTTGCCCCAGTCATGATTGTTTATGTATATCTCGGTGCTGATATAGTCCATGAAGCCCTGCATATCTATGCGCTCACAGAGCTCATCGTAATTTGCCTGCACGGAGAAATCCGTATCCTGTATCCATTTGCGCAGCTTTTCCCATTCCGCAAAGGTCTCCTCGGAGCCGTCGTCGAGAGCTTCCTTCTTGATGATACATATATCCTTTGCAGGTACGCCGCAATGCGCGCTGATGAAGTCCGCGTCCATTTTCTCGGTGATCTCGTAGTGTCCCCAGAACTCGCCGTCCACAAAGACGATACAGGGCTCCATGCCCTGAGTGAGGAACTGCCTGTCGGACACAAGTGACTGTATGAGCTTGTCGCTGAAACGGGTGAAATAGGCGTCATTTCCGCCGTTTCGCAGTATGAAGCTGTCGAACACCGTAACGGGAGAGCCGTCGGTATCGTTCTTCACATTACCCGAGAACAGGTCATATTCCAGCTTGGGAGCACCGTAATCCCTCCTTGCATACACGTTGAAGCTCTTCTGTGAGTAGGAACGGGTGGCGCCGCCGTGTATGCGTATGCCAACATTCTGGGATCTGACAGGCTTTCCGCCCTCAAAGAACTGTATCTCCGCCTCGCGCTCCCATTCTCTGCCCCTCTGTGAGTAGTTTCCGGGAATGGTCCATTCGTCGGCATGGGGGTCGAATTCATCGCTGTTTTTCCAGTCCTCATAGGACTTTCCTGTGACGTAAATGCCCTTTTCGGCATCAAAGAGGTTCTCCTCGTCCGTCATGAGAGAGACCACCTTGTACTTTTTATAGTAGTCCGCCTTATCATCAAAGCCCACGAAATAAGTATTCGACACAACAGGGCTCTGCCCGCCGTTTTTGCCTATAACAACGGCTCTCACCACTGTCGCCTTGTCCACCTCCGCCCCGGGCACAAAGTCCTCCGCGGCAGCAATGGGCTGGGCGATGTCCCTATGGGCGCTGAGCCTGTTTGCCTCCGCAGAAGCGTCCTTTATCTCTATGGGAGCAGTATATCTCGTGCTGTTTGCAGTTGGTATGCTGCCGTCGAGAGTGTAGTATATCTCCCCTCCGTCATCGGCGGATATAGTGAGGGTAAAGCCGCTCTTGTAGAAACCGCTGCCTGCGGAAAAGTGCATACCCTCCGCGTCGTAGGGCTCCGCCTTGTCCTCGTCTGTACTGACGAAGCCAACTGCCGATGTGCTGCTTGTTTTACTGTCCGCGCAGGAGGTGAGTGTCAGGGGAAGGGCGCTCAGTGCCAGGACAAGTGCTGTATTCAGTGCTAAGTATCTTTTCTTCATAGCTGTTTCCTTTCAACTGGGATATATTCCCGTTATGTATCAGAATCCCTCTTTCCAGCTGCGTATATTGTTCTTTTCAAATCTGAATGAGCCTACAGCGAAGGAGTCCTGTGAGAGCTGCTCCTCAGTGAACCAGGGGCTTGTAACATTGTCCTCCGTATGGGTGAGGATATGGAAGCATACCGCAGGAATGAAGCTCTGTCCGATAAGATAGCATTTCTCGCCCTTTTCGTTCACAGCCTCGTCTGCGATGAGCACCACATGGACGTCGTTGCAGATAATATCTCCCACGCGGAGCTCCTCAGCGGGAATGACCTCAGACTCCTTCTGCAATGAGAGAGTGCCTGCATAGCGCATTACTTCCTTGAGGTAGTTCCTGTACTGCTGCTCGCTGTCGTCGGGAAGTCCCGCGGGGAGCTCCGCAGAAAAGCTTCCCAGGGCGAAAAAGCGCTTCCCCTTGCGCCAGCGGTCGTAGCTGCACTCATCTCCGTTGGAGAACATGAAGGATATTCTGTCATACTGACCGTTCTCATAGAAATAGTCGCTGTACAGCCTTATGACGCTGTCTGCGCACTGCTGGTAGCCCTCGTCGCCAAGGCTTATATCGAATATGGCGGCAAGGTCGGAAAAATCGCTGGTGGAGCCGTCATAAACGGGCAGCTTCGTATCGTCGGGGAGCAGCGGATAGCTGCGGAGGTATTCCGCGAAGCTGCCCTCGGCGGCAGGCACACGGGCAAAGCCCTCGGGAGGAACTATCCTTGCCTCAAGGGTCGCGCCCTCAGGTTCAAGGCATTCTATATCGAAAAATCTTCCCGCAGGCTCAACGGTCAGCTCAGCCGCCTTCCATTTTGGATTGCAGCGGATATAGACTGCGGTCAGCAGCGCCGCCGGCAGTATTATCAGCAGCAGTATGCGCAGACCGCGCTTCTTGGACTTATCGGCTGTATCTTTATTTTTCGCCATGTTGTATCCTCCCCGCATATCTGTTCATTGCTTTAATTGTAGCATGAACAGCAGCCTATGTCAACAAAAAACCGCAGTATTCCCCACTTTATCGGGGAAACTGCGGCTCGCTCTCATATTCTATCTGCGCCCCGGACGAAGCTCCTGATAAAGGAGCCCACACTCGCTGCAATACCAGACCAGTCTGCCCGAGCGGTACATGGGGAGAGTGATATTCATGCCCCATTCGGGGTACTGCCTGAACAACATCATGCTGCTGTCGGACACATAGGCAGCGAAGGAGATATAATGCTCCTTTGTCATGGGGTGGTCGGTGGTGATGTACCATTCGCCGCCCATGTCCTCAACCCTGAGCTGCTGTTCCTCCTCTGCCTTTTTCGGCTCAAGTGCGGTGAGCCTGTTGCCGCAGCAGGTCACAGCCGCGTCGGCGGCAGCAGTTATGACGTTTCCGCAGTCCCTGCACACATAAAATCTCAGCTTTTTCATATTTCCCTTCTCACTTTCGTTTTTTTCGATATTTCCGCTCAGCAGCACCTGTATATCCGTGCCCAGCACCTCTGCCAGCGCCGTAAGCAGCGACACATCGGGACATCCGCAGCCACGCTCCCACTTTGATACAGCCTTGTCACTGACACATATGAGCTCCGCCAGCTGCTTCTGGGTAAGTTTCCGCTCTGTCCTGAGCCGACGTATAAGTGCTCCTGTTCTGACCTGATCCATATTATCACCTCGTTCCGATCTGATGATACTATTATAACCGACAGCCGCCGGCACGTCAATCCACGCTCCGTAGAGTGACAGAACAAAAGCTCCCGTTGCAGAAACAGGAGCTGTTTGTTCATTGTTCTTTTTTAAGATGCATGACTATCTCAAGGACAAATCTGTTTTCCTCAGCCGAGATGTCAACGGTTCCCTCATACTTGTGGACTGCCCTTATGATATTTGGCACTCCAAGCCCGTGGAGGGTCTTGTTCTCCTTTGAGGTGACCAGTTGATTCCTGCCCTTGAAGTTTACGCTTTCAAATACAGGATTGGATATGGTCAGGAAGTAGTAGCCTTTTTTGAAATCGGACTTTATGGATATGACCTTGTCCTGTCCGCTCTGATCCTTTTCACAGGCTTCTATGGCGTTGTCTATGGCGTTGGAGAAAATGATGCAGGCGTCCACATTGCTGAGTCCCATAGTGGGCACAAAGCCCGTGAAATCTATCCTGGTGCCGCTTCTGAGTGCCTTTGCCTTCTTGTCGCTGAGAAGCGAATCCACGATGATATTGCCCGTGTCGAAATCCTGCTTTTCCCTCTCCAGAACACCCTCGATATCGCTGATATACTCCTCAGCCTTTTCGGTCTCGTTCTCGGCGAGAAGGCTCCTTATACAGAGCAGGTGGTTCTTGAAATCGTGCCTGAAGCTTCTGAACTCGGAATATATCTGCTTGATATTATCGTAATACTCGGTCTGCTTCTCGATCTGGTCACCCAGGAGCTCCGAAACCATTTTCTGCTTTGAGGCAGAGGCGGTAGTCCTGATGACCGAGATGAGCACCACCGTGAAGCCTATCATGGTGGGCAGGAGCAGTATCTCCGCTATCCTGCGGTGCTCCTCGGAAAGAGAAGCCCACACATATATATTGATGATGTATGCCAGTACCATGACCATGACATACTGGTATTTATTGATTATTTTCAGCTCCTGCTGTATCACCGTCTCAAATCCCCGTTTCTTTATGATGAGAAGTATTATCAGCAGCACGGTGCCCTCCGTGACCATTGCTGCCATATCCAGCACATGATCCGCAGACAGGAAGCAGGAAAGCAGCGTGGCGTACATCTGACTGGTTATCAGCGACATAAGACAGATATACAGTATGTTGAGCTTTATCCTGCGGAATATTATGGAATAGGCGATGAACTTGGAGAATATACTCAGTATGAGCAGTATCAGCCTCAGTATGAAGTATCCCTGAAGCACCTTTATATCCATGAGAAGTGGCGACAGCGCAGGTATAAGCAGTACCGCAAGGGACAACAGCAGGTTCATTGTCCGTTTTTCACCTGTTGTAACGCTTACGACCTCCATTATGACCGCACCCAGATACAGTCCCGAAATGACAGTTAGCAGTATCATAGCGCTCTCCGTCATATCCCCGAGCGTTTGATATAGTCCGTAAACGCTTTTTTGAAGGCTGTCAGCTTCATCTTGCTGATGATAGCACGCTCATCGTTGTCAAAGAGTATGTTGGTGGAGTCATGGGAGACTATATGTCTCAGCCCCACAAGATAGGTCCTGTGCGACCTGAAAAACATATCTACGGGGAGCATGGCTTCCACCTCTGCAAGGGTGCCCTTATAGAGATGGCTCATCTCGTTGTCGCGGATATAGCAGTATTTTCCCGAAGCCTCAACATAGATTATATCGTTGATGTTTATGCGCTTGTTCATATCCTCTGTCTTTATGAGGATATAGTTATCGTCGTCAAGCTCGTGGATAAAGCTGTTGAGAGCCGCTTCCAGCTTCTCCTTGTTCACGGGCTTTACCAGAAATCTGTAGGCGTTTACCTCAAAGGCGTCAAACACCACATTGGCGTAGCTGGTGAGAAAAACTATGGGAACGTCGATCTTCCGGCTCCTCAGTCTTCTTGAGGTCTCGATGCCGTCAAGGTCGTCCATCTGGAAATCCATGAATATAAGGTCGAATTTATAGGTGCTGGCGAGGAGATCGTGACCTGAGGTAAAATCGTAGTAGTCAAAAATAAGTCTGTGTTCCTGTGCATAGGCATCGAGGTGGTTCTTCAGCTCCTTATGAAGGGGGAGACTGTCATCGCAGATAGCAATCTTCATAGCTGTTGAATACGGCATTTGCGCCGTATTTCTCCTTTCAGAATAATTAGTGGATCTGTGCTGATATTCGTTCACTCTGAAAAAGCTCCCGTTTACTCCCGTTTTATTGTTGGTGCCGTTTGCCGATGCTATAATAAAGTCACAGTTGAACGACAACAACAAATAAGGAGGTACACCATAATGGGAGACTTTTTAGACTGGCTCTTCGGCGGCAGAAAGTAAGCTTTCTTTCAGCACCGCAGAGACCCATCACTCAGAGAAAACCGGCAAAAATATTGAATAGATAATAGTAAAAACAGTACAATAATATTTTATCATTCACACAACATTTTGTCAATAAGGAAATACAGCAGCAGCGCTCCTCTCGCCTGCTGCTGTTTCTGCATTCCCCACCCGGACAGCACAAAAGCCCCGCGGCTTAAGGGCGGTGCTTATATAGAAGTTTACGCGTAATTATGGGGAAAAAACCTTTCTGAGGAAAGGTTCTCCTCTGACGGAGGCGCGCCCCTCTGTCACTGCGTGACATCTCCCCGCACTGCGGGGAGTCACCCCATACCACCTTTTCCAAAGACTTTTGGCTGGTTTTTATCAGGACAGGGCGCCTTAAATATAATAAAAAGGCATATATTATCAAGCGCCCTGTCCTGATAAAAACGAAACAGAGTCCTCAGAAAAAGAATAAAGGGAAGCACTTCTCTCAAAGAGCTTCCCTCAATATCACCCGTAAAACTTCTGTACGAGTGTCGCCCTTACCGCAGGGCTTTATATCATCAGAGGATATTGTATTCTATTCCCACGTAGATGTCAAAGATACAGTCATGATCGGGATCCATACGGATCACCCTGTAATAGGGGCGCGTGATGGCTGTATACCCCTTGCTGTCTATATGCTCCGCAAGTCTTCGCGCAGTTGCCTCCGCAAGAGCGGGACTTCCCTCATGCCGAACGGATATAGCATTTATCAGCCTGAATTCAGGCTTGAAGCTGAATTCGCTGCAGCTCTCCAGCTCTTTCCCTATGGGAATGAGTATCTCGGCATCTCTCCTGCCGTCCTTATCCGAATCTCCCGTAAGTGTGAATATTATCCTGTTGACCGCCGTTATATTCAGCGCGTCAAGGTTATCTGTGATATATTTTATCATCTCGGGAAGCTCCCCGAGAGACACCCTTGTCCTGTATGACAAAAGGTCATGAAAGATCAGGGTCTGGTTTTCAATTATCTGCATACTCTCCGCCTCCTTGGTATCTGCACAGGCTGTGATTTTCAGTTATACTTGTATCCCGATGATAATATTATCATATTAACATCGCCCGCCTTCCCTATCAACCGAAAGGGAGTGAACGGGAGAAAAAACGGAGTGAACGACCGGAGACCAGGGGATATGTTAAACTATTGACTTATAGTATAAAATATGTTATACTATAAATGCAGCCTGTATGAGCGGAAACATAAGCTTTTATGACCTCATATCAGCTTTATTTTGAACCGCAGGCTGTTAAATAATTATCAAGGAGAATCACCATGAAAATCAAAAAACTATTGCAGGGATCGCCGCACTTTCTGTCATTATAAGCTCGGGAGCTTTTACCGCTCTCACTGCTTCTGCCGCAGAAACAAGCGACTACACTACCTCAAAAATGACAGCACACGTCTATTCAGATGAAAACCTCATAGACATTGAATGCCGCTATTACAGCGATATGCCCCATGTCCCCTACATAAAGCTGTCCGACTACTACAGCTGCTGGACAGGTCAGGAGCTTGAGATCAACGCAAAAAATGACGGCATATACGAAGTAAAGGTGCCCTACGGCGCAACAGGCACCATCGACATAAACAAGGAATATATGTCATCAGAGGATATTGAACACTTTATTTGTCCCGCCTATGTATTCGACAACAATGACCAGAGCTATGAAACATATACAAAAGAGAACACTGAAGAATCAGAGCCTCAGTTCGGGGATATTGATCTTTCAGAGTATAAGATCGACATCCGCGGAGATGAAAATGAGGTGTGGTGGCCTGCTGCCACTTTATGCGACATTTTCGAGTATCCTCTGAATGAGGGTATGTGCGTTGAGGAGGAGCTCTACTTCTGCGGTCATGTTTATTCTGAATACAACAGAAAAGACAACGCCCTTACTCCTGCCCACGCTGCCGAGTATCTTGAGAAATACAAGGACGGACGTCCGAAAGATATGGTAGAATTCAACTATAACGAGCTCTGCTTTGAGATCGACAATATCTACGGCTTCCCCGGAAGAATAACTTACAACGACCTGCTTGCCGAAAAAGGCTTTGACGGTATGCTCTCAGAAGCCAGCGACGGCACCAGAAAGGTAAAGGAAATGCTCCTCTCAGAGGACCCATACGAGTACTGTGCAGGTCTTGAGCTGCTCAATCACTACTTCTGGGACGGCGGACACACATTCTTTAATAACCTTGCCGCTATTGGCAGCCAGGAACAAGTAGAAAAGGTCGGTGAATACATTATTTCCCCCTATGAGCTTGAAGGTGCCTTCATTTGGTGGGCTGACAACGCCAGCTCCAACGCAAGCGGCTTCTTAGCACAGGAAGCAAGAATGGCAATGTTTGAGACTGCCGATACATATGAAGCACCGCCCCATCCCGATGATACGCACCCCTATTATGAATACGCCGTAAAGGGCGATACTGCATTCTTCTCATTCAATGGTTTCAATGCAAATACTCCCGCATGGCTGAATTACTACTATAACAACGGTGAGCTTCCCAAGGATCTCATCTCCGATTTCTACAGCTGTATCACCAGGGCAGATAAGGATCCCGCTATAAAGAACTTCGTCATTGACCTGGGTACAAACAGAGGCGGCTCTTTAGATGTACTGATGTACATGATGGGTCTGATAAACGATCTTGACCACATAAACCTTGCCAGCGGCAGCAACGACGAGCCCCAGAAGTCAGAATTCCTGGTTGACAAGAACCTGGACAAGGCATTCGACGAAAAGGACGATGCATTCAAAACCGATCTGAACTTCGGAATAATAACCTCCAATTACTCCTTCTCCTGCGCAAACCTCATGCCCTCACTTGCAAAGGACAGCGGTATCATGCTGATCGGCGAGAGAAGCGGCGGCGGTGCCTGCTCTACTGACTACCACGCTACAGCTGACGGTATGATCTATGCAATGTCCTATGGTATCAAGTTCGCAGACAAGGACGGAAAATCCATCGATGAGGGTATCGAGCCCGATTATGCACTTGTAAAGATCAACGAGGACGGCTTAAAGGACTACTCTGACGTTTACAACTTTGCAAATCTCAGCTCACTCTTTGCTGATTTCTACAAGAAGGATGCTCCCCAGGAGCCCTCAGAGCCCGAGACCGAGACTACTACTACAACTACCACTGTAACAACTACAGAAACCACTACAACCACAACTGTCTCCACAACTTCTGACAAGGACAGCACCACATCTGCAACTTCATCTGCTTCCGGAAGCTCATCAGAGACCACAACAACTACCGATGCTTCCGACCTTCCCAAGACAGGCAATAACTCCATGGGTACAGCCGCAGCTGCTGCCTGCGCATTCATCATGACCCTCTCGGGCGGCGCAGCTATGATGGCTGCATACAGGCTCAGAAGAAAAGACGAAAATGGCAGCCTCTGATAAAAAACACAAGCTGCTCTTTGCAGTCGGACTGCTGCTTTTCCTGACAGGCTTCGGCATACTCTCCTTCTTCGGCGTAAGAAAAATATGCAGACCTGCTAATAAAAGTCAATACCTCAGAATGCAATTTCACGAAACTTTCATATACGGAAAAATGGGCATGACAATAAGACCGCCGAAGCGGCCTAAAAAAATGAAATGCAGTTGTAGCCGACCGG
>Ga0255347_1002301_pt1 | contig 27546 bp, 22 predicted proteins | sample wastewater_treat_2_FD_192479 | JGI IMG/M metagenome (GOLD analysis project Ga0255347, IMG submission 192479) | Wastewater microbial communities from Lulu Island WWTP, Vancouver, Canada - plant24 | ecosystem: Engineered > WWTP > Wastewater > Unclassified | place: Canada: Vancouver, British...
GAGGAATCGGCCAAAAACCTTCAAAATAGGGGGCGTCTTTTATATCTGCATGGAGGGCATAAACCCATGGCGAAATTTCACGTGCGTTCATTTTCTCTTAATCTCCTTATTCCAATATAAAGGTTCTATTTCCTGCAAGAAAAATATTGTGATTAAAATAGCGTTTTAAGCCTTCAACTAAAACCTTTCGTTCAACATCTTTGCCAACGAGAACAAATTCTTCAATCGACTTGGTATCATTGACACGTACAATATCCTGATAAATAATGGGACCTTGGTCGAGGTCTTCGTTTGCAAAATGCGCTGTTGCTCCAATAATTTTTACACCCTTTTGCCAGGCTTGATGATAGGGCTTTGCACCCTTAAAGGCAGGCAAGAATCCATGGTGAATATTGATAATCCTATGCTCCCAAGCGCGGGTAAATTCTGGACTTAAAATTTGCATATAGCGGGCAAGACAGATAACATCGATATCATACTCTTCCAATAATTTTTGCATATCCGCCTCATAGGCAGCCTTTCCCTTCTCAGGATCAACTTTGAAAAAAGGAATATGAAAATCTGTTGCAATATGTGACAAGTCAGGATGGTTTGATATAACTAAGGGAATGTCGCAGTTAAGTTGTCCGTCTTGATGCTTTAAAAGCACCTCATATAAACAATGGCTTGTTTTTGAAACCAAGACAGCCATGCGACTTTTTTTATTCCAATCGTACAAACGCCATTTCATTGCGTATTTTTGAGCAGAGCTTTCAAACTGCGCTTTAAAAACAGCTAAATCAAAACCATTTACTGGTGTAAAATCTACCTTACAAAAAAAGGTGTCAATATCAACCGCGGTATGTTGAGCGAGGTTGATGATATTGCCATTTGCCGAGGCAATATCATTTGTAATAGATGCTATCAAGCCGCTTTTATCGGGGCAGCTCACCGTCAAGGTATATTTTTGCATAAAAATTCCTTCGATTAATAATTTCATTTTATATTTTAGTATAACATCTTGAAAGGTCGAGGGCAAGCACGTATAATGACTGCTTAATGAAGCAAAATAAAATTACACAATATATTCTTTTACAGGCATTTAAGGTTTCAATTCCCGTTTTTTTTGGCTATATTGCCATCGGAATTCCCTTTGGGCTCATGCTCACATCAGAAGGCTATCCTTGGTGGCTCGCCCCCCTCATGAGCATCGTCATGTATGCCGGGGCAGGACAGTACGTTGCCGTCGGACTTTTTGCCTCTGGAGCAAGCATTGGAGCTGCCCTCCTCACCATGATAATGGTCAATATAAGGCATATTGTATACGGTCTTTCTCTCATCGAACCTCTAAAAGCATACAAACAATGGAAATTGCCTATTATTTTTTTACTCACCGATGAAACCTATGCTGTTTTAACTTCAGTTAGTGAGCCGCCACATACAAACCGTGGGCTCTTTTTTACCCTTATTGCTCTCTTCCATTATTCTTACTGGATACTCGGAAGCCTCATCGGTGCAGTTGCAGGTCAGCTCATCCCATTTTCCTTTGAAGGTGTCGACTTTGCTCTTACAAGTTTGTTTATTGTACTCTTAATAGAACAAGTGAGAAAAACCAAAAATAGCTTACCACCTATCATTGGTTTTATTGTTTCTGTTTTTGCCTTATTTGTATTTGGACCCTCGCGAATGCTTATCGCAGCGATTGCCTTTGGAATTGCCCTCATAAGTTTTTTGCAAAAACCACTTCTTGCTGCAGAAGCAAAACAAAAGGCAAAAAAAATGGAGGAAAAGCCATGATAGATTCTGCTCTGAGCCTAAACGAAGCTTTACTTTACATGCTTCTATTTGGCGTTTTAATTTTTCTCACACGCCTTTTTCCCTTTGCGCTCTTTTCTAAACGAAGGATGCCTGCCTTTTTAAACTTCACTGTTTCCTATCTTCCTCCCATGATTATGATGATTCTTGTTGTATACTCGCTCAAAGACATTTCTTTTGCAATAAAGCCCTTTGCTATTCCTCATATGATAGGAATTCTCGCTTGTATTATCCTGCATATATGGAAAAAAAATGCCATGATTAGTATTTTTGGCTCTACAATAATATATATGATTTTAATGCGACTTATATAAAAAACAACTATTTTCTACTTGACAAGCTCGGCGTTTTTCATCATTGTACAAAGTATACTATTGTTACGGGGGCACATTTGAATTGAACGGATGTACGGTATCTATCAAAAATGTTTCAAAAACATTTGGCTCGTTCCAAGCCTTGGACGAGGTAGGGTTCACTATAGAAAAGGGTGAGTTTTTTTCACTCCTTGGACCCTCAGGTTGCGGTAAAACCACCTTACTGCGAATAATTGCAGGTTTTGAGTTTCCAGACGAAGGGACTGTACTTTTCGACGACAAAAATGTCATACCGATTCCCCCAAATAAACGAGAATCAAATACTGTTTTTCAAAATTACGCTTTATTTCCGCATCTTTCTATTTATGAAAATATAGCCTTTCCTCTAAGGCTTAAAAAAATGGGCAAGACAGAAATAGATCAAAGGGTAGAAAAATATCTCAACATGGTCCAGCTCAATGCACATGCCTATAAAAAGCCAAACCAGCTTTCTGGCGGACAGAGGCAACGTGTTGCTATCGCCCGCGCTCTTATAAATGAGCCAAAGGTTTTGCTTTTAGATGAACCTTTGTCAGCACTTGATGCAAAACTTCGCTCAAACCTTCTCATCGAGCTTGATAATTTACACGATAAAATCGGTATTACCTTTATCTATGTAACCCACGACCAAGCCGAGGCGCTGTCGGTTTCTGACAGAATTGCTGTCATGAACCAAGGAAAGGTTTTACAAATAGGCACTCCCTACGAAATCTACGAAAGCCCCGCAACCGAGTTTGTCGCCGAGTTTATTGGTGAGACAAATAGCCTTGACGCTGTCGTAAAGGAATGCACTCCCATCCATGATAAAGATGGGCAAATTGACGAATACATGTGTAGCCTCGAAGTAAAAGAGCTTGGCACAACAATAAAAATAACCGACTATGACAAAACAGCTATAGGACAAGAGGTTTGTGTTACGATTCGCCCCGAAAAGGTGCGCATCACGCTTGAACCACCACAGAGCACAAAAAAAGACTTAAACGTCTTAACCGGTGTTGTTGAAGAGCCTGTTTATTCTGGCTTTCAGTCAAAGTTTTACGTGCGCCTCGACTCTGGCTCCCTATTCAAAATCTACAAGCAACACTCAAATTATCTCGAAGATGGCCCAGAAATTGAATGGAAGGATAGAGTCTACGTTTCCTTTAGCCCCAGCGATGGCTATGTAGTCGAGGAAATAGATAGATGAAAAAAGAGCAAGGTACAAAGGCTTTTAATAAAAACTCTCTCGGGCATCTTTACTCCTGGCCCATGGGTTTGTGGTTTACTATTTTCTTTGTCGTGCCGCTTGCCATTATCATTCTCTATAGTTTTTTGAAAAAAGGGCTCTACGGCGGTGTCGAGTGGGTTTTTAGCTTCAATGCTTACAAACAAATGTTTAACCCCAACTACGGCATTGTCTTGATGCGGACTCTTAAAATTTCTTTTATTTCAACGCTTATCACCATACTCATCGCCCTTCCCTGTGGCTATGCAATGGCAAGAAGTAAAATACAAACCTTTTTGCTTTTTTTAGTTATCATTCCCTTTTGGACAAACTCCCTTATTCGCATCTTTGCTTGGATGAGCATCTTGGGAAACGATGGCTTTATCAACTCCCTCCTCATGCAAGTCGGTCTTACAAAAGAGCATCTCCAACTGCTCTACAACCAAAATGCTGTCGTCCTTGTTTCGGTATATATGTATCTCCCCTATGCAATTTTGCCCATATTTACCGCAATTGACCGCTTTGACTTTTCGCTTTTGGAAGCAGCTCGAGATCTCGGGTCGACAAAAATGGGCTCCATGCTACGAGTCCTTTTGCCAAATATCAAAAGCGGCGTCTTAACAGCGATTATTTTTACCTTTATCCCCATCTTTGGTGCGTACACCGTGCCACTCCTTGTCGGTGGAAAAGATTCCTATATGATAGGAAATATCATCGTAGACCAAGTCAATAAAACACGTAACTGGCCCTTGGCAGCTGCTTTTTCTATGATTATCACCGTCCTAAGTACCTTTGGAGTGCTTTGGATGATGTTTTCTTCCAAAAAAGAAGCAGGCTTAAAAACCAAAAAAGAGGGAGGAAAATAATGAGCAATAACCCCTTTAATGGTCTCATAGCACGCATAAACAAAAAAAAGCCAAGTTCGGAGCCTGCGCGACACGCAAAACGAGCCTATCAAAAAAAGCATTTTTCTCTCTCGTTTATGGTGCTTGTTTTAACACTCTTCTTTTTATTCATACCCTTATTTGTCATCATTGCCTATTCATTTAACGAGGGAAAAAGTTCCTCCTTTACGGGCTTTTCTCTCATGTGGTATAAAAAGCTCTTTTTTGAATCAGATGCCTTATGGACTTCTTTGTTCAATAGTTTTTTTATTGCCCTTAGCTCTGCGGCAGTATCCACCGTTCTGGGGACGATAGCAGCAATAGGCATTAATTGGTATAAGTTCAAAGGCAAGGGCTATATTCAAACCATTACGTTTTTACCCCTTGTTTTACCCGAAGTCATTGTAGGTATGTCTATGCTCATCTTTTTTTCGGGTATAAAACTACCACTCGGACTTTTTTCTATATTTGCAGCCCATACAACCTTTTGCCTTCCCTTTGTTTTTCTCATGGTACTCGCACGCCTCGATGAGTTTGATTATTCCATCATAGAAGCGTCTTACGACTTGGGAGCAACAGAAAGAGAAACTATGTTCAAAGTAATAATCCCGGCAATTTTCCCCGGCATTATGGCAGGGTTTATGATGGCTGTTACCATGTCGCTCGAAGACTTTGTTATAACATTCTTTGTTTCGGGTCCAGGCTCTACAACCCTACCACTCTACGTCTACTCGATGATACGCTTCGGTGTTTCGCCCGTAATAAATGCCTTGTCCTTTATTATCATCCTTGCGACTATACTAATAGCCTTTACCTTACGTAAATTCTTAAAAAACATCGCTGCAGCAAAATGATTTACAGGTCTTGTTCGTTCTCTTAAAAATTGGGATGGGATACCTATCTCTATTTATACTTAAAAAGTGGAGGAAATATGAAAAAAATTTCAATTCTTCTTGTAGTCCTTGTTTTCGCTCTTGGACTAATGGTTACCTCATGTGCAAAAAATGACGGTAAAACACTCTATTTATTTAACTGGACCTATTACACACCAGATTCCGTGCTCAAAGCCTTTGAAACAGAGTTTGGTGTAAAGGTAAAAGTTGATAACTACGCCTCAAACGAGGAAATGTTTGCAAAACTCAAAGCCGGCGCAAAGGGCTATGACATTGTCTTTCCTTCCCAGGACTATGTTTCTATTATGATAAAAGAAAACATGCTCCAGGAAATAGACCATGAAAAATTCCCAAATAAAGCCAATATCAGCGACCTGGTTTTGGAAAAAGCAACCTATGACCCCAATATGCAGTTTTCCGTTCCCTATTGTATGGGTGCTGCGGGCATTATTGTAAACAAAGCGAAGGTTTCAAACTATGAAAAAAGCTGGGATATCTTTGCTCGAACAGACCTTAAAGGGCGCATGACAATGATGGACGATATGAGAGAAGTTATAGGGGATGCCCTTGCACACCTCGGCTACTCGGTCAATTCTCTCGACGATAAGGAATTACTCGAAGCAACAAATCTTATTATCAACGAGTGGAAGCCAAACCTTGTAAAATTTGACGCTGAAGGTTTTGGAAAATCTTTCAAAACAGGTGATTTTTGGGTTTGCCAAGGTTATGCAGAAGTAGTCTACGGTGAAGTTCCAGAAGAAGAATGGGGAAATATCGATTTCTTTATCCCAGAAACAGGTGGACCCATGTACCTCGATTCAATGTGTATCTTAAAAGGTGCAAAAAACTACGACCTTGCAATGCAATTTATCAATTTTTTACATCGCCCTGAGATTTATGCACTCTTTTTGGACGAATTTCGCTATCCATCAAGTGTAAACCCTCAAGCAGAGGCATATTTAACCGCTCCTTCCATGTATAAAACAAGCGATATGGTCAACTGTACTATCAAAGATGACATCGGTGAGGGACTGGAAAAATACAATGAACTCTGGCAACGTATACGGTTTACAGACTAATTAAAATATGCTAACCTAAAAAATATGCTTGATTTTAAAATTTATGAAGATATTGCGTCATTTACTTCTGAAGGCTTACTCGTCGCAAAACCTCGCTACACAGAAAAAAATGAAATCTTTGATTTTGAACCTGTCTATATAAATCAAGCATATGAAAAACTCACACAAAATAAAATACAAAAAGACCAAGCGCTATCCGAAAGCATGCCAATTCTTAGCAAAAGCATAGACTGGATAGCCCTTGGTCAAAAAGCCTTTGAAACAGACCTGTACTACGAGCAAAGTTTTTTTTCACAGAACCTAAATTCTTGGTTTTTTGTGTCGATAAAACACCTTCCAAGTAAACTCCTTCTCATAAACCTACACGATATAAGCAAGGACAAAGAACTCGAGCAACAGCTCCGTCGGCAAAACCTCAGACTTGCAACACTTTCAGAAGAACTCGTACTTTCTAAACAAGACTTACATAATAAACTTGAAAAAATCCAAAGCCTCAATTCAAGCCTAGAACACCTTGCCTTTCACGACCCGCTGACCAAGCTACCCAATCGCAGCTATTTTAACGAAATTATACACGATATTTTATTAAATGCAGAAAAAAACAAAACAAAAGTCGCTCTTATGTTTGTTGACATTGATGACTTAAAAGACATAAATGATTCTCAAGGACATAACTTTGGCGATACAATTTTAAAGCTTGCAAGCGAACAACTAAAGCACTTCGAAAAAGACGACATACAGGTATTTCGATTTGGAGGAGATGAGTTTTTAGTTCTAATGACCAATGTTCAATCCCACAACTCCGTCGTAACAATCACCGACACTATTTTGGAAGCTTTAAATATAATCAATATACCTGTTTCCGCTGGTATTTCAATCTATCCTGACGATGCAAAAAGTACCGATGAATTGCTAAAATTTGCTGATATGGCAATGTACCAGGTTAAAGCAAGCGGAAAGAACTCTTCGATTTTCTTTGAGCAACTCATGCACCAAAAATTACTTGAGCGCTTAACACTGGAAGAGAAAATTGGAGAAGCTATAAAAAATAATTGCTTTCAGCTCTATTTTCAACCTCAATATGATATTTGCTCCAAAAGCTTACGCGGTTTTGAAGCCCTCCTTCGTTGGCATGATAAAGACCTCGGTTGGATTCAACCTGACTTATTTATCCCTGTCGCTGAAGATACAAAACTTATTATTCCCCTTGGACTCTGGGTTATAGAAAAAACCTTCCAGACTCTAGAAAGATGGCAAAAAATCTATGATTTCAAAGGTATTATTTCCATAAATGTCTCACCCGTACAGCTTAAAGACCCAAGCTTTGTATTTGAAGTTGAAGCACTTCTTAATAAATATGCAATAACTCCCAAACTTCTCGAAATAGAAATAACAGAGGGTATTTTAATCGACAACACCGAACAAACCGTAAAAACACTTAATGCGATAAAAAAACTTGGTATAGGTATTTCCCTCGATGACTTTGGCACAGGTTATTCTTCCCTCAGTTATCTAAAAGAACTTCCCCTCACTACCTTAAAAATAGATAAAGCTTTTATAGCAAATATAACAACTCCCAACTCACTTGAAGCTGAAATAACAGACTCAATTATCTCCCTTGTTTCAAAAATGGGTCTTGACACCATAGCGGAAGGAGTTGAAAGCGAAGAACAATTTGAAGCGCTGAAAAAAATAAATTGTCGCACAAGTCAGGGCTATCTTATGGGACGCCCCATGCCCGAAAACGAATGCGAAAATTTGCTCTAGAAAAGAAGCCTAACTGTCTTATCGATTATTTTTTTGCCTCTATTTTTACTCAATACAAGCTTGACGAGAAAGCAACTCTGCTTTTTTCCAACGACTCTCAGCACGAAACACATCTGTCCCGTCATCTTTTCGAATAATTGAATGCAAAAGTTTCCCATCTTCACACTCAGAAGAGCGCACAAGCAGCCTTTGATTAAATAAAGCACTGGACATAAAATAGGTATCGATGCTTTCGATGAGCATCCCCTTATAAAAGGTTTTTGGCAGATAGGACAATATCCAACGAATATACGAAAGATTATTTACATGGTCATTTACATCGATATCTAGCACAGTCGGCTCAATCTCTTGTACACAATCCCATTTTTTTCCGAGATCCTCAGCAAGAGGGATTTTTGAAAACTGCGAGGGAAGCGCATCCTCTGTACCCATCTCCAATGTTCCCATAACATTTTCACTCGGGCGAATGGGTTTTAAGCTTTTTGCATCGAGCACCATCCAGGCTGAAGTTCCCTTTAAAAAAGGTTTTTGGGACTCAGCCTCTTTTTCTACCACAGAAATCGAACCCTCTTCTTTGCAAAATCCCTCTTTTTTTACTTGGAAGTCTCTAAAAGCTTGATCCAAAGTTGCTTTTTTCCCGTTTTTATTAAATGAAAAAGAAAAATCTCGTAAAAAGAAGGGACCCTTTGCTTGCTTTGCCCAGGTAGAAAGCAAAACCTCATCCATCCATAAGGGATATTCTGAAATTTCAAATCTTTGTTTCACCAAAACCCAGGTTATTCCCTGCCTTTGTAAATGCGGGATAGAAAGCCCCCCTGAGGCATAATGCACCGAGGTTACCTCTTGCACAGCTGTTATCATAGCAAGCGTAGTAAATCTAAGGTGATCGTCCATATCGGTCGATGGTATAGTAAAAGGCAATGTGTATTTCATCTTTAAAGAATAGCATTCTCCGAATAAATACACAAGCTAAAACAAAGGAAATATAATGCAAAAATATTATAAATACATACTCATCCTCGCCAGTTTTCTCTGTATCTCTCATGGATATTCAGAAGAATTACGATTTAAGTATGCAAAGGGCGACAGCTATAGAATTTTATCCACAGTAAAACAAAATGTCATCGTAAATGGCAAATACGACCACAGCGCCGAAATAGTCAATCGCATATCGGTCGAAATAAAAGACGTCGACGAAGATGGCTGGGGAGAACATCAAGCGCGCTTTATGACAAGCGAAACAGCGGTAAAAGGGCTTAACGAAAAAGAATTTACCTGGGGACAAGAATACGAAAGCTTGTTTTGGATTTCACCCCTTGGCGAATATTCGGTGTCAGATGAATATTATATGCCAACCACAAGAAATGTACCACTTTTCCCTACTCGAAACCTTAACCCAAATGAAGGATGGGAAGGCGAAGGTTTAGAAGTACACGATTTACGTGAAGTTTTCGGCATAGAAAAACCCTATATCATCCCTTTTAATGCAAGGTATATTTACAAAGGTGAGATAGAAATTGATGAAAAAAAACTACAGGAAATAGCGGTTTTTTACACACTCGATTATGCAAATCCCGTCCCAAAAAAAGAAGAATATAGCAAAAACGACCAGATTATTGATTTTCCCTTTCACACAAGTGGCAACTTTGAACAAACGATTTATTTTGATGCAGAACTTGGCGCCATGCACTCCTACAAAGAAAACTTCAAAATACTCATTAAAACCGCCTTGGGAAATACCTACGAATTTTCAGGCTTTGCTGAATCCGAGATAAACGAGCTTAAAAAAGTACCCCAAAAAACCGTCGAAGATGCTATCAAAAATCTCGACTTAGAAAATACATCAGTCGTACAAGATGAACGCGGCCTCACTATCACTATAGAAAATATTCAATTTCTTGCAGATTCCGCAATCCTCCTTGCAAAAGAAAAAGAAAAACTAAGAAAACTTGCAGAAATTCTCAAAGATTTTCCCGACAACGACTTGCTTATCTCAGGGCACACTGCCCTCGCAGGAAGCGAAGCAGCGCGCCTTAAACTATCGAAAGAAAGAGCGCAAGCCGTCGCAAACTTTCTCGTCTCGATTGGACTCAAAGACGCCTATCATATTTTTACCCAGGGCTTTGGCGCAGAAAAACCCATCGCTCCAAATGAAACAGAAGCAGGAAAGGCAAAAAACCGCCGCGTAGAAATTACAATCTTGGAAAATTAAGTACATAGGTTACGTTTTTTCTAACATCCGTGTTAGAAAAAACTTCGACAGTTTCGGATACCCGAAACTGTCATACTAAATCTCTGCGGCGTCCATGCCGCATACGTTATTTCTAACGTCCGTGTTAGAAATAACTTCGACAGTTTCGGATACCCGAAACTGTCATGCTTGCTCATTTTGAAATTTTTATTTTTTTTCAGAAATATTTTTAAAAAATAAAAAAAACTCCTCCAAAGAACCAATAATATACATAGGCTACGTTCCTTTTTTCGTCCATGAAAAAAGGAACTATCTCGTTTTGGTGAAGTAATTTATAAAGCAAACCAAAACGAGTGTACTTAGTCCCTGCGGCGTCCATGCCGCATACGTTATTTCAAACTTCCATGTTAGAAAAAAACTTCGACAGTTTTGAGAAACAAAACTGTCATGCTTGATCTCTGCGACATCCATGTCGCAAAAAGGAGGAAAATATGAAAGAAATTCCAGTAATTGATCCACGTAGAGACGTGGTATTTAAAACAATCTTTGGGAAACAAACTGAAAAGGCAAATATTGCACGCAACAGTTTGATTTCGGCGTTTTTAGGTAAGGCGGTAACAAAATCAACCGTATTAAACCCAGAAATGAGTATAAGCGATGTACGCGACAAAGCAACTCGCCTCGATGTACTCTGCAAGCTAGAAGATGGCAGCAAGGTAAACCTCGAGATGCAAATGTGTGCGACAGCAGATAGCATGGAAGACCGGCTCGCTTTCTACTGCTCGCAACTCTATATCCAACAAGAATCGCAAGAAAAAGATTACAAGGACATGAAACCTGTCTTTGTAATCCTCATCAGTAATTCAAAAATAAACGATGTTATAAAAAAATATCTTTCGCTCATACAATTACGCCTAGAAGACGGAACAACTTTTAGCAATAAACTGAATATTTTCATCCTCGACTTGTCAAAAGTGGAAGTCCCAAGTAAAATAGGCTTAGATTCAGATCCGGTAGAACGCTGGGCTTTATTTTTTACTAGTGCAGTTGAACAAGAGCGAAAAAAAGTACTGGATTCACTCATAGCTGTAGATGAGGGTATTCGTATGGCAAATGATGTTTTATGTGAAGTAACACAAGATGATTATGAGCGGGCAGCGATATTTGAACGAGAAAAAATTTTACGAGATTATTATGCAGGGCTTGCTAATGCAACAAATAAGGGAAAAAGGGAAGGCTTTGACGCAGGACTTGCACGAGGCAGAAACGAAGGCTTAGAACAAGGACTAAAACAAGGTAAAAAACTACTCCAAGAAGAAAAAATAAAAACCGCTCGGAGTTTAAAGGCACGTAACTTTTCCACGGAAGATATTCTCGAAATAACTGGTCTTTCCGAAGGCGAATATTAGTTTTAACAGCTCGCGTTAAAAGGAGTTTTTAGCTTGTATTCTTTTACTGAAAAAAAAATTGATGAGGTGCGTTATTGCGATGAAAGCTATATTGCCAGTGGGGATGAGTTTTTTATCGCTAGCATTCCCCTCGAGCAGTATGTTTTACGTGACTACATCGAAGAAAATCGCCCTATTCAAGATACTGCTTTAAAATATTTTGGAATTCCCTATGTCTATCCCTGGCAAATTCTCGTTGTAGCAAATATTTTAGATGCGGCAGCTCAAAATGAAAAAAATTCGAGCGATACAGTATCTAAGTCTACGGAAGATTCTGAAAAAATCGATGATATTATTTTTGATGAAGATGGTGTCGAAAGAGGGAAGCAAATTGTGCTTTTGCCCACGGGTGCGGGTAAGTCGCTTTGTTTTTTAATTCCTGCCCTACTTTTGAAGGGTCCGAGTCTTATTATTTATCCGCTGATTGCACTTATGAATGACCAAGAAAGGCGCATGAGGGAAGGTGGCATAGAGCCGGTGATTTTTCGCGGCTCCCAAAGTCCCGAAGAACGTGAGAGGCAATTTGCCGCTCTTGAAAATGGTGCAAAAATTATCCTGGCAAATCCTGAAGTTTTGCAAAGCGAGAGTCTCATTCAAAGGTTGGCAAAAGCGAATATTTCACATCTCGCTATTGATGAGGCGCATTGTGTCAGCGAATGGGGCGATAGTTTTCGTCCTTCGTATTTAACATTGGGCTCAATTATAAAAAAACTGAATATAAAAACTATTACAGCTTTTACCGCAACTGCGAGCCAAAGCGTACTGAGTCGGGTTGCAGAGGTTTTATTTGAAGGGAAGGCGCATATTGTTCGAAGCGAATCGGACAGGAAGAATATTCTCTACTACGTTAAACGCTGTGTTGCCAAGCAAAAAGCAGCCTTGGAATCTGCAATCGTAGAACAAAAACCGCTCATTATTTTTTGCTCTACGAGAAATAGGGCGGAAAAAACAGCGAAAAATCTCATCGGTTTTTTTGGCCCAGATAAGGTGAAGTTTTATCATGCCGGGCTTGCGAAGGAAGAAAAAGAAGCTGTGGAAAAATGGTTTTTTCCCAAAAGTGACGCTATTCTTTGTGCAACCTGTGCCTTTGGTATGGGGGTCGATAAAAAAGATATAAAAACGGTTATTCACCTCGATCCTCCGCCAACTGTCGAAGCCTATATTCAAGAAGCTGGACGAGGCGGTCGTGATGGCTCCAATGCCAAGGGGATTTTACTCTGGAGTCCGAAGGATTTATACGAGGCAAAAAAGCACCCTGAGGGTAGTAGGCAGAGAGCCTTGGCAGATTTTGCTGAGTCAAAAACCTGTAGACGGCAGGTTTTGCTCGATGCGCTTAATGCTGAGCAAGCTGCTTGCAGCGGTTGTGATATTTGTGAGAAAAGTCATATCGATTTTGCAGAGGATGAATCTCAGGTATTGGATTTTTTCAAAAAACACGCAAAGTGTTATGATATGGAAGCGGCCACTGATACGATTGTCAAAACCTGTAACGAAAAGGCGGCTCAAAAGTATAAAATGAGGATCTGGGAAAGCGCTGATATTCGAGAAATTATTCAAAATCTTTTATTTGAAAAGAAAATTTCTATCTCCCCAAACCCCTGGAAAGGTAAAATAAGCATAGCAAAACGCAAAAAAAACAAAATCAAAACTAGATAAAAAAGAAAACATAGGGTAAAATAAGAGTATGAAAAAGATATGTTCAGTTTTTAGCGTTTTTCTCCTTATCCTTATAAGCCTCAGCTCTTGTGCGAGCAGTAAAATTCGTGGGGCAAATCCTGTCCAAAGAGCTCATAGCGCAGCGCAGCTTTTACTACAGGGTTCGACGGATGATGCGTATATCAAGCAATTCAATATAGAAATGGATAAGGCAAAAGCCGATATCAATGAAAAAACAGCTCGGGTAAATCTAAATCCAGAATCCTATGAAATAATTGCAGACTCGATCGATGATTGGTTGCAGCTCTATGAACTCATAGCTATCTTAGAAAGTCGCTATCCAAATGGACTTTATGGAAAAAAACAAAGTGCATTTTTTAGCTATGTTGACTATAAGCCCCTAAAAGAAACCGCAAACCAATACACAGCAGAAAAATATTTTAAGCAGGCGCGCGCTATTGCAGAAAGACCCCATAGTTTAAATGAAACGATAAGCGCCGTTGAATACTTGCATAAATCGCTTAGCTACTCAAATCATCTTGTAACAGAAACGCAAACACTCGGTGCTTCTCTTTCCTATGAAGCCGCCCTCAAACTTTACGAAACAAAAACATCTGACAGCTTAAAAAATGCTCACGCGTATTTTCTAGAAGCAGATTCTTGGATAGCTCATTATGCAGATGCAAGAGACAGAGCAAACAATATGCTCCCAGAAATTGCCGCTATTCTTATCTCTGAGGCTGACTCACTTTTGGGTGTAGAAGATTATACTCGGTTGCGAAAGGCATATCTTGTCTATGAAGAAGCCTTTGCATACTACCCGAGTCTTGCAGAGGAAAAACTCAATGAGACGAAGGAAAAATTAACTATCACTGTGGCTCTTATCTTCTCTGGTGCAAACCCTGATTTTATTCATGATGATGAGATTCGCGAGGCGCTTGAAAATAACTTTGCAAATACGACAGAGGGTCCAAAATTTGTACATATTGATTTTATTTATACTCCCTATGCAACGACGAATCATGCCTCTTTTTTAAGTTCGATTATTTCAACTCTTGGATCACAATCGACAAATTTGAAAAAAAATTATTCTAGCTATGACCTTGTTCTCATACCAGGTCCGAAGTTTAATACTGCCATTGAAACTATAGAAAATCCTGTAAAAGAAATAGAAAAGCTAGAGACCTATTATAGGCAAACGACTATAAGCGAAGATGGAGATAAGCAAATTTTCGTTAGTGAAGTATCTAAAAACGAATACACGAATCCAAAATCAAATTATACAGATGGCGATAAAAACTATCAGTTTATTTACTGGAAGGAAGAAGGAACAATTACTCGCTATGTACAAAAAGTCTCGCTTTTCATGGATTATTCATACGAACTCTATGATATGCGAAATAATTTTGTAAACTATATGCTCAGCTTTGACAGAAGTGGCGATAGGCTAGACTTAGAATTTGTGCAGGAAAGTTATGTCGGAGCAGCAAATCTCCAACCTGAAAAATTGCGAAATGATGCTTTTTATATGGCAGGGCAAGATATTTGGTATCTGTATAAAATACCAACACTTACAAATCCCTATCAGATTATTGATACAAGTTATAATCAAATAAATGAAAACGGAAGAAAATTGTTTCGGCAAATAAGACTTTTGCCATATAAGGCTAAGTAGCTTCATCATCGGCTTCATCTTCCTCTTCTTCGCTTGAAGGTTTGGGTGGAGCTGGTTCTTTTATCTTTTTCACCTTTATTTTACGTGGTTTTTTTCTATAATTGACCACATATAGGAAAAAAGATAGATATAAAAATACCGCTATAAATATAAAAATGATGTATTTGTTTTTTATAACGTTTAAAACAAGTGCAAAAAGATTTTCTGTTCCCATGCTTATTATATCGGTTTTTTTGGAAAAGCTCTTGACCTGTTTTGTACATAGGAATATTATTTTAATATGAAAAAAGATGCAAAAAAAATTATTATTTGTTTAGACATTAAAGACGGAAAAGTAAGCAAGGGCGTGCAGTTTGAAAATGTTATTTCTCTCGGCGACCCTATAGAAATGGCAGAAAACTACTCGAAGCAGGCTGTCGATGAGCTTGTTTTTTATGACATTATGGCCTCTGCCTTGGGAAAGGGACCAAACTTTCCTCTCATACAGAGAGTTCGAGAAAAAACAAGCGTTCCACTCTGTGTTGGCGGTGGTGTGGCAAGTATTGAAGATATAAAAAAACTCAAAGACTGCGGAGTTGATAAAATAAGCATAAACTCGCCTGCTGTTAGGAATCCAGATCTCTTAGCAGAGGCAGCAAAAAATTTTGGAAGTGAAAGTCTCGTTTTGGGCATAGATGCAAAAAAAGACGCAAGCTGTAAAAATGGTTACCGTGTTATGCTCGGCGGAGGAAAAACGCCAACAGACCTTGACGTGCTCGAATGGGCTGAAAAGGCGGTAACTCTTGGTGCAGGAGAAATTGTCTTAAACTCTATCGATGCCGATGGAACAAAGACGGGGTATGACATAGAGCTGACAAAGCTCATTGCAGAAAAAGTTTCAGTTCCCGTTGTGGCATCTGGTGGCGGCGGTAGTATCGAGCATATTGCAGAAGTGCTTAGCAAAGGAAGTGCAAGCGCAGCCCTCATTGCAAGTATTGCTCACCTAAAAATCCATACCGTGGGGGAGATAAAGGCTGAGCTAAAAAAACGTGGCATACAGGTCCTATAAAAAAAACGAGTCTTTTGTATAGCGTGCGCGACTCGTCGCGGTTTCAAAAACATCAACCGCGTAGAGTAAGGCGGCTGTTTTTGGGCTGTACTCCTGCAATGCGCTTTCAAGTTTTTGAAAAATATACAAGGCGATGCGCTCTGCAGAAGGATTGTTTTCAAAAAACTCATTTTCATTTAAGTGGCTGTGATCAAGTTCCTTACAAATAGAACGTAGCTCTTTTTTCAAAATGCCAAAGTCTAAAAGCATGCCACCTTCGTCCAAGTCTGTTCCACGGGCATGTGCAAATACCTGATAATTATGACCGTGTAGTCTTTCGCACTTCCCGTGAAAATCCTGTAAAAAATGTGCGGCAGCAAAGTCCGCTTCAACTCTAACTTCAAACATGCACATAGTCTAGTCAAAACAAGCTTTTTTGTCCAGAATCTATGCTAGCCTACTCTTTTATAACCATAACTTTTCGTGTTTCATCGATATCTGGTCCAACGACACGCATAAAATAAATACCGCGCGCGACAGGGGTGCCGCTGAGATTTGTGCCATTCCACTTAAAATAATGCAAGCCAGGATTGAGCCTTCCACGTTGTAAGGTTTTTACAATATTGCCATCGAGGGTAAGGACATGAACAGTAACATTTCCAGCTTTTTTAATATCAAGTTCAACAATGGTTTCTTCTTTTTTAAGTGAATTTATAACATTGTTCAGTACCGTTATGCCACCACGTTGGCGACTTATATCGGATAGCGAAAAACGCCATAGGTCGACTGAAGTCGGGTCTTTGGGATCTTTCAAGCGGAAAAAATATAGCGGCACTTCTGGTGTTTCAGCGTTTCCATCATGGTCAAAGGTAAAACTGCCAGTCTCTCCATCATCGTAGCGGAAGAAAAATTCAACCTCATCTCCATCCTTCCAATTGAACGAATCTGGATTGCCAGAATCATTTGGAATGATAAAGTTTCGTTCAGCATCCTCCCCAGTTTCTTGTGCTACTTCTTTTGCCTTAGCGTTTGCGGTTTTACTTAAGGCAGGTAAAAGAGTCGGAAGCCAAATAGTCCAATCGCTATCGGTATTGAAATTGTAAATCGTTGAAAGAGAATCGGAAACCGGGTCAACATCAAGAATCATTGTAATAGCTTCTTCATCAACATCTCCATTTGGACTTAGACGAGTTGCGATAGTTATGTCAGTGTCAGTGAGCATTTTATTTGTCGTTAGTTTTGTACCGGTAAAATCTCGAAGCGTCCAATCACCTTCCGCGAGTACTCCTTTGCCGAGAATTTGAAACTTATTGTCATAGCCATAGAGAACATCGATGCCACCGAGGGCAAAATCGCTTAAAACGTGATTGTGACCAGTTATTGCATGATTTAATTTTGAATAATCTCTTATATCTTCACCATCGTCAATAGTTATTCTCCCTAACAAAAGATCATCAAAAGTCACCTCGCGGCCGAGTTGAAAGATTAAAGCTGTCCCAACTGGAATATGTGATTTTACTCTCACAGTTGCAGAAGGGTCTATTGCAATTTCTCCACTACCCGTTACAGATAATCCTTCGCTAATTTTATTTAAATCATCATCACCAATATGGAGTCTTTTTGAAAATAAAACATAGAGTAGATTTGAACCAATAGGAGCGAGTGTCATAGAAATAGAAGGCGGTGTTCTGTCAACGGTTAAGCCTTTAAAATCTTGTAAAAGATTTCCAGCTAAGTCGGTAATAAATCCACCGTTTGGCGATGAATCTTGGTCGTACATTTTATACTGCAAGCTAAAATTTGTAATCATAGGAAAAAGTGTTGTATCATCATCTTCTAAGTACAGTCGAAGATATGGAACATCACTTATCGTAAGAACACTCGGTCCACCTAAAAAAGTTGATGCATAATTTTGTTTAATACTTGCATTATCAAATTTAAATCCTTTCATTCCTGGTCCAAAATGCGAACCTCTTTCTTCATAGCTAAAAGCTTGCAAAGAGTTTACCAAGGAACTCATACGAATACCACCTAGCCCGCTCTTGTTTCCAGAGCCACCACGCGTATCGGGGAAGACTGAAACATCTTGCCAACCTTCTCCAAAAAACCACTTATCTTCATCTTCGTCGTACGCTGGTTCGTTATCAAAGAGGTGCAGTTCAAAATGCCCAACCCGACCACCACCTGTGTCCATTCCGATAATTTCATAATTTGATTCGTTTGTTGGTTTACCAGACCAGCCATACTCGTCTTCTACGTATTTTGCAATGGACGGAGGCGTCGTATCCCAACCTGAACCCGATATTAATGCCGGACTAACACTAGGATAAAAATCATTTGGAGAAACAGCTCTATCTTTTATTTTTGAATTTGGACTTACAGTTATTGTTCCACTTGGTTGTTCAGCCGAAATAATAAAACCTGGGTAGAAGCGATGAGATATTCCATCACCAAGATCAGGCGTTGTAGAATCTGTCCAACCTGCAATGGAAATACGCAAATAATGCGGTTGAGGTCCTGCAGTATCAGATGGATCGAGGGAAAAATTTCTATACAAGGCGTGAACAGTCCCATCATCCATATTGATGTTATTATTATCTATATTTCGAGAGCCTGTAGAAAGAGAGCCGGAAGCAATTGAAATAAGATTTGTAATTTCTAAACCAGAGCCAGCATCGGTAATTTTACCAGTGTTTGGTAAAGGACCAGCCGGGTCATCAATCTTGATGTACTCGTTCATATCAGGACCGACAAAACCTGGAATATAGACTGGTTCAGAATAGCGCAGTTGAATATAATTATGGGCATCGTAGGGAGCTTGCAAAGTAGGATCGGACTCATGAGCTTCTTGTCCGATTTCAACCGCGATGAGAACAGGACGAGCTTCGTCTGTAGTTCCGTCAAAGAGGGCTTGCCCATGCGTCCCATAGGCTTGAATCATGGTGACGCCTTCTGCTGCACGGAAAAGACCGGGCAGGAGGCTTAGGTTGGGGATTATGTTTTTATTGTTACCCAAGCGATCAGAAGAACCCGGATGAGGACTATTCTTTTGAACCCCTGGATCATCGCCAGTAGCATCGGTGTTCCAAGTGCCGTTTTCTGTTTTAATATAAAATTCAGTTACAGGATCTTCTGTTGAAAGAGGCGTGTTGCAGCCTTCATCCGAAAAAACTCCAGTAAATTTCAAAGCACCAGAATTGTACCAGATAGAACCATCGACAACGGAACCAGCAGCCTGTAATACCATGCTGTTTATTTCATTATTAGCATTTCGTAAAGGCATTGAAGAAGTTATACGTATGACATTATCAAAGACTGTTGCAGCTGCGCTAATTTCCGGGCGTTTAAATTGCCATCTGGTATTAGTTCCTCCATCAGTAATATCTTGTCCACTAACACCCTGTGCAACTGTTGATGCTGTTACCCAGTTATTTGCTGTTGAATTTTCTACGCTCATATTAAATGCAACAGCGTAAGGAGTACCCCACTGGCCAGCAATAACAGCATTTGTGGCATTGAACTGCGGGGCAGAGCCAGTACCAGAAGCGAGGTTTAGAGTGAAAGCGCCAACATTCATGTTAGCACCATTGTTGTAAAAATTTGCTCCAACAGAAATTTTGGAACCAGAGAGATTATCGAAAGATGCGCTTGTTCCGCCACTAAAAGATCCATCTGTTTGATCGTATGTGCCATCTGCCGGATAGTATTTCAGATCAGGTGTCGAAAAATATGCAAAACGAGTGTCGTCGTTATCGAAATTTTCATCGTCATTCCCATCCCATTTCGGGTCATTGGGTTTGTAAACATTTCCAAAAACAACAAAGTCTGCTGTGGTGTTAACAATTCTATTAGCCAAATTTAAATTACCGCGATAGAAATAGATGTTGCGGGCGGAGAGGTTGGAGTTAAGGGTGATTGTTTTTCCATTATGGTCAAAATAGATGTCTGTATTTGGGAAATTGATAGAACTAGCACTTGTCCAGTAACACGGATCGGATGTTGTAGCCATAGTAATGACGCCTGCGCTTGCGCTTACATCGCCGTTAAAGCTAACATGGCTTGATTCTCGTAAGACAAGCTGTCTGAGTGGATTGCTAGCTCCTACTGTATTGTCAAAAATAATATCTCCAGTGCCTGCATCAAGGTCTAAAAGACGCTCTCCGCCCTGACTGTTTATCGCTTCTGAAAAAGAAATATCTCCTGCGCCTGCACCTGTTGAAAATACAATATCTTGAGTTAAATCGATTGACTTTGCAAAACTTATATTATTATTTGTTGTAGAAATATTCGCACCAATAGAATTTGATCCAGCTCCTGTTTGAGAAAATCCTCCTGTTGCACTAATAGTTCCAGCATTGCTTGTAGTGAATAAGCCAGAATTCGCAATAGTCGTTGTGCCACCTACAGTAAGAGGTTTATTCACAGTAAGAGCATTACCAGTAAAAGTAAAATCTCCGCTATAAACCTGTATACCATCAAATGTCGTCGTGCCAGTTTCAGCATTTTGTGTAAAGCTTGCAGCTTCTACATCGCCAGTAAAGCTAACATTATTAGCGCTTGTTATAGTTAGAGAGCCAAGGGAATTGGTAGCGCCAACTAAACCTGTTACAGTTATATCTCCTGTATCTGCTGTCAATGAAAGAGCATACAAACCGTCCAAGTTAGAGCCAAATATAATATTCGCATTTGTTGTAGTTAATGTTATATTTGCTCCTAGAATTACGTCTCCGTCATACGTTTGGTTTCCGCTCGTTGTAATCGTTGTCGTATTTATTGTACTTGTGCCAGTTACCGCAAGTTCATTAACTCCTATTACAGTATCATCATCTTCATCATTTCCAAAAACCGCATCGCCTGTGATTGACAGACTATTACTATCACCAATAACTTTATTATTGAAGGTTACTATACTGTCTGTAGTTAATACTACATCAGCACCAAGCGTTACCGCACCTGTATAGGTCTGGGCGCCAGTTGTTGTAATTGTTGTTGTGTTTATTGTGCTTGTGCCAGTTACAGTGAGTTCTTTAACTCCAGTTATAGTATCAGTATCTTCATCTCCAAAAACCGTATCGCCTGTGATTGTTAGATTCTTACTATTGCCTGCAACCGTTCCATTGAAAGTTACTATACTGTCTGTAGTTAATACTACATCAGCACCAAGCGTTACCGCACCTGTATAGGTCTGGGCGCCAGTTGTTGTAATTGTTGTTGTGTTTATTGTGCTTGTGCCAGTTACAGTGAGTTCTTTAACTCCAGTTATAGTATCAGTATCTTCATCTCCAAAAACCGTATCGCCTGTGATTGTTAGATTCTTACTATTGCCTGCAACCGTTCCATTGAAAGTTACTATACTGTCTGTAGTTAATACTACATCAGCACCAAGCGTTACCGCACCTGTATAGGTCTGGGCGCCAGTTGTTGTAATCGTTGTCGTATTTATTGTGCTTGTGCCAGTTACCTCTATGCTGTCGGTACTGCTTACAGCACCGCTGAATACTGCATTTCCAGTAATTTTAAGCGAACCCAGTCCGCTCACTGTACCAGAAAAACTTGTGTCGCCACTTATTGCAAGATTATGTCCAGCACCTATTGTATTCCCGCCTATATTTATACTGCCGGTTCCGGAAGCAATGCTGGCATTGGAGCTAAGCGTTAAGTTTCCAAAACTTATATCTTGATCTATTGTTTGAAGCGAACCACTTAAAACTGTTACACCTGCTGTGTGACTTAACCCATCGGCAAAACTAAAACTGTCTCCAGCATCATTTCCTAAAGTAAGCATCCCTGTTGTGTTAAATGTTACTGCATTTGTTACTGACAGGTTTTCATTAAAGCTTATTCCAAAACTATCACTGTTGGATTGAATCAAGCTTGTTACTGTTAGCGGATTTGTAGTAAAGCTAATGCTGCCGCTGGTTTTGGCCAGGTCTATTGCACTGAAAACATTTGGCGTGCCAGCTCCGTTCAATCCAGGATTGACTGTCTGTGCAGCATTGCCTGTAAAGCGAATAATCCCGCCGTTGGTTGCAAAGCTTCCGGCGTCAGCCGGCAATGTGAAGTCGCCCCCAATTTCCAATACACCGCTCGTTGAATTAAGCAAGCCAGCAACTATAAGGTCTCCGCCTATTGAATTATCGCCGACAAGGATCAATGCCCCGCTAGCTGAAACATTTACGTTGCCGCTGACTGTAAGCTCATCCGCTGTCGTGGTTCCAGATTGTACATCCAGACTGGCTATGGTTCCTGTAGGAAGGTTTACAATTCCATTTGTATTTAAACTAGTATTGTTATACATCGGGTCTAGAATATTTATTCCGACAGATCCGCCGTTTATTGTTGCAATATTGCCGCTAGTAAAATTAAGCCGGCTCATATCCTGGGAACTGCCTTTAGTGCTTATAATTTTACCGCTGCTTATACTGACTAAAGAAGAGACTCCTTCTATATAGTTAAGGAACTCAAGCTCCTGACTATTTATGCCTATGGTTCCGTTATTGGTCAAATTGTTAAGAACTGTTATCTTCCCGCCAAGGTTCAATGTATATGATGCAGGTACAGTCAAGTCATAAAATATGCCGGAAAGGGTAATTGGAGTTTTACCTAAAATTACATTTTTCTGGTTAAAGTTGATATTCGTAGCGCTGCTTCCGCCAATAGTCAGGCTGCCGCCATTACTGCCGCTGTCCCATGCTATTGTTCCATCTCCGCTTATATCTTCTACGCTCTGGGTATTAGCTCCATTGTCGCCGGTTTGGGTAAAACTGCCTCCAGAATCAACATTTAAAGGACCAACAACAAACTGTCCGGTTCCTACATTTACTGTTCCGCTTGTTATTGTAAAGTTTTGGCCAGGACTTTGACTAAATCCGGTATTGTTACTGGCAAAATCCACAACAGCCCCTACTCCGTTTACTGTAACATTTCCTGTAACAGTCATGGCATCAGCCAGAGTTATTGTATTTGCAGTAGTAAATGTCAAATTACTAAAGCTTGATCCTCCAGGACTAAAAGTTTGAGCATTGTTGCCAGTGAAAACCAATGTCGGAAGATTTGTTATAACGGGTACTGTCGCCTTAGTAAATGCAAGATTGCTGTCTACAGTGAGACTGTTGCCAGCGCCATTAAGGTCAGAGCCAAATATAATATTCGCATTTGTTGTAGTTAATGTTGCGTCTGCACCTAAACTTACATTGCCAGTATATGTTTGAGTCCCGCTGGTATTTACGCTGCCGCCGTTTATTGCACTTGTGCCAGATACACTTAATGATGCCAAGGCGGTACCAGAGCCTGCTGTTCCGCCAAAGACTGCGTTGCCGTTTATTATAAGATTATGAGCTCCAGCTATATTTGTTCCAGTGGCTGATGAAAAAGTCTGAGCCGTCACGTTCCCTGTGAGCGTCCTTGTGCCACCTGTAATATTCAGCCTTGCAAAACTATGCGCTGAAACAGTGCCAGTTCCGCTAAGATTTACTGTGCTGGTACCTGCTGTAAAGCTGTTTACATCAAAATCCCCACTCACTGTCAGTGTTGTTGCGCCCGCAGATACTGTGCCAGTCCCGGTCAATGATCCGCTTAGGGTTATGTTTGCATCAAGGGTTAAATCACCATTATTTGTAATAGAATTTATTGAGATTTCCACGGGTATAGTTGCCTGAGCTCCATTGTCTATAGTCAAGCTAGTCCAACCAGTGGGCATGCTGGTATTAACAGTTGAAGGCCAATTGCTGGCCACTACCGGTATTGAAGGCTCATTACCTGGAGCAGGCAATCCGCTATCCCAGTTTCCTGGGTCATCCCAGGCTGTACCGTTTGTGCCAATCCAATTCGTCTGTCCCCATACTCCCCCAAGAAGCAAGGCAAAAAATGCGAAATATATACTAAATTTCAAAAAATTCTTTCTATTCATACCTATAGTATATCGCTATAATAGGATTTTTTCATTAGTAGTATAGCATTGTTTACATTTTTTTTAAACTACTGAAAGGCTGTTCGAGTCAACAGGGTAGGTAACAAGATGGAAATAGATTTTGAAAACTCTCGCAAAGACGCGAAGTGCGCAAAGTCAGTTAACAAGATAGAAAAGATGAATAGGATTAGCTATTTGAGAAAAACAGGATTCACAAGATTGCTCATGATTTACATGATCAGGAAAAAAGTATGGAAATTTTAATTTTTACTTCCTGTTAATCTTGTTTTATCATGTCAATCCTGTCCTCACTATAAACTGTTCGAGTCAACAAGATTTTTACAGTCTGCTTCCTATGAGTTTATATATTTCGGCTTTATCTCGTTTTCCAATACCCCATATTTCAAGGATTTCTATTTTCTCTGGGCTTATAATTCTATACACAATGCGATATTTCTTTTTGTGTACATATAGTTTATAAAAGCCGCTTAAATCTATATTCTGTTTGTTTCCAAGTTGGAGACCTAAAAAAGGATTTTCTTTTAATACATCAATTTTTGCCTTTACGCTTTTTTTAATGCTTCCGTCCAATGCCTTATAATCTAAAACAGCTTCGGGAATAAATACAATTTTGTATGCCATTATACATCCTGTATATCTTCCCAAGAAATCACTTTATCTGGATTATATGTTTCCATGCGTTTTTTGAGCATTGCCTGTATTTCAAGCTGTTCAAACAGTTCATCCAATTTTTTTAGGTGCGCATATTCAGCAAAGGGCATCATAACTGCTTCCATGGTATTATTTTTCATTATATAAACAGATTCGCCACTTTCTGTAACTTCTCGCAGTTTTTGAGTAAGCTCTCTTTGTAGCTTTGTAATCGAAATAATTTTGTCGGAATTAACGAGCATTTTTTCCTCCATTGCATTTAACTCTGTTTTTTAGCAAATATCCAATCTAACCACCATATACATTATAACATGTAGAATATTATGTAGCAAGATAGATGCGTTCCTTTTTTCGTCCATGAAAAAAGGAACGTACCTGTCTACGAAATCAGCTTTCCGAGAAAAACATACTTTTTCCGAAGTTTCGCTTTTTTTTTGCTTGACTTTTACCCTAACTAGCCTTAATATATTGAGTATGAACTTACGAACAGTATTAACAGAGGACACAGTAAACCTTCACTTGAAGGGTACTACGAAAGAAGAAATTATCGACGAAATGCTTGATATTCTCGTTCAAGCAGGAAAGGTTACCGATAAAAAAGCAGCTCGCGAATGCGTTCTTGATCGCGAACGAAAAATGTCAACAGGAATGAAGCACGGTATTGCTATTCCACACGGAAAAACTGATACCGTAGATGACTTAGTTGCTTGTATTGGAATATCCGATACCCCTGTAGATTTTGACTCCTTGGACCAAGAGCCTTGTAGAATTTTTATAATGACCCTCTCTCCAGTAAATAAAACGGGGCCGCACTTACAGTTTTTAGCTGAAATAAGTCTCTTATTTAAAAGTGCAGAAAAGCGTCAAGAAATTCTTGAAACCAAGGACAAAGCAGAAGTTATTCGCATTTTAACGGAATAATTTAAGTACAAGCTCTTTTTCTGAATTAAAGGCCACTCTATAAAAGTGGTCTTATTTTGTTTAGCCTGAATAGCAAAAGGATAAAAATGAAAGAAAACAGTAAAAGTTATTATCCTGTATTGGAAGATGTATCTGACTATGCAGAGATGGAAAAGCAATGCCAAGTACTTGAAAAAAGGACAGTGCTTTGGATTTTGCCTTGGAATGCGGTAAGCCTTAACGAAGCTGACACATATGACGAAGCATATTTAGCACATGTTAAAACTATTTTTTCTCTTGCAGAAGGCTATTCACTAAAAATACTCCTCACACCAGAACTAACTCTTTTCTCCCTGCCCTCTTGGGTAATGCAAGAACTCAATCGCGTAAAGCTAAACGAAGAATCTATACGTTTTGAATGTCCCTATCAATCAAGAAATGAAACAGATCAAAGCTGTTTGTTTACCTTCTTTCTTGCACTTTTTTTTCTAGGTAATGACCTTTTCCCCGAAATAAAACACGAAGGTGAAAGTATCCAAGATTTTTTACAAGAACAATGTATTTTTGCGATGAAACATGCAGCGCGACGGCTTAAAAAAAATACAAACATCGAAGGGTTTTATTTTTCTAAAATGCTTTCAGAGGACTTTCTCTATTCTTACATAAAAGATATACACAGTATAGAATTAAAAAATAACGAAAAAAGTGAAAAAATCCTTATTAGCCCAGAATTGATAAAAGCAAAACTCGATGATTTTAAACTATGTTTTGAAAAAGAAATAATAAAAAAACACGACCATTTTATCTTTAAAAGTGATACAAACGAAACAGAAGCATAATATTGCCTCGGTTTTCACTTTAAATCGAAAAAAAACTGCTATTATTTTAGCCTCTTTTCTTTTAGCTCAAAAAAAAACTGCCCCAAGGCAGCTTTTTTTTTATTTTGAAGTCATTGCTATATAACGATTTTGGTTATTGTCTGTAAAATCATAAAGTTCAGAATAGAGCAAGGCATCTAAACCTTCTTTGTAATTAAAGATTTTATCAACATAGTTTAAGGTCATTTGCGGTGTCCCGTTGTTGCGCACGCGGTTTGTTCCTGCATTGTACATTGCAAGGGCTGCAACTTCATTTCCAGCGGTATCTAGGCAAAAACGTAAATGGGCTAAGCCATATTTTGCGCTTATATAGGGATCAAAAAACTCACTTTCGCTTAATTTCGGAAAGGAATTATTGTTTAACTGAAATAATCCGCGATCTATCGATGTGTTTTTGTTTTTATTGACAGCGCTTGTTTTATAGTTGCTTTCAGTATAGGCCAGGGCAAATGCCAAAGAGAGCGGAATATCGTTTTTATCGGCATTTTCTACAATTGCAAGGGTTACGGTTTTGCTTTTTGTAATCTGCGTATAAAAGTCAATAAGTGCAGCCTGTGATTCTAAATTTCGATATAAACTCAAACCAAGGTCAGGTTTTTGTTTATGGTTTATAACTAAATTATGATAATCAACTGCTATAACAGGAAGTGCAGCTTGTTCTTCTTCACTTAATTCTAGGCCAGCTGTTTCGTTTGTTAGCTCTTCTGCGCTATTTGCAGGCATATAAAATAATACGTACATACATAAGATTGCCAAGAAAAGTGAAAAAACAATCGGAGACAAAAAGGTTTTAAGTAAAAGTGGCAATCTATTATTTTTCTTACTCATTTAAAAAACTCCAAGGAAATAATATTGCTTAGTATGCCATACTATTTCCTTGTGTTCAATGCCTTAGGTCGCTTTTAAGCGAAATCTTTGCTTTATTTCGCAAATAATACCATTCAAAAGCGGTTCTTTCTAGATTTTAGCCTTATTGACAGTTTGATATGAGCCGAACATCAATAACGCCTTCGATATTTCGTAGTTTATCGACGAGGGCTTGGCTTAAGCAAGATTCAACGTCGATGAGGTTGTACGCAAGGTCGGCACGATTTTTATTTACCATACCAGAAATATTTATCTTTTCTGCAGCAAGTATTGTTGTAATTTGCCCAACCATATTCGGTACGTTTTTATTTGCAATGCAGAGTCGCGCGCCTCCCACTGGAATAGCTTC
>Ga0255347_1002309_pt1 | contig 27462 bp, 20 predicted proteins | sample wastewater_treat_2_FD_192479 | JGI IMG/M metagenome (GOLD analysis project Ga0255347, IMG submission 192479) | Wastewater microbial communities from Lulu Island WWTP, Vancouver, Canada - plant24 | ecosystem: Engineered > WWTP > Wastewater > Unclassified | place: Canada: Vancouver, British...
ATTCGGGCTCCGAGCATGTTTCCGCGGGGTCAGAGCCTCTTTCCGGGGTCAGAGCATGTTCCCGCGGGGTCAGAGCCTCTTTCCGGGGTCAGAGCATGTTCCCGCGGGGTCAGAGCATGTTCCCCGGGTCAGAGCATGTTTCCGCGGGGTCAGAGCATGTCCCCGGGGCTCAGAGCAACTTTCCGGGGTCAGAGCACGTTTCCGCGGGGTCAGAGCATGATTCCGAAGGGGTCAGAGCAACTTGGAAGTAAATTAATTACGACGGGTAAATTCTGCCGGGGGCGTTGAGTGCAACCAGGCCCGCGGTTATTGTTTTTTTCAAAGCAGTATATGCTTGATTTTATTATAAAAAACAGTATGTTTATTTGATTGCCATAAATATCCTTCAATGACATTTATGTCAGGGAAAAGAAATGATACTATGGCCGGATATATGGAGGCCAATAATAGAAATACAGAATAATATCAGGATAACAGGTTTTGGAAAAAAGCACATTAACAAGCCTTAGCAGGTTCAGGATATCGGACGAAAACCTTGTTTATGATTCGGCGGTAAAGGAGTCGATCAGCACAGCCTATAAAGAGGGGAGGTGCTACGAGTTTTATCCTGATAATTATGTAATAGACAGGATAAGGAGCGGCGACCCTGTAGAGCTGTTCAGGGAGCGTTTCTTCGAAATGTCCAGCGCGGTAATGGATTCACATGCCGGCGCGGGTAAAAGTTTCAGGGAGAAGCTCGCGGGCGATACGCGTCTATTCGCAAGGATCACCAATGCGATTGCGAACTTTCACCGGGGGGCAGCGCTCTGCGAAAATCGTCTTATTTCTACAAGAAGGATAGTCCTTGTCCAGGAACTTCCCGGGATGCCTACGTTCCACCACATATCAGACCAGACAACAGTTATTGCGCACGTGGGGCAGGGCCCTGAATGGCAGGAAGTGCCGTCAATCTATTTTGGCTTTAAAACCTTTGATACCATACATGAATGGAGAAACAGGCAGGACCCGCGGATTTTTGAAGCCTTCACGCATCTGCTTGAGGTTGAAGAGAGGGCAATAGAGACAGGTTATTCACACTCGACCGTCTATTCCGCCGAGGTTTCACAGCTCATAAATTACTTGGTCGATAGTGTAATCGAATATTCCTCCACGATCGAACAGATATACAGGGAAGAGGCTCCGTTACAGGCTGTAGAGGCGCTGAGTGATGCGAAGAAGGCCGAACTTGTTGAAAAGCTTAACGCCCGGCTGCCCGGGAGCGAACTTGATTTTGATTTTGATAAAAACCTTGAAGCCATTCTTGAACTTGAAAATTTCAGCCGCGAATACAAGAAGGGTTATTCCGGACAGTCGCTCCGCGAGATAGTAAAGCTGCTGGTTGCCGCCTCTGGCCATGACATACACGAGATAAGGAACAGGGCGAATATTATACTTGAGAGAATTCTTGCTCCCAGAGAATTTGACGCGCCCCTTGCCACAAGTTTCATAAACCTGCGCGTTGGCGAGTCATACGACTTCAGATTCAGGCTGCAGGACTTCAGTCCTGCAGCGGGCTACTATCTGCGCATATACTCAACGGTTTTAGATGAGGGATTTAACACGCTGCGCGGCATAAAGGTTGAGGAACTTCCCCTCCCGGCGGATGATTCGGGCACGCTCAGTACTTCATATACATTTGACGAATACGGACACTATGACTTCTGCGTAATCCGCCGCATCGGGAATGACAGCGCATGGGTTGACGATGCGGGAACTTCGGGGCGTGTCAACGTTCTGCCCGACCTGCGCGGCGAAATAATATTAGAGGTCTTTGTGGATATTCACGGCCACACAAGGCTTTACTGGCGCGATCACGATGAACACCCGGGATTGGTCTACAATGAGCACGGGCAGGTAATAAGGCTTGGCACGCTGGACGATGTAAGGGTGCATCTTGAAGATCTGGCTCAGCGTTACAGGGTAAGCGCCATCTATCTGCTGGGCGTACAGCAGAGAGGAACCAACCGCGAGGACTGGGCGCCCGAGGCGACTTCTCCGTCGCCGTTCTCACCCATGAGCATGACGGCTATTGAACCATCGCTTGGCGGCGACAGGGCAATGCATGAACTGGTCGCCAGGGCTCATTCGCTTGGCATAAAAATCATAGTGGATATAATTCCGCACCTTAACAGAAAGAGCCTTGAACTTGGACCTGAGTATTCCGTCTTTACCTACGATAACGGAGGCGTCCTGGTGGAGCGCGCGTCAACCGACGGCAGGTACGGTTCATGGAATGACGGCAAGCTGCTTAACTACAGGATGTTTGAGGTGTGGGAGTGGCTTTCGGATTCGATATGTTCGCTGATTGAAAAGTTCGACATTGACGGCATCAGGTTCGACTCGGCGCATGCCGTGCCCATAATGATGAAGCGGAACAATTATCCCTTTGTTTATGGCAGAAGACGCAGCGATGAAGAGATGCTCTGCGGAAATATAATTGTGAATGACCGCGAGTACGGCCACTTTATAACAACAGGATACTACGACTGCGAGTGCAGGGAAAAGATTTCGGTACCGCTGCATTTTTACCTGATGCAGAATATCGAAAGAAAGATAAAGGAGCGCGGGAAAAACTTTTTTATAAACATAGCCGAATGTTTCTGGGGACACGAAAAGTATCTGACCCGAACAGGCCTTGTTCCATATAATTCGTCCCTTTTTAAAATCTGCGAGAATATCACGCACGGTAAAAGTGACGTGCGTGAGATATACCATATTTACGATATTTACTTTCCCTCCGTGTTGCCCGAAGGCACAGAGCTGCTTGGAATATTAGGCAATCACGACGAGCGCCGCGCCCTCAACACCTTTGGTCTCAGGGGGCTGCGCGCGGCAGTGGCGCTGACCTCGTTTATGAGCAGTATAATAATGGACTACGAGGGGAGCGCAGAGGGGGAGGGCTGGAAGGTCTACCTTGACAACATATACGTGAACTGGAATCAGTTTGAGTACGCATCGCACCGCAGCCTTGAGAGATTTTACAGCGATGTCTACAGGTTCCACACCGAGCAGAAGGGGCGCGGCGCGCTTGTATGGGCAAACAACAACATGGTCGCGGCCTCGCTCAAGTTTACCGGAGATGTTGTGTGGTTAGGCGTGTTTAATTTCAGTGATTCGAATCAGGATGTATCGGTACAGTTTGACAGCCCGGCGCTTGAAATAGCCGATGACGACGCGTTTATACTTTCAGACCCTCTCTATTCAGGCATAACTCATTCGTACAGGTATTATACAGGCAGGGAACTGAAGGTATCAAGGATCAACACCGTAGTAACCTACACTGACCGCATAAAAATACTGAGGCTTGAAAGAACATCGCTCGCCGAACACTATGACGATTTCCTTGCCGATTCGTTCATAAGGCTCTGCGAGCTCGCGGATACCCGTAAAATACATGACAATTTTTTCTACTCTGAACTGACAAATCACATCGGCAGTTATGAATTTTTTACTGATTTTATCACTGACAGGCTGCTAACAAACAGCGGAATCAGCAGGGAACAGGGTGAACTGGGGCTCAAGCGCAGCATATTCCACCTCTACAGGAACGCTAAGGTTACAGCCGACACGGTCAGGGATTTCCTTGACCGCATGGAGAGTGATGTGGGGATTTTCCCCATGCTGGCACGGACCCTGCGGAACCATTACCAGAAGGGGAGCATGGTCTTTATGTCGGCCGAAGCCGAGCCGTTCTCCAAGAGCGGCGGGCTTGCCAACGTGGTCTATGAGCTTCCCCGCGAACTTGTGCGCGCGGGCGAGGATGTGCATGTGATAACGCCGCTGTACAGGAACGGCAGCCCGAAAGAAAAGCGCAAGATGGATGAAGCCGTTAAGAAATATAATATAACATATACTGGCCGCAACGTAAAGATATGGATAATGAGTTCCGAGTACGAGGTGGGTGTGCATTACGGTGTTGTTGACGGCGTAAAATACTACCTGCTTGACCACTACGAGTTTTTTAACGGCCTCTACTGGGGCGTAACTTCCGAGGAGAAGTTAAGGAAGAGGATCGGCTTTGCGCGCGCCTGCGCCGAAGTTATACTCAGCTTCGGGATTAACGCCAGGTACTCGTTTACCAACGACGCCTTTACCGGCATTTTTAACGGCATAATCAGGAGCGACCATTACTACGACAGCAACCCGGTCTTCAGGGACTGCACATTTATACATATAATGCATAACGGCGGATGGCAGTACTTTGATTCCTATGAACGCTACGAGAACGGTTTTGACCTTTTTAACCTGTTTAATCTGCCTTTGTGGCGCGCGGGGGATTTCTGTGACCCGGTATTCGGCGGCCGCCTTAACTGCATGGCAACAGGAATAAGGTTCGCCCGCAAGACCATAACCGTCAGCCCGTCATACGCGCGGCAGGTAGAGATAGCATGCGACGGACTTGAACACATACTGAACGATGTGACAGGGATAAGCAACGGTATAGGTTCGGACTTCAGGAGCAAGATCGAAATCTCTATGGCTGAATCGCGTTTTATTCACAATCAGTACCCGGCGCTTTTGGACCGCATAAAACATGATGCTGAGCTTAACAAAAAAATAAAATCGCGTTACCCCGAAATACTTAAAGGAAACGATACTGTGGAATCGATAACCGATCCTGTCAGGAAAAAAATTGTTTTGCGCATGAGGAACAAGCTGATGCTGCAGGTTGAACGCGGACTGAAGGTTGATCCTGACCTTATACTCGCAACGATGATACACCGTATTTCAGAGCAGAAGGGTTTCCAGCTTCTGCTTGAGGCATCTGAAGGAATTTTTAAAGAGCTTGGTTTCCAGGTGGTCGCGGGGGGCGGCGTGTCGGCCGGCGACAACAGGGGCGAGATGATCGCCCACGGCCTCTATCTGCTCAGTCAGTATTACCCTGACAGGGCGCATGTATCGTTCGGTTACCAGGACGTGAGTATACCGCTGCTCTGTTCCGATTTTTTCCTGATGCCGTCAATGCATGAACCGGGCGGTATCTCGCAGCTTGAGGCCATGGCCGCGGGGTGCTCGGTCATAGCGAGGGCCACGGGCGGCCTCCGGGATACCGTAAAGCCTGTCACCATGCAGGGTGACAGCGTTGAGGGATTCGGGTTCCTCTTTACCGACTTTTCGCCATGGGCATTTTATGACGCGATGAAACGCGCGAGCGATTTTTTCAAAAGCTCTGATGATATTAAATTCAACAAAGTAAGGGAGAACTGTGAAAAGGCTTCCTACTTCTGGGACAGGCCCGCGCGTGAATATATTGAGACTGTTTATGATCTTACCGAGACAATAAGGATGTAGCAGCGGGCCAGAGCCGGGCCCTATCCACCCAACCCAGTACTGTTGCTTCACCGTATTACCCTCTCCATGAAAAGAAATAATACAGGACTTTATTTATCATCTCTATCTGCGCAGCCCGGTAATGCCGGCTTCTGTGTTTCCCGAATTTTTTAAATAATTCTTGACAAAAATAAGTTGCTTAAAAAGACATATATGCATTATTTAGCATATATGTCTTTTTAAGCATATAGACTGAATAATGCAGGTAAATCCCGGTGCGGAAAAAATAAAGAAAACCGTACAATTGTCGGGATTTACACGAACCCGGGTCGATGTATCAATTTATCGCGGGGTCCCTGTGCGTGGCCTGCACACGGTGAGTTGAAACCCGCACAATCAGTTTGTGAAATCACAGGAGCCTGCTGGCCGTGTAACCGGCAGCAGGAGGCCCTGTTATTGTTTCGCGAACTGGTATATGTCAGATTTTTTAATAAATAAAATGTTCTGGGGGATACAATGAGAAGTTTTTTAGCAGCAATATTATCAATAACACTGTTGTTTTCAGTGAATGTGCTCAATGCACAGAGTCTTCAGTCAGATGAAGAGAAATCTGTAACCGATGCAACCGCAGGGGACGATGAAGCAAAAGAGAAAAAGTCTGATAAGACTGCCGGTGTTCTAAAGACCCGCGTATTCGATGCCGGCGCCATTGTTATCCGCGGTGAAAAGGCAGCAACCATTGACAGGGCAACATCTCATAAGGTCGTGACCGGGAAGGATATCGAGGCACGTAATGACAAGGGGCTCGATGACACACTCAAAGCAGTGCCGGGATTCCAGACTTATCAGCACGGCAAGGGGCATATACGCTTTAAGATGCGCGGGTTCGAGATGCCCTATGTGGCCATACTTGTTGACGGTATTCCGCTTGCTGATGTCTACGAGGCAAATCTTGATATTTCAAAAATACCGGTCATGAACGCCTCCGAGATCATCATCAACCGGGGGACATGCTCGGCACTCTATGGAACTACGGGAACAATAGGTTCAATCAACGTGCTGTCAAAAAGGCCGGTTGGAATATACGGCAAGACCAGCATTGAGCTGGGAACAAATGGCGATTATACAATCAACATGGCACAGGGCGATGCCACTGAAGATTTCTATTACTGGTTAACCGCGTATGCTGAAAAGGAGAATCCATTTGAGGTGTCGGCTGATCTGACAAAATCTGAACGCCAGAAATGGCATGATAAATTTTTCCCGGATGTCGGATACGCGCCTGGCAACACGACTGCTGATAACGAATATCTTAATAATACTGGAGAATGGCCGCACCAGGAGGCATTCAGATATAATGTAGCGGGCAAATTCGGGTATATGGTTACTGATACTATTGAAACCGGTATTAATGCCAGTTATACAAAAAGTGAAGCAACTCGCTATACAACAGGCCTCTCAAATATTGAGACATATGGAATAAACAAAAACGCATTTAAGTGGAAAGAACCTAATCCATATGGTATGACCAGTGGGGCATTCAACTGGAGGGATACATATACCGTAAGTCTGTCACCATATATTTCATTCGAAAAGGGCGACCTGAGTGTCAGGGGCAATATATTCTATATTCACACATATGAGTATCTTGATGGATATGGAGATGCAGATGAGGTGACACCGATAAGGGGATGGGGCGGTGCGCATTCAAACTGGAACAACACTTCGGCTGGTTTTAACATATTCCCCTCGTGCAAACTATCATCCTGGAACAGTATAGGCGCTTCAATTCTATTCCGCTGGGACGAGCACTTGCAGCGTCAGCAGGCTGATCCTCAATTTGTCGGTATAACCCCTAAGTCGGCGTGTGCTGATGCATCATATGCGCTTGCAGGTTATGACTGGTTTGATACTAAACAGATGACAGCGGAACAGTTTACAATCGCAATAGAAGACCAGATTGACCTTCGGAAAAGTATTATTGGACTACCGATTGAAATGAGTATAGGGATATCATACGATGCCCAGAATTTTGATACTTTTAAAAAACGATCAGAAACCAGGGCGGCGGGCGCTGTTACTGCTTATGGTGCAACTATGGATGATCAGTACATAGCAAAAGATGATTCTACTATATGGGGAACAAGGGATTCATTTAATCCGGTAATCGGTGTGGTATATGAACCGTTAAGAGATTTGCTGCTGCTTCGTACCTCGTTTTCAAAAAAATCAAAACTTCCCACAATGACCCAGTATTCTAAAATAGATTCAGCAGCACTTGATACGGGTGATTTAAAAACTGAAAAATCCTATAATACAAATGCAGGTTTTGAAGTCTTTTTCCTGAATAAAAGCATAAGCTTCAGAACAGACTATTTTTTCACAAGGTTTGATGATAAAATTGAGACAATATATAATACTTCAACCTTTGAAAAATCATACACTAATATTAAAGGTGAAAACCACCAGGGTGTTGAGGCAATTTTTACAGCAAGCATTTCTGATGTTTTTGGTCTAATATCTTCAATTAATACAGAGTGTTCATATATATATTTACACGTACGTAACCTTGATACAGGGGCTAAGGATTCCAACATATATATGGGCAAAAAATTAACCGATATACCTGAGCACCAGATTCTTGCGGATATAAGGTTTAATTTTATCAGCGGTACTGCGCTGAACATCTTCGGCAGCTATACTGCAAACGCTATCAAGTATGCAATGGCAGGAAATCCGCCCAATGACCCAGACCCCGGTGTCACAGAGCCATATTCAACAGATTATTATAAAACTGTTGCACTCCATGACCCTCTCATGATCAATGTCAAGGTTTCGCAGGTCTTCCTTGGCAGGTATGAGGCTTTTGTTATGTGTAAGAATGTTATGGACGATTATGCTGCTGATCCGTTTAATCCCGGGCCGGGCAGACAGTTCAGCTTCGGCGTAAAGGCTGAACTATAGCAACTGCAGCCGCGTTTTTATATTGTCTTATGGAGAACATCATGCTGCTTTATATGGGAAGCGGCATGATGCTTCAATAATTATTTTATAAAGGAAGTACGGCATGGAAATTTTAAAGAGTATAATGAACAGTATCGAAGAGGATGCACCAGTCAGCGAAGTGCGAAGGGGCCTTCACTGGACCGCGGTGGTGAGCAGGCGCTGCGGACTTGCTTCGACTGTTTCACATGGCGGGTGCGCCCATGGCGCGGGCGGCGGCATGGAGGGGAGCTTTACCAAGATGACCGGTCTTGAACTTGCCCGTCTATGCCTTGAAAATGACCCGGCAATAGCCACGCTTGGGCTTGCGGCGATCAATTCGCTTATCAATGCGGATCATGATAAACACCAGGGTATGGATGGACTGAATATTATCAAAGAGCTTGCCGGAGGCAGGAATATATCTGTCATAGGGCGCTTCCCGCACTTAAATGAACTGGCTGAAAACGCGAAGAACCTCTGGGTTATCGAGAAGCAGCCCATGCCCGGCGATCACACTGAAGAGAAAGGCAAAGAGCTGATCCCCCGGTCGGACATCGTTGTCATAACCAGCACAACGCTCATCAACAAGACACTGCCCGGAATACTCGATCTCTGTAAAGAGGGGAGCGTAAAGATGCTCCTTGGGCCCAGCACGCCGCTATCGCCTGTTCTTTTTGATTATGGCATAGACATACTCTCAGGGAGCATTGTAACTGAAAATGATGTTGTTCTGCGCTCGGTAAGCGAGGGCGCGAGTTTCAGGCAGCTCAAGAGGAATGGCGGCGTACGTTTTATAAATATCATTAATGACTATGATGATATTTTGCACAGGCTGTCGGATTAACCGGAAAGCGGGCGTATTCCGCAGATGATAAAAAGGGATTTAAGATGACTGAATTTTAATAAGGTATGCGGTTTATGGACATGGATAAAAAAAGGCCGATCAAAGACATTTCAGAGATTGACTGGAATGAAGTGATTAAATTTAAGAAAGAGGCAAAATCCGGACCTGTGAATAAGGGGGCGGAATTCTGGGACAGACGCGCGCCTTCATTTGCCGGCCATGCGGGGAAAACGCTCTATTCTGATTCATTTATAGAGATGATGAACCCTGACCCTTCATGGACTGTGCTCGACATGGGATGCGGCGGCGGAACTCTCGCTATACCGCTGGCATTCAGGGTTAAACACATAACCGCGGTGGACTTTTCAGAAAAGATGATCGAAATACTTACGGGCGAAGCATCAAGGCGCGGAATAAAAAACATAAGCGCCATACACGCAAGCTGGACCGATAACTGGGCAGAAAAGGGAATCAAAAAATATGACGTGGCAATAGCTTCGCGTTCACTTGCAGTTGATGATGTTAAGGCGGCTATTATTAAACTTGACAGGGCCGCGCGCAGGCGCGTGATAATCTCTACCATTGTCGGCGACGGGCCCTTTGACCGGCAGATGTTCCAGGCAGTGGGAAGGGAGCCCAGAGAGTCCATCGACTATATATACTTTTACAACCTCCTCTACCAGATGGGAATTCACGCGAGCCTGGACTTTATACACGTTGATGACAACAAAACCTGGGAAAGTCACGCCGAGGCATGCGAGTCCATGAGGTGGATGTTCCCTGAGATGACCCGCGGTGAGGATGAACTTTTAAGAAGATACATGTCTGCGCACCTTGTCAAAAAGGACGGGCGGTTTCATCTTGATTATAAAAAGAGTTCAAAATGGGCGGTGATCCGGTGGGACAGGGGATAATCAATATGCATAATACGCCCGCCATTGCCGACAGCATACTGGAAGTTGACAGCCTCAGTTTCGGTTACCGTGACCGCATGGTGCTTAAAGGGATCAGTTTTTCTGTTAAAAGGGGCGAGATATGCGGACTGCTGGGGCCTAATGGCTGCGGCAAGACCACGCTGCTCAAATGCATTAACAGGATACTGCATGCCCGTTCCGGAGCCATACGAATCCATGGACGCGATGTATCTGAACTTTCGCGTAACGAAATCGCGTCTCTTGTCGCAGTAGTGCCCCAGGACCTGCATGTGGTATTTTCATTTACCGTGCTCGAAATGGTGCTCATGGGGGGCACGGCGCGTTATGGCCTTTCGGGCATTCCGCGTAAGAAGGATTTTCTGCGCGCGCACGAAATTCTTGAAGAGCTGTATATATCGGGACTGGCTGACCGCAGGTACAATGAACTTTCAGGCGGCGAAAAACAGATGGTGCTCATTGCGCGCGCGCTTTTCCAGGGCGCAGAGATTATGCTCCTTGATGAGCCGACATCGCACCTTGATTTTAAACGCCAGCACATAACAATGGAGATGATAAAAAGGATATCCGAAGAGAAGGGGCTCACTACACTGATAACGCTCCATGACCCCAATACTGCGGGACGTTACTGCCACAGGCTTGTCATGCTGAACAGAGGGTGTATCTGCCACCAGGGGCCGCGCGACAGCATCTTTCACGCGGGTTCCCTTGAATCTGTCTATGACATGAAAATTAAAGTGGAACGGACTGATACCGGGGCAGATTATGTTGTCCCGCATTCAAAGCCGGTAAAGAATGAAAAAAATTAGCCCCATTGCCGTTGTCGCGCTTTTGCTCATTATCTGCGTGGTTATTGCCCTCACTGCCGGGCAGTATCATATCCCGCTTCATACGCTTCGCAGAATCATGCTGCTTAAAGCAACAGGCGCCGCGCCCGGTGAAGACCTGACCACGCCTGCGATGGTCTTCTGGTCTGTAAGGCTGCCGAGGGTGCTCATGGCTGTGCTTGCGGGAGCGGCGCTCTCGGTGAGCGGCGTTGTGTTTCAGGGTATAATGCGCAACCCCCTTGTGGCGCCGTCGTTCCTGGGAGTTACGCACGGAGCGGTGTTCGGCGCGTCAATCGCGATTATATTTTTCAGCAAAGCGGCTTTTGCAATCGAGACACTGGCATTCATCTGGGCAGTTGCCGCTGTTATGCTGGTCTATCTAATAGGGGGCAGGGGGATCAATACTATCACAACCCTTGTTATTGCGGGTGTGATTATTTCAACATTTTTCCAGGCGGCAGGATCCTTTTTAAAATACATCGCTGACCCGTACGAGCAACTGCCCACAATAGTATTCTGGATGATGGGCGGTCTTAACAATGTGCTCTGGGCGCACGTTGTACGCGCTTTCATAATAATAATTTCCGGCATAACCGTTATTTATATATTCCGGTGGAAGCTGAACCTCATGGCGCTTGGCGATGAAGAGGCCCTGTCAATGGGAGTCAATGTGAAGGCCGCCCGCGTTGTGTTCATGCTCTTTGCCACTCTGCTCGCGGCGGCAAGCAGCTCGTCGTGCGGAATAATCATGTGGGTGGACCTTATAGTGGCCCATATCTCGCGCACCGTAGTGGGCCCTGACCATAAGAGGCTTGTGCCATTCGCGGCGCTTACAGGCGGGCTGTTTCTTCTTGTGACAGACACTATTGTGCGCAGCATCCCCGGCGGCGAAATTCCCATAAGCATCATCACGTCATTTATAGGGGCGCCGCTGCTGGGGTATCTTCTAATGAAACAGAATAAACAGTGGAGAGAGTAGCATAATGAAAAGGAACAGGTTGGTCTTTCTTCCGGTCATAATCCTTGCGGTATTCATGGTTGTCTTGATAGTATGGGGTATAGGGCACCATGAGAGGCCGCAAAGCAGCGGCGGCAGAATTATCACTGACATGGACGATAGTATGATCGAAATACCCGCAGACCCGCGGCGTATAGCCTGCATGCACGGTGTTTCATCTGAAAGAATTGTCATATTGGGAGGAGGGAACCGCCTGACTTTTGCGATGCAGCCTTCGCCATGGATGCTTAAAATATTCCCCGAAGTGCAAAATTACGAAGTTGCAAAAGCCCCGTTTACCGGCAATCTTGAGAGGATGCTTGACCTGAATGTAGACCTTGTGCTATACTCGGCCTTTCCCGGCGAGGCTGACAAGTACAGGGCTGCGGGGATTAAAACCGCATGCGGATTTTCTGCGCAGAAGAGGCCCAGGACAATTGATGAGTTTTCAGAGAACTTCAGGCGGCAGGTGACTTTTTTCGGCAAACTCCTTGGCCCTGAACATGAAACAAAGGCCCAGAAATACTGCCGGTACTTTGATGATACTGTAAGGCGTGTACTCGCTGTAACATCAAAAATAAAACTTAGTGACCGCCCCTCTGTTTATTATGGCGGAAGAAACGGCAACCCGCTTTTGGGGCAGGGCATGGCCAGTGTGATGCACTGGGATACTGAGGTTGCGGGCGGAAATTTTTTGACACGCAGCATGGATAATAATTTTATAGAGGTCAACATGGAACAGGTATACGCGTGGGACCCGGATATTATCCTGCTGAGCGCCTGGTCCCGGTCAGTTGATGAAGTCACAGAGAATCCTAACTGGAAGTCTCTTAGGGCGGTCAAAACAGGCAGGGTATATCTTATTCCCAGGGGTGTTTTTGCGTGGGACTTTGCCAGCGGCGAGAGCCCGCTTTTTATGATCTGGATGGCAAAGATATTCCATCCCGAACTTTTTGCGCAGTGGGATATTATACAGGAGATGAAGAAATTCTATTCTGAGATATACGGGAAAAAAATAACAGATGCTGACGCAGAAAGGATACTGGCCGGGCTGCCGCCGCTGTGATGATGCGCGGGAACGATGTGTGAATCTTTTATTTGAGGTGCAATGAAATGCAATGCAGTTATTGTGAACGGCGATGTGATATACCCGAAGGTGGTACGGGTTTCTGCCGCATGTATACTTCGCTTCAGGGTGTAATCACTGAGCGTTTTCCCGGCAGGTGGAGCGCGTGCGGCACCTCGGTTATTGAATCCATGCCTTTTTACCATATATACCCCGGCAGCAGGTGCCTTACCATAGGTACAGCGGGATGCAACTTTCGGTGCCGTTACTGCTCTAACGCGTACATTGCCAAGGAGGACCCTGAAGTCCAGGCCGATAAGATGTACAGGCTCAGCGCCGCGGACTTAGTCGGCACTGCCATGAGGTTTAAGTGCAAAAGCATTGTGTTTAATGTGAATGAACCCGCGGTTTCAATCCCCTCCATGCTCGAGGTGGCAAACGAGGCGCGCAGGGCGGGAATAATGACCGGCTGCCTTACAAACGCTTATATGACAGAGGAATCCACAGAGCTCCTTGTCTCTATGTTTACATTTTTCAATATAAGCCTTAAAGGCCTCTCGGATGAATTCAACAGAAGATATATCGGCATACCTTCGTGCGGCCCGGTGCTGCGGAACATCGCGGCCATTGCCGCGGTTCGCCACGTTGAGATAACCACGCCCCTGATCCAGGACTGCAACGACGCAGAGATTGATGCCATGGCCGATTTTATCGCAGACATCAGCCCCTCAATACCCTGGCATGTGTTCCGCCTGCTCCCCGGGGATGAGATGCACGATGCAGCCTACCCCGACATCGACCGCATTGACGGCGAACTGATATCCGCAAGGGAGAAGCTCAGGTATGTTTATTTTCATAACTTTGTGGGCTCGGACTGGGTAAACACGCTCTGTCCCTCGTGCGGCGCGGTGGTGATTGAACGTTTCAGCCTGGGCTGCGGAGGGGACAAGCTGAACAGGAATCACTGCGATGGCAACAGTTGCCCTGAGTGCGGCCGCGCCATTGACCTTGTTTTATAGAGGAGAATGTAAATGAGTACTGCAATAATAGACGCCCGTGGGTGGCAGAACACTTTTGACTTGAGGAGCGGGGACAGGGTGCAGAGCCATACCCCTGTTGTGAACATGGTAAAGGGTGTGTTGAAGAACCATCCTTATCCCGGCGACATGGATGCCGGAAGTAACCGCTGGGTAAGCGACACTGCCCTTGAACTCATTAAAGAATACAATCCCCGGTTTGTATACCTTACATACGCGGCGCAGTATTTTAAGGGGCGCTATAACAAGATGACCGCGGATGAGAGGTCCCGTATGATTGATAACGCGTTCAGCGAACTGCAGCGTTTCATTGACCTGTCCAGATTCACGGCCATAGTTATTGGTTCCGGGAATATGGCCCCGCTCATGGACACCATAGATGTCACAGGACTAAACGGAATTGCAGTATGCACAAACTGGTCCACTAAGTACGCGGGGCTGTACGAGCCCAGCAGCGCAGACATGAAGTACTTAGAGTCGCACCCGCTGATCGAAAAAATAGTTCCCCGCGAAGAGATAGTGAGCCTCTTCGATGGTACTCCTGAACAGGCCGCGAGGACGCCAGAATTTTTAATGCTTGCGCGCCAGGGGCATACGTTCAGGGCCATGAGCCCCGCCATGAGGGTGCCGGTGATGATCCCCGCGGATAATTTCAGGATACCGCTGCACATACCGGTTGACGGCGTGGACGATCTGACAGATGTCAGGCCCGCGCTTGAAAGACTTATTGCGCAGAAGAATATCGCCCTCATTGTCATGGAGGGCGTGGGATTGGATGAATTTTCCATGCCGCACAGGCCCTGCATTAATGGCAAGGGCTGGTTCTTTTACGAGACAGGCGATGCCCAGCACCTCGCGCTCTCATCGGGCGAGCACCGTTTTTTTGATTATCCAAAAGGGTATAAGCACTTTGACGAGGTTGATAACACGCGCGAGTACCCATTTTCAGGGTACTTTAAATCGATCCCCGCTAACCTCTTTGGCAGTTCGTTCACGGGCAGGAGCATAGCCGTGGGAAACAAGAGCATGTTCATGCACATGGTGACAGGCGCTGATATATGCGTTGAGTGTTTCTCAAGAAACCTGTTCAACCAGGGGACAATGGCCGTGGTACACAGGGAGGATAAGCTCTGATATATGTAATCTGCGGTGAGATCAACAGCGGGAAAACCTCTAAACTGAAGTCCATATACGATGCTGAAAAAAAGGGCGATGGGTTTATTTCCAGAAAAGTTTTCAGCGGTTCAGTCTTCCTGGGCTATGAAATCGTCAGGCTATCAACTGGCGAATCAGCCCCGCAGTCGCTAAAGTCGGAGTACTTCCCTCAAAACGAAATGCCTTTATGCACGCGCGGGCCCTTCAGTTTCTTCAGCGAAGGATTCTCTTTTGCTGATAATATAATTGATGAAATTATACTTAATGGCACCAGCCCGGTATTTATTGACGAGATCGGCCCCATTGAACTCCAGGGCATGGGGCATCACCATCGCTTTCAAAAACTCATCAAAACCGAAAGTACCATATACTTTACAGTGCGGGACTGGTGCCTGGAAAAAGTAATTTCATTATACTCTATAAGTAATTACAGACTCATCAATGTATAAAGCAGCCTCTATTTGCTGCAACAGGAGTATCCCATGAAGAACATCTGCCGCATAAGTATTCTCTTTATATACCTCTTACTAACGTTTACAGGCGCCTGCAGCAGTTCCGGTAATAATCCGAAAGGGGATTTGCCTGAATGGAGATTTGCCGTCATAAGCGATACACAGGGCAGCAGGGATGATCCATCCTGCATAAATACTCCAATAGTATGCGCCATTGCTGTGGATATTGTAAAGGCTAAAGCTGAACTTGTTCTTGTTTCAGGGGATCTTGTTAACGGCTGGTTCCGCAACGGGGGAACCGGTTATGCCGGGCAGTACGCGAACTGGAAAAGGGCGCTTGGCCCGGTGTTCAGCGCAGGGATCATGGTCTTCGCGGTGCGCGGGAACCATGACAGCGGCCCTGAGCGTTACGTCCTGCCGCCCCTGCCTGAAAAATTTGAACCGGGTGAAGAGGCGCTTGCGCGGCTTGAGAAGGAATTTAAAAAAGCGGTCATTCAGTCATATACACCCATGAACGGGCCTGCAAACGAAGAGGGCCTTACATACAGTTTTGTTTACAGGAACGCGCTTATAATCGGCCTGGACCAGTACACCGGAGGACAGCACAAAGTCAACCAGGCATGGCTTGATGGCCAGCTTAAAGAGAAGAGGGCTCTTCACCTTTTTGTATTCGGCCACGAACCCGCATTCGAGGCGGATCACAGGGATAACCTTTCATTCTATGCTGACAGCCGCGACCTTTTCTGGGACAGCATAGGTAGGGCCGGGGGAAGGATTTACTTTTGCGGACACGATCATTTTTATAATCGCGCCGCTGTTTCTGATTCAAACGGAAACAGTATATGGCAGATTATACAGGGTACGGGCGGCGGGAAGCTCAGGGACTGGTCAGGGATTTATTCCGGGAATAAGAATGTCAGGCTTGAATACTACAACAATAAATACCATGGATATGTCCTGGTGAATGTTAAAGGAAAACTTGTAGAGGTTGAATGGAGAGCACTTGTTGATCCAGGGGAAGGTGCATGGCAGTCCCTGGATAAATTCAGTTATACCGCAGATACCGGCTCCGCAGGCCTGTAATTCCCCCATAAAAAAATACGGGATATTTCTATCCCGTTTGTTGCAAAAGGCCCCTTGCTGCCTTATTTTCAAGGGGATCCCGTTGGAGTGTAAAATGAAAATTTAATTCTTGATTATTGATCGGCTGTATTATTAAATTTCTTTAATATATTTTTATATTTTGCATAAAAAGTATTCGTTGTTATCGGGCGGAGCATATATTTAACGCCCCCGGCGGTATAAATCTGTTGCTATCTCATGAATGTTAATCCGCCGCCCCCGTAAGGGGCTTAAAAATTTTATAGAGATATAATACATTGAAGGATCAGATTAAACGTAAAACCAGGTAATTGAAAGATTAAATATTGTTGATTAAACTTGACAAGTAATTTAACCCTCTCCGGGGGTGGCGCATAAAGAACAGGAAAAAAAATTTATGTTTACTCGCCGGGGGCATTGAGTTCCGGAATCTTTACGACAGGCACTGATAATGAAATTTACAGTGAAGAAGATGAATATTAGAACAAAACTATTTAAAAATTTTTCTGTACTCCTGCTCGTCTTTTTCGCAGGCTGTTCACTCTTTCATAATGGCGGGACAATAACCGGGCAGTTGAAGGGGGGATCAATTATACCCGAGAATGCGGTCAGAATCTACCTGATGGAACATGCTGGCGGCGGGTTCAACAATGAGTTCAGCCGCAGACTAAAGAGCAGAATAAACCTTGACGGCAGGTTAGCGGTCGTTGAGTCCGCCGATACGGCAGACCTGCTCCTCGATTCTTACACCGCGCGCTGTTTAGACGCCGGCATAAAATTTGACGCGGCCGGCAGGCCGGTTCTTCGCAGAATTTCTATAACAGTGCGCGTTACCCTTAAGGAAAGTTCAACCGGCAGTATAATAATTAAGGATAAAGAGACAGATCTCTTCACGGAATATAATCCGGACAACGCTATAATAGATGAAGTCTACAGGGAGCTTGCGGACAGGGCATCGGCCGCAGTGCTTTCAATAATACTTACGGGCTGGGCGCCGGCAGAAAAACCGCGCATTATGAGGAATCCATGACTATTAAAAAGTACCCTGCATCCAGAGAGTTTTTTAAACAGCTTCACGCCGGTGTAAAACACAAAATATTTCTTCTTCTGGGAGAGGAGGAGGGCGAGAAGGACAAGGCTGTGAAGCTTATACTTGACAGGGTCTTTGGCGATTCGCCGGACAGGGGGCTTAATACCGGCAGGTTTATTTTAAGCGAAGACAGGAATGCCGGGGATGAGTTCATTGCTGCTGCGGATTTTGTATTGGGCGGATCAATGTTTTCAAACGTACGCGTGTGTATAATCCGCAACATCAATAATGTCAGGTTTGACGAAAGGCTTAAAAATATTTTCCGCGACATGGTGTCAGGGATGCCCGACGGAACAATAATTGTCATGACCTCTACGGATAACCAGCCTCACGCGTTCATAGAAAAGGAACATCGGGACGCGGTACACATTGTTCAGTTCTGGAGGTACTTTGACCGCGACCTGATTAATTACATACAGAAAACCCTGACCGGCAAAAAGGTCGATTTTGATGAGAAGGTGGTTCCACTGATTATTGAACTTGCCGGGAACGATATACGCAGGGTTGACGAGATAATAGATATGGCCGAATATTCGGGCAAGGGGATGCAGGTAACCGAAGAGATGATTCGCGAGCTCGCGGGCGACGTGCGCGATGTGACTCTCTTTGAACTGACTGACATGCTGTTCCGCAAAGAGAAGAGGTCGCTGAACTTTCTTAAACTGCTGCTTGATGATGGAATAGCCGGGCTTTTAATACTTAATATGATTATACGCCAGGCGGATATGCTGGAAAAATATTTCAGGCTGGTTGACGATAAACTGAGCAGCGAAGAGGCCATGACAAAGATAGGGCTGGGCAGCGGAAAGATAAGGCGTGAAAAGTTTGCTGCAATTTTAAAACGTTTTACAAGGGAAGATTTAAAGAGGGCTTACCCGCTTATAGCACGCGCCGAGTATGCGCTGAAGAGTTCGGGCGTTTCCGGCGGCGCAAGGAGCCCGCTTGTTGACCTCGCGTTTGAAATTGTGCGCATGAAGTAGGAGCAGTTAGCATCAGGTCTATATGGTCAAAACATTAAGAATTATAGTTATAATAATTTTGCTGTTGCAGGTTTTCGGCCGGATCAACAGCTCGACCGAGTCCACATTAAAGGTTTTGCCGGACAGCTGGAAGTTCGCAGTTGTCAGCGACACGCAGAACGATAATTGGGATATTTCTGACAGATCATGCGTTAACTTAAACATTCTGACACTCATTGCGGCTGATATTTCGGTTCAAATGCCCGAATTTGTTATTGTGTGCGGCGACCTCGTTAATGGCTGGCTGCGTCATAATGATAAAAGCTACAGGGAACAGTACATGGACTGGATGGCTGCGATGGCTCCTGTCCTGCGTTCGGGGATAGGCGTCTTTACAATCAGGGGTAATCACGATGCAGGGCCCGAGCTTTACGTTGCCCGCCCGTTATGTGAAGAACTCGATCTTATGCCCGGTTCGCTTGAAGAGCTAAGGCAGGCTTACATTGAAGTGATTGGCGATGCTCTTATTCCATTTGCCGGGCCCGAGGGGGAGGAAGGCCTGACCTGGAGTTTTGCCTTTCGCGATGCGTGTTTTATCGGCCTGGACCAGTACGCGGGGCGTCAGCACACGATTAATCAGGAGTGGCTTGATAAACAGCTTGCTGATAACGACCGGACGCACCTTTTTATCTTCGGCCATGAACCTGCGTTCAGGGCGGATTACAGGGATAACCTCTCTTTTTTCCCTGACGCGCGGAACCGTTTCTGGGACAGCATCGCGAAGTCAGGCGCTGGAATCTATTTCTGCGGCCATGACCATTTCTATAACAGGGCTGTTATCACGGACAGCAAGGGTAACACCTTCAGGCAGATTATCTGCGGTACAGGCGGCGGCGATCTGCAGCGCTGGTCGGGAAGATATGGCGAAGCAAAAAGGGTAAGGGGTGAGTTCCACAACAATGAGTACTTCGGCTATGTTATGGCCACAGTTGAAGGCCCGGTTGTTACTGTTCAGTGGAAGGCGCTTGTGGATCCTGAAAACAGCATGTGGCAGATTCTGGATGAGTTCAGTTACAGCGCAATGGATGTTGAATGAGTTTGTTCAAAGTTTTATCATAATGCTTTGCCGCTTTCATTACGCTGTTATATTAACCTGAGGCAGCAATACCCATGGAAGCATGGATGACCCCCTGCGTTCCCTGTCGCTGCTAAGTTCAATCTCTCCGGCAAGCAGCTTTATTATGTTCCCGCTGATCATGCAGTCCTTTACCCGCCCGGTGATTCTGCCGTCTTCAACAAGGTAAGCAAGGTCCATGGCTGCCGCGAAGTCGCCGGTGATTGTATTGGACTGTCCGAGGCCTATAAACTGGTGGGGAACTATGCCCCGCTTTATGGATGAAAGCATTGTTTCATGCGGCTCTGACCCCGGGTTAACCTCTATACCGGTAAACGCCGGCCCTGGAAGCGATGCGTAACCGCGCGCCGCGTTCCCCGTTGGGGCAATACCGAGTCTTTCGGCGTACTTTAAGTCCGCGATAAACGTATCGACAACACCGTTTTTTATCAGGAATTTTTCTTTTACATTTACCCCCTCTGCGTCAAAGGGTATGCTGTAGGGTGAGCCTTTTATAAGCGGGTTGTCCTTTACTGTCAGTTTTTCACTGAACAGGCTCTGACCCTGTTTGCCAGCCATTGGCGATATCCCTTTCCATACAGGTACCGCGCTGAAACCGGAAATTACAAGTCCCAGCAGTCTGCCGAATGCCTGCGGTGGCAGAAGAACCGGGTACATGCCGCTTTCAATTTTTCGCACGGTCATGGCCTGTTCAATTTTTTCGGCAATTCCTGCGGTCATGGCGCTGAATGGTTCAGGCCGAGTGTGCGATTCGCCCTCCCATGTCTCTATACGCGCGCCGTCACTGAGCACAAGTGTCGCGGAAATTGATGCGGAGTAGTACGAGTCGCGGTACGATATGTCAACGCCGCTTGAATTGGCAAGATGTATGCTGCCGGTGGAAGATGTGATCCCCATATCTATGTTTATCCCCGGGAAGCGGCGTGTCAGTTCATCTATGGCGGATTCGCACGCGATTATTTCTTTTTGCAGATCAAATGTTTCTATCTCAGGGTCGTATGGATCAAAGAGGCTCACGGTGTCGGACGGCAGAGTAAAGTTTTCAATATCGCCGAAGCGGGCCAGCGAGGCTGCTGTCTTTGCTATGCGTTCAATGTTCGAGTCATCGTTTGTGCTTGAGAACCCGGTGCGGCCCTCTATGTTAAGGCGTACTCCTGTGCCCGAGTTTTCGTTCTCTGTAAGTGAATGGAGCCTGTTGTTCCTGAACTTTACCGGGGTGCTTCTTCCCGAAACATGCACCATGTCGAACCACTTTGTCCCGGCCGGAATGGTTTTAGTGACGCGATTGATCATTTCTCGCCTCCGATAAGAACGTCGTTTACCATGATGTGCGGCCCGCCCAGAGTTACGGGCAGCGGGCCCTGGCCCCCCTTGCCGCAGCCTCCAAGTCCTCCGAACATTTCGCGGTCGTTCCCGATCATGGATATATTCTTTAATGTGGTGAACACGTTCCCCGAGAGTATAATGTCCCTGAACATTTTCCCGGGCTTCCCGTTTTTTACCCTGTAGCCGTATGCCGCGGTGAACGTGAACATTTCAAGATTGGTCTGGCCGCCAATGTAGCTCGCCGCGTAAAGGCCGTCATCCATTGCCGCGAATATTTCATCGCGGCTGTGCGGGCCGTTCTCTATGTACGTGTTGGTCATTCGCACTATGGGCTGTTTCATCACTCCGATCGCCCTGCCGTTTCCGGTTGTTTCTTCATTCATTTTGTCAGCGGTTTCGCGCGAATGGAGCCTGCCCGAAAGCATGCCGTCGCGGATAAGGCTGGTTTTTGAAGGAAGGATCCCTTCGTCGTCAAATGGTATATACCCTGCTATATGTTCAATGCTGCCGTCATCTATTACGTTCAGTTCAGGGGGGCCGAACTGCCTCCCGAGCACCATCACTTCTCGCATCGAAGGGTTCTCGCATACAAAATCAGCCTCAGACAGGTGGCCGAATGCTTCATGTATAAATACACCGCTGAGTTTAGGGTCCAGAATTACCCTGTACCTGCCGCCTTCAACAGTTTCCGCGTCTAACATGTCGCAGGCAGTCTTTACCACTTTCTCTGCCAGAACGTCGCGGTTTTCGGTGATTTCAAACCCTCCGTACCCGGATACGGATTCACTGTAAGGCTGGACAATCGCTCCCTTTTTTGCCACAGATGCGAGGGATATGCCGCAGTATGATCTGTCGTACTCAAGGTGAGACCCCTCGCTGTTCAGGTAGACGTAGTCTGAATGTCCATCCCTGTAAACCGCGCGGGTGGTCTGGATATGTTCCGCGTTCCTGAGGATTTTATTGTATCCGTTCAACAGCTCAAACTTTTCGTCAATGCTTACACTGTTGAAGTCCCTCGACATTTTTGTTGTAAATTTCGCGGTAAGGGCTTTGCCCGCGGCTATACCGGACTTTATCCCCGGCGCGACTATTGTCGCGGAGTTCACGGCGCTTCTGAAAAATTTTTCAACAGACGAAAGGTCATTAAATGTGGCGAATCCCCATGAGCCGTTTTTAAGCACGCGTACAGATCCGGCAACAGAATCGGCTGATGTGACCGCGTCGGTGTTTTCCCCTGAAAGCGATATGGATGTGCCGCTGCCCGACGAAAGCCTGATCTCGGCAAATTCAAAGATGCCTGATGAAACAAGCTCTTTCCCTTTTTCAACTGCGGCGTATAATTTTTCGTTCATGTGAACCTCTTTTGTTAATCAGTAATTGTGTTTATCCGGATAAAGAATGCCGCGGAGACACAGCGCACAGAATTTTTTTAGTTTATATAATGAAAATATCATTATCATCCACGGTGCAGTTCCCGATAAAAAATTTCCGGTGTCAACTTATTATTCCTTTGCGGCGGCCTATCCCAGAGGCGAACAATAAGCGGTTTAGCAATATTTAACTGTAATTTTAAAAAATTGTTGCTATCAGTTTAATCTGTTTACATATTATATATTCAGAGCGATGAATAACGCAAAAGTTTTGTATGGATTTCCCTTAACAGCCGCTAAACCTGATTAAAGAAATGGAGGATTTTAAATGATCAAACACATTGAGATTGTGGATGTTAAAAAACGGGAACAGTTTTCCAAACGGTTTCTTTCCCAGGGCAGGCGTTTCAGGTACATGGGATTTATAGTTATAATGGTTGATGCGTTCATTGCGGCGCTTCTTATTTCCTCGTATGTTGCCGGTAAATCAACAAAGCTGTCTCTCGGGATGTCTATGGCCATGGTAGCGCTTCTTACGGTTCCGTTCATGATTATCTTTTTCAACAAAAGCTGGCAGTTAGGCGCCGATGCCGGGATTGATCGTGTTCAGGTGCTTACCGGAAGTGTGGAAAAAATAAAGAAAGAAACAAAGGGACGAAAGACCTATCTTATACTTACAGTTGACAGACAGGTGTTTAAAATAAACGAGGATTACTGCGTCGGAGTAGACGTGGGAGTTAAAGTGGCTATCACCGTGGGTATTTCGTCAAAGGTGGCTGTCGATGTTGCGGCAGTCTGATATAGATTATTTTATACCATACTTTTTTATTATTTATGATAAAACAGTAAAATTTGAGTTGATATATTTATAAACACTAAGAGAATTGAAAAATTGCATTTCTTGAACTGGTTGGTTCTGAAAATTTCTCTGTTAATGTTGGATTTAACATGTGCCGGATCATGGGGTGATCTGCCGGGATATTTCAGCTTATAACTAATCTGTCAGTGAACTGCAGGTAAAAAACAAATCGGAGGATTTTTTATGAGTAATCACAATTTAGCCAATCCGGCGCCGGTTGGTCTCCTGGGATTCGGCATGACGACCATTCTCCTTAACCTTCACAACGCCGGACTCTATTCTCTTGATGCAATGATTCTGGGAATGGGCGTATTCTTCGGCGGGCTGGCACAGTTTATTGCCGGGATAATGGAGTTCAAAAAGGGCAACACATTCGGGCAGGCAGCGTTTATGTCATACGGCGCTTTCTGGCTTCTCCTGGTATTTCTCCTCATAATACCTAAAGTTCCTGCGTGGGCAGCATTCGCTCCGTCTGAAGCAGCTATGGTAAGTTTTTTTGCAATCTGGGGAATTTTCACATTCTTCATGTGGTTCGGAACCTGGAACGGCAACCGTGCAACACAGGTGGTTTTCCTTACTCTTGCGATACTTTTTTTCCTTCTTGCGTTAAGGGATTACACAGGCAGCAACGCGATAGGAACTATCGCGGGTCTCGAAGGTATATTCTGCGGCGCGAGCGCACTCTACACAGCGCTTGGTGAAATTCTCAACGAAAAAATGGGCAAAACATTTCTGCCGCTTGGCTGATTAAAAGGCATATTATGTTTTTTAAAAGCCGGCTCTTCGGGGCCGGCTTTTAAATTTCCCATGGTGCTGATTGTTAAAGAATTCAGCCGGTGATGATAAACAGTACTCCCCTGAATCCTGCCTTTATTAATCACTGTTTCCTGGCCTTTGCTATAAACATTGCCGCAAAAATTGCTTTTAATATGACTGCGGATGTAATCAGTGATGATGAATAACCCTGAAGTATAATCCCATTCCTTGACGCGATTCCGCACGCAAGAAATACAAGGCCGGTTAGCAGGAATATTATTTCCCTTCCGGGCCTGTATCTTCCGCTTTTCACTGATAGCAGAATGTATGTTATTTTACACAGGCCGCCTGCAGAAAAGAGGAATGGCGCGGCTGATGAACCGTAATACCTGACAGCCGCCCCTGCCGTAAGCAGAAGGATGCCTGCCAGTAGAATGTATCTGCTGTAATTCAATGATTTCACCAATGATATAATTTTAAACCACAGGTGGTCTATCCGCCCGTATAGTCAAGGCATAACAGGATAAACCTGATGGTCTTGTGCCGATAAAACAGATGCCTGATCAATCCCGTAATTTCGCCACCGTAACTCCGTCGCCGCCTTCGCCCATGTCCCCCGGACGATAGTCACTTATATAAATGCTCGTTTTTAAATGCTCACGCACTGCCTGTTTCATCGCGCCTGTGCCGTGGCCGTGAATTATTATAACCGTATTTATACCGCGCCTTTCCATTCCGTCAAAGGACTGTTCCATCTGGAACAGCGCCTGGTCAACACGCATGCCGCGCAGGTCTATGGTGTTGTACGATGTCTGGATCGTCACGGGGATAAAGTGTTCGGCCGCGCCGGTAATCTCGGGTTTACGCTTTCTGCGCGAGGGATTTGAACTTTTAGGCAGAATAAATATATCCTTAACCGGGAATCGCGATCTTATTGTCCCCCCGAGCAGAACAGACGCGGTTTTTCCCGAACTGTCAGCCTCCTCGAATGTGCCTTCGGCTTCGATAGACGAGATAAAGACCGGGTCTCCCTGTTTCGCGTTTGCTGTGTTTAGAGGCTGCAGGCTTTCAGCGTATTTTTCGTGAGCCTCAGCCTTTAGCCTTGTGCGCACATCATCCTGTATTCTCTTCAACTCATCGTGAAGCGCCGTTGCTTCTTTCATGTCCATGTTCTGCAGAGATGTTATGCGCTGTGAGATCAGATCACTGTACCTGTTCATTTCATCAACAAATTCTATGCCCCTGGCCTTTCTGGTCTCCGAGATAAGCCTTTCCAGTTCCTTTGACCGTGTCTCTATGCCCTGCCTCTCCTGCCGCAGTTCATCCATAAGGGACTGAACCTTCCGGCGCTCGGCCCGGATATCCTCTTCGTAATGCTGGACCTTTTCGAGCAGCGCGTCAACGCTCGATTCCCTGCTGTCCATAAGTGTTTCTGCGCGTTTAAGAATGCCTTCAGGCATACCTAAGATGCGCGCTATCTCTACGGCATGGCTCAGGCCGGGTATGCCGACGCGCAGTTCGTACGTAGGCTTGAGGGATTCGGGGTTGAATGTTACCGATGCGTTTCGGAACCGGGTATCATTGACCGCGAGTTCTTTAAGTTCAGTGTAGTGGGTGGTTACCATTATCCGGCTGCCAGTGTTGATCATCTCTTCGAGTATGGCCTGGGCAAGGGCCGCGCCCTGCCTGGGATTTGTGCCCACAATTATTTCATCTATTATTACGAGAGTGCTGCTGTCGGCATTGCGAAGCATGTCGTTGATTATTGAGAGCTGTCCTGAGAATGTTGACAGCGACTGTGACAGGTTCTGGTCATCGCCTATGTCGGCCATTATGTTGCTGAAAATTCCGGTTACAGAGTCGGGGCCTGCCGGTATGTGCAGCCCGTACATGGCCATGAGAGCGCACAGGCCCACGGTCTTCAGGAGTACGGTCTTGCCGCCGGTATTTGCGCCTGATATTACAAGCCCGCTGTAATCGGCGCCCAGTATTATATCATTGGAGACAACAGTTTCAGGCGACATCATATAAAGGAGCGGGTGGTGGGCTCCGTACAGTTTTAGTATCGGTTCGGAGGTAAGTTCCGGCTCGCTGGAGCGTGTTATCATGCTTAATCGCGCTCCGGCAGTAATAAAATCAAAGTAGGCAAGAACCCTCTGGTTCGAATTGAGCTCAGCCGCATTCTCCGCGACTTTGCCGCTCAGCTCGGCCAGTATCTTCTGAATCTCAAGAACCAGTTCGCGCTCAAGCATTATGATGTTGTTGTTAAGTCCGGTAAGCTCGGCCGGCTCAAAATAAACAGTGGCTCCGCTTGCGGATATGTCGTGCATGTTGCCGTTCAGTTTGTTGCGCATGCCTGATTTGACAAGTATCACATACCTCCCGTTTGACGTGGTCCAGTTCTTCTCCTGGATTATCTTTTCGTTGTCGGGTGAGTGAATTATTCTGCTTATCCTCTTTTCAATTTCCTGGCGCGCGCCGAATATTTCGTTTCTGATTCTTTTTAATACAGGGTACTTCTCTTCGTTCAGGCGCCCGTCGTCGGTTATGGCTGCTGTCAGGGTGCGCGTAAGTTCCGGCAGCGGGTCTATGCGGTCATGTTCGTCGCAGAGCTGTGGGAATTCATCTTTGTGCGCCGAGAGGTATGCGCGTATCCGTCCCGATGCAGTTGTGAAGTTGCGGATTAAAAGAAGGTCCTCGGCCGCGAGAGTTCCCCCCTTGGATGCGAGCGCGGTGTGAACAGAGATATCTGCGATGCCCGCAAGAACCGGCGGCGCGCCCCTTTCGATAAGTCCGCGGAGTGCGCTTATCTTTTTCATCTGCAACGCGATTCTGTTGAAAGGTATGGGCCGCAGCCTGGCTGCAAGGTTTTTGCCCGCGTCCGACGCGCACAGGGAAGCGAGCTTCTCTTCAAGAACCGGCCATTCGAGGATTTCGAGTATGCGTGTATCGAGTCTGTTTTTCATGAATAAGAAAGTCCTCTCTGATCCTGTATAATTCTTCCGGACGCTTCAGGTGTCAATACAATATCGGCTCAGAGCGTGTTCCCCGGGCTCAGAGCATGTTCCCCGGGGTCAGAGCATGTTCCCGTGGTCAGAGCCCCTTTCCGGGGTCAGAGCCCCTTCGGGGTCAGAGCATGTTTCAGGGCTCAGAGCATGTTCCCGCGGGCTCAGAGCCTTTTCCCGCGGGGGTCAGAGCATGTTCCCGCGGGGGTCAGAGCATGTTCCCGCGGGGGTCAGAGCCTCTTTCCGGCTCAGAGCA
>Ga0255347_1002310_pt1 | contig 27452 bp, 27 predicted proteins | sample wastewater_treat_2_FD_192479 | JGI IMG/M metagenome (GOLD analysis project Ga0255347, IMG submission 192479) | Wastewater microbial communities from Lulu Island WWTP, Vancouver, Canada - plant24 | ecosystem: Engineered > WWTP > Wastewater > Unclassified | place: Canada: Vancouver, British...
TGCTGTGTCGCTGAAATACGCGAATGTTGCGCCTCCTGCTATTGCAGCAACTGCCGCGATAACAAAAAGACTTCTAAAAATCATTGACATAATTTTTCTTGCCCCGTTGAATTCCGCGAAGCGGTCTATTCAACTAGGGTTGTAATTAGTTTAATTAATTTAATTATCCTACCCCGTTAATTAAATTGTGTGTCAGCACATTTATTTAATCGGGGTTTCTAAGCGATTGAGGGAGCTTAGCACCTTCGACCTTTTTGTCCCGTCATGTTCTGCAAAGCAGATTTTCCATCGGGTGCGATTTTTTATTCTTCACGAGCAGCCAAACTTTTGGTTGCTAATATGAATAAAAAACCGACTTTTGACTGCCTCATAAAGAGACAAGCAAAAGCCGGTTTTTGAAAATGTGGAAAAATTTTCGTTTTCGTTCACACTCATCATTATATTGTGTATAATCTGGTTTTATATTGTTTAAGGCATGGTTTTTGTTTTTTCTAAACAAAAACCGGCCTGGACAAATAAAACAAAAAATTTGTTTGTTCGGGTCGGTTTTGCAATTGAGCTCCCCGCGTTTCAATGCAACCAATCGATTCTTTCTTTGATGGAATTTCACGCACGGATCATCGCTTCTTGTTTAAAGATATCAATAAATTGATATAACGTCAATTGAAGTTATGCACTATTTATGGCTTGACAAAAGCAAAAAAATGTGCTATCATTAAAAATTGCAGAAGTGCAACCCATTATCAGGCTCTCAAGTTGACGATTGACATTGATTGGAGGATGATTTATACTGATTTAAGTAATAAAATAACTTTCAAGCATATGTTGGCAATCATAAAGACAGGCGGGAAGCAATATAAAGTGGCAGAAGGCGACAAAATCAAGGTTGAAAAGCTTGACGGAGAAGCTGGCGCAAAAATTACTTTTGAAGAAGTGCTTTTTGTGGGTGATGAGAAAGCGGTGAAAGTCGGGGAGCCTTTCTTGAAAGGCGCGAAAGTTGAGGGAAAAATTGTTCAGCAAGGACGTCACAAGAAAGTTTGGGGGATCAAGCACAAACCGAAGAAAAGATATAAGGTGAAATTTGGACACAAGCAGCTTTTTACGGAAGTAGAGATCACGAAAATAACCGCTTAGTATAACCGCTTAGTTTCTGACTTCATTATATCCTTAGTTTTTCAGGGAAAAGACTTCAAATCAAAACACCCGCGAGGGTGTTTTTTTGTGGTATAATAATAAATATGGGAAAAGTAACAAAACATTATTTTTTTATTGCGATATTATTTGTCGCAATTTTCGGTTTAACGGAAAAATCGGAAGCCGCGATATACTATGCCGCTCCCAAAGGTTCTCTTGAAGCTGACAACACTGCAAGCGGATCCGGAACATTGGAAGATCCATGGAGCATCAGGGCCGCAATGTCAAACGCGCAGCCGGGAGACACGATACATTTCAGGGGAGGGACGTATCAGGCGGGACAAAGCGTGTATAACGTCAACAATTCTTTCTATTTTCCAGCCCGCTCCGGAACTGCGGAAAATCCGATCGTTTTCCGGGCGTATGAAGGAGAAACCCCTGTAATCAATGGTAATGTCAGAACATATGTGACTGGCATTGCCGGAGAGGGAACGACCACATCTCAGCTTGTGGACACCACGAAAGATTTCACGTCTTTCGGGATGTCTTCCGGCAACTCTTCTTCCAATGTCAGAACCCGGGACACGGCAAACGGAGGAAGCTGGATCTCATCGATCTCCGCGAACACGATCACTCTCAATGCTCCAAATACTGTGCATAATACACTTACAAATTTTGGTCCCGGTGATTGGTATGAAATAGGGCATGATTCAACAAATGTTTTGGGAAACTCTGGCAATGATGCTTCACTCAAGAGCTATATCACCTTTGACGGGTTCACCATACAGGCCAACAATGGAACAGAATTGGGGGCTGTATATATGGAAGGTCCGGATAATCCTCCTTACAGCACCGGCAACGTGATAAGGAACTGCACGTTCATAGGTCCATCGGTAAAACAAATCGTTCATGGAGACAACAAACAATTCATATTCATTCAAAACAATGACAATCTTACGATCGAAAACTGTTCTTTTATGAGATTGTATCAGCGGGCAAATTGGCATAATACATCCGGAATAAAAACATATGCGAATACTGATATTTATGTAAGAAATTGTGAGTTTAGCAATATGACATTGCCAATATACTTTAAGTCTGCAACAGACGGAATATTGATCGAGAACAATTTTATCCATGACTGCTATAAAGCGATTGATGTTTCTTCAAACATGGGATCTCACACAAATGTTGAAATTAGGCATAATATTTTGGCAAGATGTTCAAATCAAACTTTAAGCGTCTACACGGAAGTTGATAGTCGTAATACAATGGATAATTATAATATTCATCACAATACTTTTTATAACTCCGTTTCTGCTGACGGGGGATTGCTTGGAATAACCATACCAGCTGTAAAATATGCCACAGGTTATCGGATTCACAATAATGTATTCCAATCTCCGCTAAAAACAGGCGGATTTCAAGAAACTATAAATTTACAGGTCTACGGAGTCTCTTACCAAATAGATCTTATCGATTACAATGCTTATGGATATCCGATGAAAATAGGTACGCGTAAAACTGATGAAAGTTTTCCCCATTACGATTCAACAATGACTTCATGGAGAGAAAGGACAAGCCCGGATATAAATTTGACTGGCGGTGCTCACGATCTCAACAGCGTTGGAGATTTCCCTGTTTTGTTCATAAATTCAAACGGCACTATGAGCGAATCGAGCGATTTTGCTCTTGCAACGGATTCTCCCGGATACAGAGCAGGTTCTGATGGCAAGGATATGGGTGCCGACATTTCTCTGGTCGGAGTTAACCCTGAAAACATGCCGCCGCAAGACACGACGCCGCCGAACACTCCGACAGGACTTGCAGTTAGTTAAAAAACATAAAGCATAGAATTCGGAGCAAAAAATAAAAGCAATGAGAAAAATATTTCTCCTAACAATTTTTTTGAGCATTTTTTGTATCGTAGGATATTCCAATGCTGAAATTATTTTTCAAGACGATTTTGAATCACACTCATCAGACTGGAACTGTGGCCAAGGAACTTTGCAAGGCTGGACTCCCGGTTGGACGGAATGCGGAGGAGAAAGCGATACTTTCGGGAAGATGTTTAGAATGGGTCCGGGATATGAAAGTAATAACGCGCTGTATCATTACAGTAAGTCTTATCCGGTAGACTCTGGAACTGCCGGCATTGGAACTGGTGATACTGTTCCGAACATCCCAGGCTGGGGAACAGTGTATAAACTTGTTGATCCGGATGCTAATTTTGGGCTGGAAATTCCGGAATCCACGAAGGAGGGCATGTATATAAGGAATCTGACTACGGATAATTATGTGATAATTGTGGATGTCCAATCAACTGACACTCTCTATTTATATTCTCCAAACGGAAATCCTTTTAATATTGGAAATTCATATGAAATCAAAGGCACGCCCGATCATAATTATAGGGGTTGCGTATACAGGTGGCTTTCACAAGAAGAGGTTGCTAAGCAGGAAAATCCGGCAAATTTCCATCATCGATGGTATATGAAAATGCCTACCCCAGATTTATATGACAGAACGGGAGATTATCAAAAAATGTGGAGATATAATCTGAGAGAATCTGGTTATTCCGGAGGCTATAATCCGGAAATCTATTTACAAATGGCCAATTGGGCGGAAAAAATAAGTACGGGTGAAATGGCATTGCTTATGAGCTCTCCTTATGCGAGATGGGATCTCAAGAAGAATTCCGAACAGATGGATGGCAGATGGCATTGTCATGAAATTAGGTTAAAAATGAACACTTTCGGAAATAGCGATGGAATCATTCAATACTGGTTTGATGGTATTTTGGAAAAGGATTACCAGAATATTAGTTTCAATTCTGATTCTGCCCAGCCACTCGGTGTCTGGAGGTTTGGAACGGGGGTTGGAAATTCCAGTGGGGGATATTGGGATCAGACAGAATGGTCGGCAATTGGTTTTGACAACGTGGTCACGGCCAATGAGTATATTGGTCCGGTTTCTCAAGCAGACACAACATCACCTGTCAGCCCGAGCGGATTAATCGTGAGCTAGCTTTTGCTTCTAGTTTTCAGTAATGCAACAAATGAAAATTCAAAACATAAATATAAAAATTTTTTTCTGCGCAATCGCATTTGTTATGTTTTTTTGTTTGGCTGAAAAATCAGAAGCTGCGCCGGTAATTTCAAATGTAAACGGAACAATTGTTGACGAAAGTTCGATTACAATTTCAGGTTCCGGTTTTGGAATAAAAACGCCGGCGGAGCCCATTTTATGGGAAACGTTTGAAGACGGAACAGATGGAACATATCTAGCAACGGATCCCGATTGGCCATCGTATCTGGGTTCGGCAAATACTGGCGGAAAATATTCAAGTACCAGCCCGCATAGCGGGGGATTGTGCATATACAATTACGTCGCACATGATTTTACAGGCACGGCGTTTGCGACGAATAATTATTTTTTTGAAGAATCCGACCAAATTTATTATTCGTATATGTATCGCCACGAGGGTACTCCCGTGGGGCCCGCTGTTCAAAAGAACGGAAGGATAAATTCGACCGGCAACCGATATAATGGTGACGGTGTCGTGGCGCTCAGTGACAGCTACGTTTACTATGACGATGGAGACACATCTTTTTTTCCTTCTGCGGACGAAGGAACCGGCAGATATTTTTCTGAAGACAATTTGGGGAGTTCAGCATGGACCAGACATCAAATATACGGGAAGTATTCGGATCCGTCCGGTGATGCAAACGGATTTATACAGGTCTCTGTGGGTTCGGAAGAAAAAACTTTCGCAAATATAGTCACTCGAGCCGCAGGATATTCTTTTCGATTCAATAATGTCATTCTTGGTCTCATGTTTTCAAATCTGGAAGGCTATCCTGATACTTATCACCATATTTATATCGATGATGTCTATATTGACAATACCCGTGCAAGGGTGGAAATGTGTGAGGGTTCTTTGTGGAGCAATCGCGGGGCATGCAATCCCCAAATACCGTCCGCATGGTCTGATGGTAGCATTTCGGCGACTGTTAACGGGAGTCAGTTTACAGACGGATCAATAGTTTATGCTTATGTCATTGATTCAAGCGGGGTTGTGAATTCCAGTGGCTTTCCGATAGTCTTTGGCAATTCGGGAGAAGAAGATACGACACCACCGGCTTCTCCGAGCGGGTTGAACATTTCTTGATATAATAATAAATATGGAAAAAGTAACAAAACATTATTTTTTTATTGCAATATTATTTGTCGCAATTTTCGGTTTGGCGAAAAGATCGGAGGCCGCACCTGTAATTTCAGGTGTAAACGGAGTTATTGATAATGGGGGCAGTGTTGTTTTATCGGGAGATGGTTTCGGAATCAAGCCCCAAGCACGCCCGTTTAAGAGTTCCTATGGTAATCCTGTTTCAAGCATGAACTTTCAAGAAACAGGCTCTTTCGATCCGAATTATTGGACATTGACAGGTCCAATAATGATTTCACTTCAAAATGAAGTGAGAAGGACAAATTTCAGGGAATACGCAAGACTGGAATACAGCGCCAGGGGAAATTGGGGGCTGGGCGGTTATTCTGCCGGAGTGAACGCAGCTTTGCCGCCGGAAAAAGATCTATATATAGCATGGTGGGACTATTATGAGTCGGGCTTTGACGAATCACATTCTTCTACAGGTGGAGAAATAGGCTATAAATGGATATACTTATCTCCGGGAGAAAGCCCTCATAGCATAAGTTCTGTCAGTGGCACCTACAACAGGCTATTCATGACTTATGAGGGAGGTGTGGGCGGAAATACTGAGGAAGAGCAAAATGCAAATCTAGAAACTCCTTTCGGCGGAGGTTTTTATGCAAGGCCGATAAGTTTCATTGCGTTTACTCCCGTAGTCAAAGGGGAATGGTATTTTTGCGAATATAAAATAAAAACGAATTCAAATAAAGGCATTTTTGATGGCTGGGCTGAATTCAAAATCAACAATAAAATTGTTTTCCGGGCAAACGAATTGGCGGTATTGGGCAGTTCTACTGTCGGAGACTATTTTAATAATATAAGATTTGGAGGAAACTATGGGTTTGATGATTCAGGGGTAACACAATACAGATATTATGGAGATATTTATATAGACAGCGAATTTTCAAGGGTGGTGCTGGGTGACAACCCGGACTTTAATAACTGTACTCATCTTGAGCTGCAAATTCCAACAGAGTGGAGCAATGAACAGATAACTTTTACCGCAAACCAAGGAACGTTTCCATCGGGTCAAGCCTATCTTTTTGTTATTAATAAAAATGAAGAGGCTTCATCCGGTTATCCGGTAACAATAGGAGGGCAGGGAGACACGACACCGCCGGCTTCACCGAGCGGGTTGAATGTTTCGTGAAAATGCTTCAAATAAAAAATCCCTACCGGTGTTCAGGAGGGGATTTTGAGATGGCAAGACTTTCCTATGTGCATTTATCGAAAACACACGGTCAATCTAAGTGATTTCAAAAGAGAGGGATGGTGATCTCTACAGTATCCTTCGATTGCTTCTTTTGCGGTGGCGATAAACTCCCAGCCCTCTTCAACGTCTATAAGCGTAAATTCTGTGCCCAGAGGGATTTTGCTTCTCGTGTCTATTAAATGTTCGAATGTCCTGATCGCATTGCAACCGTCTCTGTTGCAGTGATAGGTTTCTTCCAGTTTCATGCCCTTAACCTCTTTTGTTTCTACGCATTGTTTACCCTTTTCATGCTTTGCCGAATTTTTTCGCAAGGCTTTTCAACTCATGCTTTGCTCTGTGCGTGGGGCAATATGTTTTAACCCCTCCTATTTGAGGGACCGAAAGCCACTCTCCCCTTGTTAAATCACGTAAATTGCTTGTGCTTCCGAATGTTCTGGTTGCATCGCAACCAGGTTCATCGCAAGTATAAACATGTTTTATTCCCATCTTTATCCTCCTTTATGCTCTTTATGCTTTTGAATGAAAACTAATAATCCTGCCTGGATTCCAGGTCAAAAAACATAGATCCACGAGGCATTTGCATTATTACATCATAGTTTCCTTTGCATTTCGGGCAGTACACTGTGATTAGACCAGACACCTGAAAAATAGCCCATCCCATTTTTACAATTCCCAGAAGATCTTCTTCTGCTGTAAATTTTTGCCTTATTCCGCAATTTCCGCATATGTATGTTTCAGTATCTCTTTTTATACTCATGAAGCACCTCCGCATTATGAATTTGTGAAAGAAATTGTTATAAACTTATAATTCTTTCCTGTTTGTCAGAGCTTCCGAAAGCGTTATTTCGTCCGCATATTCAAGATCGGCACCCGTTGAAAGTCCGCGACCCAATCTTGTCACTTTGATATTGAACGGCTGAATTTTTCTTTTCAGATACAGCGCTGTCGCGTCCCCTTCGGTTGTTGGATTTGTCGCGAGAATTACTTCGGAAGTGTTTTCTTTTTCTATTCTATTCAAAAGCTCATTTATCTTAAGATCTGCTCCCGTGTCTCCGACTTGCAAAACTCCGCCAAGAACATGATAGAGTCCGTTATATGCTTTTGTGCGTTCAATGGAAATTATATCGAGAGGCTCTTCAACCACGCAGATGGATTTTTGGTCGCGTTTGGAATCTTTGCAATACTGGCAGAATTCATCTTCGGCGATGTTGAAACATTTTTTGCAGAATCTCATGTTTTTTATTTCCAAAAGGTTTTCCGCAAATTCACGGATTTTTTCCGTGTCTTGTTTAAACAAAAACAAAACAAGCCTTTCCGCCATTTTCGGCCCGACAGAAGGAAGGGAAGCAAAGTTTTTTATGAGTTTTTGAAACGCTTTAGGATACATCCAAGATATATAGTGTTATAGTGTGTTATGTATCAGGTATCGAGTGTAAATTCAAAAATGCATTTATACATTATGCATGCTTCATGAGATATGCTGTTTATTGAGTGCGAATTTTCTCCAAAGAACGGAATGACGCGCAGTTTTCCTGGAAGAAGCAATTTACTTCTCCGACAGGACCGTTTCTGTGTTTTGCGATAATGACTTTGACAATTCCCTTGTTCGGTGTGTCGGGCTTCTCGCGATCTTCACGATACAGAAACAGAACGACATCAGCGTCTTGTTCAATGGAACCGGATTCGCGGAGATCCGAAAGTTTCGGAATTTGCGGGGATCGCGATTCGACGGCACGCGAAAGCTGCGAAAGCGCAAGAATCGGAATGTTGAGTTCGCGCGCGAGATTTTTGAGACCTCTGGAAATTTCTGAAATTTCCTGAACGCGGTTGTCTCCGCCACCCCTGCCTTCCATAAGCTGAAGGTAGTCAATGATAATAAGTCCGAGATTATGTTCTGCTTGCAGTCGCCGCGCCATTGTGCGCATTTCCATTATATTCGCGCTGGCGGTATCGTCAATGAAAAGTTTTGCTTCTGAAAGCACTCCCATCGCGTCTCCTATCCTTTGGAAATCGTTGTTGTCGCCTTCGCTTTTGAGTCTGCCGGTGCGCAGCCGCCACAAGTCAACATTGGCTTCGGCTGCCAGCATTCTGTCAACAAGCTGATCTGATGACATTTCAAGGGAAAACATTCCGACGGCCACATTTTCACGCACAGCAATATGCCTTGCGATGTCGAGCGCCAAAGAAGTCTTTCCGATTGAAGGGCGGGCGGCAAGGATGACAAGATCCGATTTCTGAAGTCCCGCCAGAATGTTGTCGAGGTCGGGAAAGCCCGTGGGAATTCCGCGAAACTTGCTGCCGTCGCGGTGAAGTTCGTCGATGCGGTTGAAGGCGGCTTCCAAAATTGAACGGATCGGCATAAAATCCTGTTTGATGTATTTTTGCGAAACTGAAAAAAGTTTTTGCTCCGCTTCATCAAGAATTTTTTCGATGTCTTCACCTTCGTTATATCCCGCTTCCAAAATTTCGGTGGCTGCGTCGATAAGTCGCCGCAAGAGCGCCTTCTTTTGCACGACTTTCGCATAGTGCACAATGTGGGAAGCTGACGGAACGATGCTCACGAGAGACGCAAGATAGCTCGAGCCACCTACTTTTTCAAGCTGCTTTTTCTCATCGAGCTTATTCGAGATGCTAAGAACATCCAGCGGGTCACGATGCTCGTAGAGCTCCAGCATAGCTTCATAGATCGTGTTGTGAATGTCTTTGTAGAAATCTCCGACGCGCAGAAGATCGGCAATCTTTATGATCGCGTCTTTCTCGAGCATGAGACAGCCGAGAACGGATTGCTCAGCCTCAAGGTTGTGCGGAGGAATGCGAAGATCGTTTTGTGCGTTGTTTTTTGCGGGCATATTTTCTGTGTCATCCTGAATTTAATTCAGGATTCTTTGAGATTCCGGGTCTCGCCAAAGTGGACAAGCAGGTCCGGAATGATAATAATAGAGCTTTACGTTTCTTAATTATATGAAAAAGCTTCGGCAAAATCAATCGCAAAAAATATGCTTTTATGCACGGATTGCTAACATCTTGACCACACTGAAAAAATATGTGATTTTTTTATTTTTTATATCGTATTTCTTGTAAAATTGTAAATTTATCGTTATCTTTAACTTGATTGACTTTTTTCCAAGAAGATGGTATAATTAATAGATATACCATTAAAATTGGATCAGCAAAAAGGCAAAAATAAGCCAAAAAATAAGACTGCCGCATGCGGCAGTCTTATTTTTAAGAGTATGCTGGTTTATAGCTGGTTTATATTAGAGGAATAAATATTACTTTTGTTTTATTACAGGTCCGTCTTTCGTGTCTTCCAATACATATCCTTTATTTTCGATAAGCGAACGCAGATCATCCGATTTTTTGAAATCTTTTCCTTTGCGCGCTTCTTCGCGTTCTTTGACAAGTCTTTTTATTTCTTCCGGAATTTCAGCTTGTCCTGAAAGAACCAAACCCAAAATCGAATTAATTTTTTTCCAAAATGCCAGAATGTTTGCCGCGTCTTTTGATGAAAGAGAATTTTCCGAGATTTTCTTGTTCGTTTCAGTTATAAGTTCGTAGAGAATGCTCAATGCAAGAGGCGTGTTTAGGTCATCGTCCATTGCGTTTTCAAATCTTTCCTGATAGTTTTCAACTTCAAACGCGGAATCGGAAGAAACATCTCGTGATGCGATTGCTTCAAGATTTAAGACAAAATCGTTTATTCTTTGCAAGTTTTTGTGTGCCTGTTCAAGCGCGTTCCAGGAAAAATCAAGTCTTGAGCGATAGTGTGAGGACAGGAAGAGAAGTCTCAGATCCATTGCGGAAAAACCTTTTTCCTTGATGTCTTCAAGGGTATAAAGGTTTCCTTTTGAACGGCTCATTTTTTCTCCATTCATGAGAAGATGGCGGGTATGCAGCCAAAAGTTGGCGAATTTTTTCCCCGTGTAGCATTCGCTTTGGGCGATTTCCGCTTCGTGGTGGGGGAAAATGTTATCTTCGCCTCCGGTGTGTATGTCGAAAGTGTTTCCGAGATATTCAAGGCTCATCGCGCTGCATTCAATGTGCCAGCCGGGATAGCCGAGCGACCAGGGAGATTCCCATTTCAAGATGTGTTTCTCCGGGGCTTTCAGCCAAAGCGCGAAATCCCACGGATTTTTTTTGTCAGGATGTTCTTCAAGGCGCGCACCGACTTTCAGATTTTCCAAAGTGTTTCCCGAAAGTTTTCCGTAATTCGAAAATTTTGTGACATCGAAAAACACGTTGCCGTTTTTTTCATAGGCGCATCCTTTCTGAATGAGTCCTTCGATTATTTTTATCATCTGCGGGACATGGGCAGTGGCGCGCGGGAAATACTGCGCGGGAAGGATATTCATTTCCTTTTCAGTAGTTTTGAAATAATCCTCATAAAATTTCGCGATCTCTTCCGGAGTCTTTTTTTCTATGAGTGCCGCCTTAAGCATTTTGTCTTCTCCCGAATCAGCCTGTCCGAGGTCGTCTTCGCTGAGATGTCCCACGTCGGTTATGTTCTTGATGAGGCGCACTTCATAGCCGGAATATTCAAGATATCTTTTCACAAGATCCGACAGGATATAGGACTTCAGGTTTCCGATATGAATATGGCCGTAGACTGTCGGGCCGCAGGAATACATTCCGACCTTGCCGGGATTTATGGGCTTAAACTCCTCTTTGATTTTGCTTAGGGAATTAAAAAGTTTTAACATGGGTGTTTTTCTTGTTTAACTTTGAATGCTGCTAGATTTTACGCCAAATATAACAACAAGAAGTCATTTTTTCCATCTGTGTATTATCTGAATTATATACCAATTCATTTTCATTGACAAAGCCGTTTTTGTCCAATAAATTGAAATATATGAAAAGAATAATATTGCTTGCGATAAAAATATACCAGAAAATTCTTTCTCCTGATCAGGGGGTGTTTTCGCGCTTTCATTCCGTGCGTGTCTGCAGATTTCATCCGACATGCAGTCAATACGCCTATGAAGCCATTGAGAAACACGGGATTGTCAGGGGAATTCTCATGGGCGTAAAAAGAATTGCAAGATGTCATCCGTGGAATGATGGGGGATATGATCCTGTGCCAAAATAGCATTTTCTTATTTTGCAATGACAAAAATCATGTGATATAATTTGAAAACATTTTTAGATCCTTAAAATTGATAAACGAAAGGAGTATGCATGCAGCAAAAGTCTCAGGAAAAAGGTCCTAAACGTCTTGTGCCGATCAAAATTTATTGTAAATTGCAAAACAGAAGGAGAGACTGCTTAAAAGTTTACAGAAGTGGGGGTTTTCAGTGTAAAACATGCCCCTGTAAACCATTTTAGATTGAAAGAAAGGAGATAGGCCAAAAAGCGGTTTTTTGTTTTTGCTTCAACGGCTTAATGGGAATTTGTAGACACAGTACCAAAAATACTAGTATGGAGGTTTTAATTCTTATGTCAAAGAAGCACATGTACTGCGTATTGACGGATGGACATGGCAGAACCAGCATTGTAAGAGAGGGATTTGATACGCCGGAAGAAAGCGTGTTGCCCGATTCAATAACCGGCGGCGCAAGGCGCAAAAAGTATTGCGCAAGGCGCATTGACCGGCGTATTCTGCGGGGATGTGCTGTTCGCCGTTGATCACAAGCTGTAAGCAATCATCATAGGATTTTTACATCAAGATGGGGTTGGATCCGAATCGGGGTCCAGCCCTTTAAAATTGCAAAAGCGGCAAATTAGCACTCAGACTTGACGACTGCTAATTTAATGTATACAATAAGATTGTCATTAATCGGCGAATGTGTTTTTTTCCTAAAAATAACCATAAATAAAAAGCGTTAGAGATGATGGGTGAAAAATTTGTGCAGATTGAAGATTTTTAATCTTATGAACAGCAGACAGCAAAAAATATTATCGGCAATAATCGAAGAATACACGAAAACCGCAATTCCCGCGGGGTCTCAAATTCTCGTTGATCACTATGATTTTAAAGTAAGCCCTGCCACGATCCGAAATGACATGACCAAACTTGAAAAGGAAGGCTATCTGTATCAGCCTCACATAAGTGCGGGAAGAATCCCTACTGACAAGGGCTACAGATATTTTGTTGAAGAAATTATGAGAGACAAGGAGCTTTCAAAGAGCGAACAACAAAAAATGCAAAGAGAGTTTTTAAAGCTCAAAGCGCAAAACATGAGGCTTACCAAAACAACGGCAAAGCTCCTGTCTCACTTAAGCGGTAATTTTGCCATCAGCGGCCTCATCAGTAGTGAAGAATTTGCCGATTTCGGAATGAGAGAGCTTGTTCGGCAGCCGGAGTTTAAGGAGCTCGATGAAATGTGCCGACTCGTGGAAGTTCTAGATTATTTGGACGAACGATTCGACAAGATTGTAAAAGGTATCAAAGAAAATGAAACAAAAATATTCATAGGCAATGAAAATCCTATTGGAATATCTAATTGCTCCATGATTATTTCGCCGTATAAATTGAAATCGGGAGAAAAAGGAATCCTTGCTTTGATCGGGCCGAAACGAATGAAGTACGCCAAGAACAAGTCAATGATTGAATACATGAAGAAACTTTTGGGAGCGTCGGCAGTGATAATTCTATTTGTCCAGATAGCAAAGTTTTAAAGTTTTAAGATAGCCGGTCATAAGTAACAAATGTCATTGGCGTCAGGTTTGGTCTTTGGTCCTAAATATTAAGAAAATAAAAATCCTATGACCAACGACTTATGGCCTTTGCATGGCGGTGCGGGCAGACAGCTGATGGCCTAGGTAACAAATAGCTTTATGGATCATAAAAAAAAGGAAAAAGCTGATAAGGAAATTAAAGAAAAGATCAGCACAGAACAAGAATACCTTAATGGCTGGAAACGTTGCCAGGCTGATTTTGAAAACTACAGAAAAGCGCAGGATGAAGCCCGGAAGGAATTTGCAAAATATGTCGCTGAAACGTTTATTCTTCAGATAATTCCCGTTTTGGACAATTTCCACATGGCAACGGAACATATTCCCCAGGATCAGAAAGACGGCGGTTGGGTGGCGGGAATTATGCATATTCAGAAACAGCTGGAAAATGTTTTGGCGGAAAACGGAGTTGAGGAAATTATGCCGGCAGCGGGGGATGAATTCGATCCGATGCTGCATGAAGCGGTTGAAGATGGAGACAAAAAACAAGAAATAAGCAGCAAAAAAGAAATAGAAAACAAAATTAAAAAAGTTTTGGTGCGAGGCTATAAAATGGGTGACAAAGTCATCAGGCCGTCAAAAGTCATAGTTAGATAACAATCATAATTTTTCTGAATTTTTGTATTAAGTTGTGTCATGACAGTAACAATGACAAATTTGGAAAAGGAGGTGATAAACATGAACAGAGGAATAACAAGATGGTTTCCGCTTCGCGACATGGATAGGTTTTTTGACGATGAATCTTTTTGGGAAGGAGCGGATTTTGTTCCCGCGATCAATGTCTATCAGGACAAGGATAATGTGATGGTGGAAACATTGATTGCCGGTGTAGATCCGAAAAATGTGGAAATTTCGGTGGAAAACGACGTGCTTACGATTTCGGGAAAGACCCAGATGAAGAGCGATATCAAACGCGAAGATTACTATCGCAAAGAAATCAGGGAAGGAAGTTTCACACGCAGCGTTATTCTGCCAATGCAGGTCAAGGGAGACAAAGCCGAGGCAAGTTATGATAAGGGGATTCTCAAAATCAGACTGCCGAAAGCTGAAGCCGCAAAACCGAAGAAAATCGCAATCAAGGTGAAATAGTTTTCTGAAAGGCCGCCTTCGCGGCGGCCAAACGAGAAAATTAAAATTCTAAAAAGACACGAGTTAACAGCAAATTCGCAAATGTGAAAAATTAGTAATTAAATAATTTATTTTAAAATTAGCTTTAAGTTACTTTGTAACCTTCAGCTAATTGAATATTTATGGGCAAAATATTGGGAATTGATCTTGGAACGACGAACAGCGCCATGTCGGTTGTCAGCGGCGGAAAGCCTGAAATTATTGAAAATAAGGAAGGTAGCCGTACGACTCCTTCGATGGTTGCGGTGTCTAAGGCGGGGGAGCGTCTTGTCGGGCTTTTGGCGAAAAGGCAATCGGTGACGAACCCGGGCAATACGCTTTTTTCGATCAAAAGGCTGATAGGCCGCGCATACAATGATCGCGAAATACAGCGAGACGCGGAGTTGATGCCGTATAAGATTGTCAAATCTAACGGCGGAGTAAAAATAGCGATGGGAGACAGGGAGTATACTCCTCAGGAAATTTCAGCGATGATTTTGCAGAAACTTAAACAGGATGCGGAAGAAAAAATCGGTGAGAAAATCACAGAGGCCGTGATCACTGTTCCTGCGTATTTTGACGATTCGCAAAGAAAAGCTACAAAGGAAGCCGGTGAAATTGCAGGATTTACTGTGAGGAGAATTATAAACGAACCTACTGCCGCGGCCCTTGCCTATGGTTTTGACAAAAAGAAAGATGAAAAGATTGCGGTATACGATCTCGGAGGCGGAACATTCGACATTTCTATTTTGGAAGTTGGCGGAGACACTGTCGAAGTTAAATCAACGAATGGAGACACGCACCTTGGAGGAGACGACTTTGATCAAAGAATCATCGGATGGATAATTGAGGAATTCAAAAAGCAGGAAGGCATTGATCTTTCCAAGGATCCGCTTTCGCTTCAAAGGATCAAGGAGGCTGCGGAGAAAGCAAAGATTGAACTTTCAACCTCGATGGAAAGCGAAATTAACCAGCCGTTCATAACTTCTGACGCGACCGGTCCGAAACATCTTGTGATGAAAATCACCAGGGCCAAGCTCGAGGAATTGGTGGGAGATCTTGTTGAGAAGACACTAGGACCTGTCAAAAAAGCATTGGAAGATGCCAAACTTTCCCCAAGCGATATCAATGAAATCGTTATGGTTGGAGGAATGACAAGGATGCCGCTGGTGCTTGCTACTGTTGAAAAATTTTTCGGAAAAAAACCGAATATATCGGTCAATCCTGATGAAGTTGTTGCGCTTGGCGCGGCGATCCAGGGCGGCGTGCTCGAAGGAAGCGTGAAAGACGTTCTTCTTCTTGATGTCACCCCGCTTACGCTCGGAATCGAGACAATGGGAGGAATTTCCACCCCGCTCATTCCAAGAAATACGACTATTCCGACAAGCAAGAAACAGATTTTTTCTACAGCTGCCGACAATCAGCCGGGGGTTGAGATTCATGTGCTTCAGGGAGAAAGGGAACTTGCTTCAGGAAATAAGACTCTTGGAAAATTTTTGCTTGATGGAATTCCGCCGGCACCCAGAGGAGTTCCGCAGATCGAGGTTGAATTTGACATTGACGCGAATGGAATCTTGAATGTTACCGCAAAAGACAAGGCTACCGGAAAATCACAATCCATCAAGATAGAAGCATCATCAGGTCTTTCGAAAGAAGAAATCGAAAAGATGAAGAAAGACGCCGAAATGCATGCCGAAGAAGATAAGCGCAAGAAAGAGCTTGTTGAGGCTCGCAATATTGCCGACACGCTGGTTTATACAACGCAAAAAGCTCTTCGAGAAGCGGGCGATAAAATTTCAGCCGAAGAAAAGAAGCCCGTGGAAGATGCGATTGCCGAACTTGACAAAGTGAAGAACGGCGATGATCTCAATGAAATTAAAGCCAAGACAGAAGCTCTCTCGCAAGCCGCGCAAAAGATCGGAGAAAAGTTGTATAAAGCTGCTCAGGAAGCTCAAGGCACTCAGGCAGGCCAGCAGGAAGGCCAAAAACCTGAAGGCGATGTCAAAGAAGCGGAAGTTGACAAAGATAAAGACGAAAAAGAGAAAAAATAATCTTCAAAGCCCCGATTCCATCGGGGCTTTTTCAAGAATTTCCTCTGATTTATTTGTATTTTATTTAATTGTTTCAATTTATCTTATTACCATACTGGTATTATGACATTTGTATGGTAATGTTATGAGTAAAAGGCAGCAGAGTAGGGGAATGAATTTTGGTTAATAATACGAATGGTCTGCATATGAGTTTTGCTGGTTGTTGATTGGTGCGTGCATAAATTTTAATAATTTGTATGCTTAAATTTTTTGAAAAATTTTCCGAAGTTTTTGCGATAATGTCCGAAAAAACGGATGGTTCAATGAAATTGCTCGATGGCGAAAAATGGGAAGAAAATCTGAAAAACAGAAACAAGTTTTTCAACAAGAACGAAATAAATCCGAATAAGGTTACCAGCGTGAGACTCGTGCATGGAAGCAAAGTTTTGGCTGTTAAAAATGGTGCGGAAAAAATAGTTGAGGATGCGGATGGACTCGTCACGTCTGAAAGCAACATTTTTCTTGCGGTGACAGTTTCAGATTGCATTCCCGTGTATTTTTATGAAAAAGAAAAGAAAATTGTCGGCATTGCCCATGCCGGCTGGAGAGGAATTGTCGGAGGCATTGTTGAAAATGCAATCGGCGAAATTCTGAAGCTCGGCGGAAAAGTTGAAAATATGTATATCGCTCTGGGACCGGGAATAAACAGTTGTCATTTTGAAATAAAGAAAGATGTTTTGAATGAATTTCGCCGATATGACGCGCATGTGCTTCGGAGAGAGGAAAAAATATTTGTCGATCTAAAAGGAATAATCAGGGAACAGCTCTTATCTCGGGGAATAAAAGAAGGCAGCATTGAAGACAATAAAGCATGCACATATTGCTCGGAAAATTTTTTCTCTTTCCGCAGGGACAAAACGAACGAAACAATGGTTGCGGCAATAGGGCTTAAGAATTAGTTCTAAAGATGCATCACATTTTTCAAAAAGCAGCAACCGATGGCATTAATTATTAGTTTGTTGTATACTGCAATTGATCACTTTTCCTCGATTTTTGAAATTTATTATGGCTTGAAAGTAAAAATAGACAAAGGGAGGTACAGCCGTGAGAGAGGTTTATATGGCGAAATATGCGGAAAAGGCTCTTTATCCGCCCAAAAGAAAGTCTTTTTGCTTTATAGAATTGTGTTTTGAAAAAGAAGTTACCATCGAAGAAGTGGAAGAATTGGGAAAAGATCTTACTCCAAGAGGCTATATATTCATGGGTGTGACAAAAAAATTTCAAGTTCTTAGCGGAAAAGTGATGCGGTAAACGGGACAAGTCGGAAAAATACGGCTTTCCCGTTTTAATTTATTCAACAGAAAATTTGGATAAAACGGGGTATTGATGTATGATTGAACCATAATTATTTACCAAACAAGAATATGAAAAACAAATTGTTTGGTATTGTCATTTTGGGAGTCGGTATTGTTCTGGCCGGCTGCGGATCGCAGAAGCAGGAACAAAATCAAATGCCGGAACAGGAAAACACTCAGCAGCAAAGCTCCGTCATCAGTTCAATCAAGGACGCCATGGATCTCGGTAAAAAAATGAAATGCGAATATTCAGTGGATGAGAATGGCAACGCTGTAAAAGCAGCTTCTTATGTTGAAGGTAAAAAATTCAAATCAACCATATCATACGGCGGTGCCGTTAATAACACGTTTTTTGACGGAGAAACAACTTACATATGGACGGAAGGGCAAACAACGGGCATGAAAATGACCGAAAGCTGCATCAAAAAATTCGGCGAATCTTTACCGCAGGGGCAAGAAAATGTAAGCGGGCAGATGGTTAGGGAGCCTGAAGAACATTTCAATAATGCCGTTGACGTCAAATGCGTGCAAGCTTCGGACAGCGTAGATTTTTCAGCTCCGTCAGATGTAACATTCAGCGATCAGTGTGAAATGCTGGAAAAATCTGCAGAAATAATGAAAAACATCAATATTCCGGGAAATCTTCCGCAATAACGCATGGTTTGCCTAAGAACTCCGCGGTCGCGGAATTCTTTTGTTTCGCAAAATTTAACTTCAATCCGAAAATAGATGAAAAAAGAAAAGATTATTCGTTATTGTCCGCATTTTTTTATTTTGTTTGCAGGCTTTTTTTCGTGGATGTCGATTCAAAGGGCGGTTATGGTTCCCGGCTCGAGCATATGGTTTGTTCCCATCGCCGTCTTTTTCTTGTATATCATCTCTTTTTGTCTTGCGGCGATTCTCGTAAAGAGAACGGCCGAGGTTGAGATAGCTGCCGCGATCTCGCTTTTCGGGAGCCTGATTTTTGCACATTCGTTTTGGCATTTCGCGGTAGTCTTAATTTGTGCGGTTTTGCTGCTGAGTGGTATAAGAAGCATAAGAAAAGATCTCGAACTTAATGTAAAGATCGATATTTGGAAGTCATTGAGCACGGGAAAATCGAAAATTATCCTGGCTCTTGCAATAATGATTTCAAGTCAGTATCTGTTCATGGTCAAAGGTTCGGAATTGGAAAGGGCGGCGGTGAAACTTGATCTGAAGCCCGCGACATCGGAAATAATCGGACCAATCTTCGGATATTTCAATCCGAACTTTAAGAAGATTCAAGAAGATGGAATGACAGTTGACGAGTTTATAATTGAATCGCAGAAACAAAATATGGCGCGTGTTTTGGAAAATGGAGAGAGTCTTATGGATGAAGAAGCATTGCGCGATCTTCCGGAAGAACAAAGAGAAGAATTTAAACGGGAGATGCTCAGGCAAATAGCCGAGGAGGCGGAAAAGGCGCGCAAGGAAAACCTTGAAATTATTCTTGAGAATGGGCGCGAGGAACTTTCGCAAATGGTGGGTCGCGAAGTTGCTGAAGATGAAGAAATTGCGGACATTTTCGTTGGGTTTGTCAATGAAAAAATAAATGATTTTTTTCAGCCGAAAGTTGGAAGCGATTCACATTCTTCGCTATTTGTGTATATCATGGCACTCTTGCTGTTTCTGACAATTCTTCCCCTGGGTTCAATTCTTATGGTCTTTTGCTTCACGGTTGCGGTTTTGGTTTTCAGATTGCTTCTGCGTTTCCAAGTGATTGGCATAGGAAAAGTTGCGGTTGAAAGGGAAGTGATAGTGAGCAAATAATCGGTTGTTTGCGGCCTGATATCGTCCGTGACGCGTCGCTACGGGCGCGAGTTAGCACTCACCCTTGGGGATTGCTAATTTTTTTATTTTGTTGTAGTATGTTAACGAGAAGTAACTGATGCGGAGATTGCGTGAGAGAAGCTGGATTATTTATCTTTCAGCTGTCCGTTCCGATGGATATAAGTCTGAAAAATAAATAATCCAGCTTCTTGGATGTTTAGGTAAAACATAAAACAATATGAGCAAAGACTACTATGAAATTTTGGGTGTAAGCAGAAACGCTTCCGATGATGAGATAAAAAAGGCTTATCGCAAGCTTGCCCACAAATATCATCCTGACAAACAAGGCGGAGACGCCACTAAATTTAAGGAAATCAACGAGGCCTACCAGACGCTTTCAGATAAAACCAAGCGCCAGCAGTACGACCAATTCGGCAGAACTTTTGAACAGGCGGGCGGCGCCGGCGGTTTTGGCGGATTCGGCGGTTTTGAAGGCTTCGATTTTGGTGGTTTTTCTGCCGGAGGCGGGCCATCTTTTGGCGGAAATTTCGGAGGAGGTTTTGAAGATATTTTTTCCGACATGTTCGGAGAGGCTTTTGGCGGTGGCAGAAGGCGCGGAACGTCGAGAGCCGGAAACAATATTCAGATAGATGTGGAAATAAGCTTTGAGGAAATGGTGAATGGCACGCATCGCAACGTGAAACTTCGCAGATATGTGACGTGCGACGTTTGCCGCGGAAGCGGAGGAGAGCCTGGTTCAAAAGAAGAAACGTGCCCGACTTGCCAAGGAAGCGGCCAGATCAGGAAGACCGTGCGCAGTTTCTTCGGATCGTTCGCGCAAGTTTCCACGTGTCCGACATGCGAAGGCAGAGGAAAGATATTTTCCAAAAAATGCCACAAATGCAAGGGAGAAGGACGCGTGAGAGAAGGTGAGGAAATAAGAATAGACATTCCGGCCGGAATTTTGGACGGGCAGACGATATCGCTTCAGGGATATGGTGAAGCCGGAGAAAAAGGCGCGGCAAGCGGCGATCTCTACGTGAATATTCATGTCAAACCGCATAAGAAATTTAAAAGAGAGGGCAATGACGTACTTTCAACAGAACACATTTCATTTTCGCAGGCTGTTCTTGGCGACAAGGTTGTTGTTGAAACTATTAGCGGACCAATTAAAATGAAAATTCCGGCAGGCACGCAATCGCATGATAAATTCAGAATAAAAGGCGAAGGAGTTCCGCATATCGGGCGAAGAGGCGCAAGGGGAGATCAAATTGTGACGGTTATTGTCGATATTCCGAAAAGTCCGACCAGGCAGCAGAAGAAACTTATTGAAGAATTGAGAAAACTTGACTAAATCAATAAAAAGTGCTATAATTAAAGGATATAGCGCTTTTTTAATATAAGTCATGACATCAGAAAACAGTCCAGGAGAGCAGTGAAAAATCTAAAAGCTCAGGTAATGCTTCTTTGTTTTACGTAATATTCAAAAAGTAATATAATGTAAGTGCGCAATTTATCTTTTACCAAAATATAAAAAATATAAAATGAAAAAAAACAGCCTTAAATCTCTTTTTAATCCCGCTTCGATCGCGATTGTCGGCGCATCGGGCAAAAAAGGAAAGATCGGGAACATAATCATGGAGAACATCATGAAGCTCGGATATGGTGGAGATGTTTTTTTGGTCAATCCTTCCTGCAAATTCATAAAATTCAAACGTTGCCATCCTTCGCTTGGTTCGATCGGAAAAAAAGTTGATCTGGCGATAATTTGCGTGCCGGCAAAATTTGTTATCGACGTCGTAAAGAACGGAGCCAAAAATGCCAAAAATTTCGTGATTATATCGGCAGGTTTTTCGGAAACGGGAAAAGAGGGAGCAAAAAGAGAAAAAGAATTGCTTGCCATTGCCAAGAAAAACAACATCAACATCCTTGGTCCGAATTGCCTTGGTTTCATTGTTCCAAAAATTGGACTCAATGCGTCCTTTGCCGCGGGAATGCCCGATGCTGGGAACATAGCGTTTGTTTCTCAGTCGGGAGCGCTTGCTGTGGGGTTTATGGATAAGGCCAAAGAGGAGCACCTTGGATTTTCAAGTGTAATTTCAATCGGAAACAAGATGCAACTCGGGGAAAGCGAGCTTTTGGAATATCTTGCCGAAGACAGAGAAACGAAAGTGATCGGCATGTATCTTGAAGGCATTAAAGACGGGAAAAATTTTTCCGAAATTGCCAAAAAAGTTTCCGCAAAAAAACCGATTGTAATTTTGAAAGCCGGCAAAACCGCAAAAGCGCAGCAGGCAATTTCCTCGCATACGGGAGCGCTTGCGGGAAGCGATGAAATCACAAGCGCCGTTTTTGAAAAAATAGGCATCATGCGAGCCGATAATCTGGATGAGTTTTTTGATTTGCTTCAGCTTATTTCTTTTACCGACGCGCCGAAAAGCAAAAATGTCGCCGTAGTTACCAACGCGGGCGGCGCCGGAGTTCTTGCTACTGACTCTTTCAAGGGCAAAGAAATAGAGCTTGCGGAGTTTGTGAAAAATGAAAAGGAAAATCTTAGAAGAAATCTTCCTGCAGAAGCATCGGTTGAAAATCCTGTAGATCTTCTCGGTGATGCCGAAGAAATCCGCTATCAAAAAACATTGGAAATTCTCAATAATGAAAAAATGGGATGCATATTGTGTCTTCTTACTCCGCAGCAGCAGACTCCAGTCGAGAAAATTTCAGAAATACTCAAATGTGAAAAGGCAAAAAACAAAGCGCTCATTGCAGCTGTTTTTGTGGGGGGAGAGAGGGTTGAAGATTCGATTGCCGACCTTAAGAAAAATAATGTTCCGTGCTTTTCCGATCCGCAAAGCGCTGTCGATGCAATTGATAAATATTACAAGTGGAACGTTGCCGAAAAGAGTGCTCCTAAAAAACTTGCTGAAAAAAATTCTCTTGAGCGCAAAAAGCAATCGAATGAAATTATTTCAAAAGCTCTTGCGGATGGAAGAAAAGCTTTGTTTTTTCCGGAAGCTTCCGAAGTGATGGAAAAGTTCGGAGTAAAATGCGTTGAATCTTACGGAATAAAACCTGGTGATGGCGTGCCTGAGATAAAAAATTATCCCGTGGTTCTCAAGGTGGACAGCGATAAGGTTTTGCACAAGTCCGATAAACAGGCGCTGATTTTGGACATAAAAAATAAGGAGGCTCTTGAATTGGAGCTGAAAAAGCTTAGAAAAAATTTTCCCGATGAGCATTTCGTGGTGCAGCCGATGATGGAAAGAAAAACGGAAATAATTTTAGGCATCAAAAAGGACGCGATTTTCGGTCCGGTTGTTGTCTATGGATTGGGAGGAATATATACAGAAGTCTTTAAGATGGTGGATTTCTTGGTTCTGCCGGCAGATTTTGACGAGATTAAAAAGAATGTCATGAAAGGGAAACTGCGCTTTTTGTTTGAAGGCGCAAGAGGCCAGGCTTCGTACAATATCGAGGAGTTTGCAAGGATTCTCAAGGGAGTTGCTGATTTTGCCAGAAAAAACGACAAAGTTAGAGAGTTTGATGTGAATCCGCTTTTTATCTATAATGACGGAAGAGAGGCTCTGGCGGCGGACGTAAAAATAATTCTTTAAGCGTCAATTGCCCTGATGAGCTTGCTGATTTTTTAATAAGCTAAAAGATGCCGCAAGGTTCGTATTTTTATGGACAAAAAAACAAAAATTTTGCTTGTTGACGACGATGTGAATTTGCGCCAAATGTACGCAGAGATATTTAAGAATTCAGGCTTTGAAGTTGTTGAGGCCGGTGACGGAGTTGAAGGACTCGACAAAGCTTCCAAAGAAGCTCCGGATGTAATTTTTACCGGAATAATTATGCCGCGCATGGATGGTTTTACCATGATGGAGGCGCTCAAAAAAACCGTGATGACGGCAAGCATTCCGGTGGTAATTTCTTCGCACATGGGCCGAGAAGAAGATCAGCAAAAGGCCAACGCTCTGGGTGCGAAAGATTTCATAGTCCGTGACATAACGCGTCCGATTGAAACTGTGGAAAGAATCAGGGCTTTGTTTATCCAAGAAGGAGGAGAATATAAACTTGAGTTTAGTGCTGACAGAATGGATGCTCCGAAACTTGCAAAAGACTTGAGTTTTAATCCGACTTTCAACTGTCTGGATTGCGGAACAACCATTTCTCTTAATCTGAAATTGATAAATAAAAAGGATCGTATTTTTGAAGCAAAATTTGTTTGTCCTAAATGCGGATGGGAAGCTAAATGATGTATATAGTGTTTGGTATATAGTGTTTTGTATAAAATTTCACAGGGCATTGGAATTTGCTATTTTCCGTTTTTTATTTTTTGAACCGTATATACAAGATGCTAGGTACCGTTACAAATTTATGCCTCGATGGATTTTGTCTGAAAAGGAAGAAATTGCGAAAATGCCAAACTTGAAGCTGCATCCTTTGTTAGTGCAGCTTTTGTTTTCCCGTGGAATTAAAACAAAAGAAGAAATCGAAAAATTCGTTTTCCCTGACTATGACAGAGACTTCCATGATCCTTTTTTGTTCTCTGACATGGAAAAAGTTGTCAAAAGAATAGAAAAAGCCCGGGAAAAAAAAGAAAAAGTGGCCATTTTCGGTGATTATGATGCCGATGGAATCACCGCTTCCGTAATCATCAAGGAAACTTTGGATCTTTTAGGAATCGAATCTTTCACCTATATTCCCGACAAGATGAATGAAGGCTATGGCATGAATGTCGCGGCAGTGGAAAAATTTGAAAAAGAAAATGTTTCGCTGATAATCACGGTTGATTGCGGAATCACGAACATTGCCGAGGTGGAAAGAGCCAATTCTCTCGGGATAGATGTCATAATAACAGATCATCATCATATGCCGGAAAAAATTCCCGAGGCTTTTGCTGTGGTTGATCCGCACGATCCCAGATCAGAATATCCTTTCAGAGATCTTGCCGGAGTTGGAGTTGCGTTTAAAGTCGTGCAGGCCGTGTTTCAGAGGTTGCTGGAAGATAAGATTCAGCAAACCAAATGGATGCTTGATCTTGTGGCCATAGGCACAATTGCCGATTGCGTGCCGCTGGTCGGGGAAAACAGATTGTTTGCCAAATATGGTCTTATTGTTCTTTCGAAAACAAAACGCGTGGGCCTTAAAGAATTGTTTTCTGTGGGAAGAATCAATATTAACGAAAAGAATTTGCCCGACACTAGAAAAATTTCTTTCTATATTGCTCCCAGAATCAATGCTGCCGGAAGAATCAAGCATGCCAATCTTGCCTATGATCTTATTTTTGAAAAAGACGTCGCGAAAGCGCGAACCTCGGCGCTTGAAATCGAGGCGCAAAATTCGGAAAGACAAAAAGTAACCGAGAAAGTTGTGGAAGAAGTTTCCATTCTCGCTCGCAGCGCTTTTAAAGACAAGAAATTTATTTTTGCCGCAAGCGAACATTTTCCCATAGGTGTTTTGGGGCTTGCTGCAGGAAAAATAGCTCAGCAATTTTTAAGGCCGGTTGCTATTTTTCGCAAAGATGAAGATGCAAGTACCGGCTCTTTTCGCAGCATCCCGCAGATAAATATCATTGAAACGATCGGTAAATTTGGCGGCATGCTCATGAAATTCGGCGGACATTCTCAGGCTGCCGGTGCGACCATCAAAAATGAGAATTTTGTCAAATTCTGTGAAAAAATGAGCGAAGAAATTGAAAAGAAGCTCAAGGATTGTGATTTTTCCGAAGAAATTTTGGTTGACGCGAAAATTGATGCGAAAGATGTGGATTTTGCCCTGGTTGATGATATTGAGAAATTGAAACCTTTCGGCGAAGGCAACAGGGAGCCGGTTTTTATGATAAAAAATTTGACAGTGCGCGAAACAAGAATCGTAGGCAACGGAAACAAGCACATAAAGCTTTTCCTGGCTTGCGAGAATGAACCAAAAATATTTGAAGCGATCAGTTTTAACGGTTATGAAAAATTTTCGCACATAAATGTCGGGGATAAAATTGATATTTTGTGCAATTTGCAAAAAGATGAATGGAATGGAAATATAAAGATACAATTTACTCTGATTGATGCGAGAGTTAGTCAGAGTAAGAATTTTTAATTTTGAATTTAAAATGTTAAAAAATTAAAAATTAAAATGCGTATTGCTTTTGTACATGATTATTTGGTGCAATATGGAGGAGCCGAAAGAGTGCTTGAATGCCTTTCGGAAATTTATCCGTACGCGCCCATCTATACGATTCTCTATAACCGCGAAGCGATGCACGGCGTTTTTGAAAGCAAGCGTGTTCGCACTTCCTTTCTTCAGCGTTTTCCGTTCGCGAAAAAATGGCACCGCGTCTTTCCGCTTTTCATGCCGCTAGCAGTTGAACAGTTTGATTTTTCAAAATATGACATAGTGGTTTCAGATTCCGCAAGCTATGCCAAAGGCGTAATAACAAATCCCGCAACATTGCACATATGCTACATGCACACGCCGATGCGCTATGCTTGGGACGATTGTCAAAAATATACGCGCGATTTCTATTTTCCGCGTTTTATCAAAAAACTGATTCCTTTTGCCATGAATTATTTGCGGCTTTGGGATAAAATCAGCGCCGACAGAGTTGATATTTTCATAGCAAACTCAAATTTTGTTGCGCGGCGCATCAAAAAATACTATCACAAGGATGCCATGGTTGTGCATCCTCCCGTTGACACGAAAAAATTCTTGATTCGCAAGGGAGCGGAGAAAAAAGATTATTTTCTGATGGTCGGAAGGCTTCTTGCGTACAAGCGTAATGATATTGCGATCGAAGCGTTCAATAAGCTGGGGCTGCCTTTGAAAATAATCGGAAGAGGCCCGGAGCTCAAACGTCTTGAAAAAATTGCCGGGCCAAACATCGAGTTTCTTGGAAGAGTAAGTGACGAGGATCTTGGGAAATATTATTCCGAATGTCAGGCACTGATTTTTCCGCAGGAGGAAGATTTCGGAATTGTCGCCATCGAAGCGCTCGCCAGTGGAAAGCCTCTTGTGGCATTTCGGGGCGGCGATATTCCCGAGCACATGGAGGACGGAAAGATGGGAGTATTTTTCGAAGAGCAGACATCTGATGCGATCGTTGAAGCTGTGCTGAAGTTCCAAAGATCATCATTTGACGCAGGATACATCAGGTCGAAAGTGCTGAAATTCGACCGTGAAATTTTCAAGGAGAAGATGAAGCAACTGATAGAAGAAAAATTGGAAAAACACAAGCGGGTCTTGGGATGTGAAGAATAAAAAAACCGCGCAGTTCCGAGATGTTCATCGGACCGCGCGGAATTGATTGCTGCTCCCGTGTCTTAAATCACTGGGAAAACTGAGAGGAGAAGGGGGATGCATCAAGATTGGCTACGGTGTTTTCCTTGTAAACAAAATTCTTGACCCGCTTTTTGCTGTTAAAGTGTACCCACAATATATCCAGATAAAGTGAATTGTCTCCAGAACAAGCGCCGAAACTGCTTATGGCCACGAATGTGTTTATGGAGCTTTGGGATACACTGGGTTTTCTGTATTCCCATGTTTCGGATCCGTCCGCCTGCCAGGACTTCTTTGTTGGCTCGCCGATTTTTGCAAGCACTGCTTGCTGGGAATCTCCCTTTTTCAGGGCGGAAACGTGTGTCGTGTCCCAGTCGCAGTTCTTGCATGTAGCCGCGCAAGAAGTCATCATTATTGCCGCGAGGAAAGCCAAGATAACAACCAAAAAGATCTTTTTCATGCAAAGCCTCCTATTCTTGGATTTTTAGGCTTTAATAAGCCTTTTTTTCAATGAGTAAATCCTTCTTTTAATTATACTCCTAAACGCCCATAAAGTCAATAGGTATTGATTTTGACGATTCTGAAGCTAATAAAAAATATCCCATGCTGGAATGAAACTTTTTCCAGCATGGGTGCCTAATGAGGCTGAAACATTGTGGTGATTGGAT
>Ga0255347_1002316_pt1 | contig 27408 bp, 18 predicted proteins | sample wastewater_treat_2_FD_192479 | JGI IMG/M metagenome (GOLD analysis project Ga0255347, IMG submission 192479) | Wastewater microbial communities from Lulu Island WWTP, Vancouver, Canada - plant24 | ecosystem: Engineered > WWTP > Wastewater > Unclassified | place: Canada: Vancouver, British...
TCCAAAATCACCCGCGCAGCGGGCCATTCTTAATCATGTCAATCTTGTCAATCATGTCTCTCACCCTTTCCAACTGAACCCTGGCTCCTGAATCCTAGGTGCGGTGCAACGAAGTAAAACCACACCCGCAGATGGCAGACAGTGCGATTCAACTAAGTTGAATCCGTAGGAAATTATGAACTAGGAGTTACAATGCCCTTTATTTAAGCACGGCCAGCAGAGTATCAAGGCGATCAACCGCCAAATCATATGCCTCACCGCGAGTCTCACCAAAGCCGTAGCGGCAAAAACATCTTTTGATCCCTGACAGGCGTCCGGCCATCAGGTCAGTGTAATGGTCACCTGCAATCCAGTCCTCGGCATCAAGTGTCTTGCCCATCCGCTGCGCCGCCAACCGCAACGGCGCAGGATCGGGCTTGAGCTCCGGACAGTCCCCGCCGCCGACCACCGCATCAAACAGGGAGAGCACCCCCAGCCCCTCAAGTATCGGAAAGGTCGCGACAGACGGTTTGTTGGTAACTACAGCCAGAGACCAACCGGCTGACTTCAAGCCGTCCAAAGTCTCCCGCACTCCGGGATATAACACAGTGTTGTCCAAAAGATGCGCGCGGTAATGTTTGCGTTGCATCGACAGCAGTTGGTCGATATCTTCCGGCATCTCCGGAATGGCGCGCGCCACCATCACGCGCGCACCCTCGCCAACACATGCGGCGACCTCATGAACGGCCAGTGGGGCAAACCCGAATTCAGCGCGTGTGAGATTAAGCGACAACGCAAGATCCGCCAGCGAATCAACCAGTGTGCCGTCCAGATCAAAAATAGCTGTTTTCATGTCTCCCCACCGGGCACCTGCAAGCGGATCGAGAACGTTTATGCCCAGCCGCGCAACTTGACTGCCTCGGCCACACGCTTGATCGCTATCACGTAAGCGGCATCCCGCATGTAAAGCTTCTTGCTGCGCGCCAAAACGCTCACAGCCGTGAAAGCAGCCGTCATCTTGGAGTCCAGTTTGGCTATGATCTCATCCTTTTCCCAAAAATAGTTCGTGTTGCACTGCACCTGCTCGAAATAACTGCAGGTAACCCCGCCCGCGTTCGCCAGAAAATCAGGTATCAAGAAAATGCCGCGATGCTTGATTTCCTTGTCCGCCTCGGGCGTGGTCGGGCCGTTGGCCCCCTCAAGGAGCACCCTCACAGCTTTCGATATCTTGCCGACGTTGCTGCCGTTGATCTGGTTTTCCAGCGCCGCCGGAATCAGAATATCAACTTCCTGCTCCAACCAAGCCTCGCCCGGCAACATCTCGTACCCCAAATCTTGCGCGCGCTCTTTATCGATCCCGCCGAACTTGTCGGAAATGCCGCGAAGCTCCTGCAGGCTGATTCCGTCTTTTTTGCGGTATGTGTAAGCAACCTTGTCGGCCTGGTCCCAACACGCGATCGCCAACACCTTGCCGCCCAGCTTCGTGTAAAGCTCAATCGCGTTCTGCGCAACATTGCCGAAACCCTGCACGCTGGCAGTAGTGTCGCCGATTGAAACTCCAAGCTCTTTGAGGGTCTCACGCAAAGTGAACACGGCACCGTAACCTGTGGCCTCCATACGCCCCAGCGAACCACCCATGCCGACCGGCTTGCCAGTGATGAATCCGGGAAAACGTCCGCCGTGTATGGTCTCAAACTCATCCAGTATCCACATCATGTGCTGGGCATTAGTCATCACGTCCGGCGCCGGCACGTCAATGCAAGGCCCGACATCACGGGCGATCCGGCGCACCCAGCCGCGGCAGATCTGCTCCTGCTCGCGCATGCTGAGGTTGTACGGATTACATATCACGCCGCCCTTACCGCCCCCGAGGGGAATATTCATCACAGAACATTTCCAAGTCATCCACATGGCAAGCGCCCGCACCGTATCCACCGTCTCCATGGGATGGAACCTGATGCCGCCTTTGGCCGGACCGCGCGCGTCGTTGTGTTGCACACGGAACCCCTTGAAAACCTTGACCTTCCCGTCATCCATGTGCACCGGTATTGTGAAATGATACTCCCGTACCGGCTCGCGCAAAAGCTCCCTGATCCCGCTGTCCAGTTGCAATATCTCAGCGACTCTGTCAAACTGGGCCTGCGCAACTTGAAACGGGTTGTATGATTCTGATTCCATAACTTCCTTTCTGTACTCACGAAAACCGGCGGGTGTTAAAAAAATACCCTTACCGCCGTTTGACGCATTGATAGTGTAACATTTGCGGGTTAATCCCGCCACATGACATGTAGAGCGGCTTAAACTTGTGGAGTGTTTTTATACTAAATGCGGCACCGTCAAGGCAACGCATATTTTTACAACGTGTTTGCGTTTTAGGAGATAACCGGCCACGATCCGCACCTGCGGCAAATCAGGACAACAACTTTCTGGCCAGCGCGATCTGCTCGTTGTCGCCCAGCAGCAACACCATGTCATGCGTCTCCAGCACATCGCTCGCCTGCGGATTCACGATGGTTCTGTCTCCGCGCTCAATGGACAGCACACTGACCCCCGCCTTGGCCCGCAGGTTGATGTCGCGCAGTGTACGGCCTAGAAATTCGGAGCCGGACCCGACCCTGATCTTTTCAGTATGGATGTCCAGCAGTTCCGCCACCGACTCGCCCGGTGTGGTTTCCACCTCCTCCGCCAAAACCCCGCGCAGGGTTGCAAAAGCATCTGTACCGAGTCGCCTGAAATATTTCCATCCTATGATCCCGATCGCCACAAGCACCACGGCCATCGTCACCCTGGCCCAGGTTTGCTCGGGCATGATACTGCCGCTGAGCAACACACTTTCAACAAACAACACCGTCAAGCCGGTCAGCGCAAACAACAACCCGGTTAAGCTTCTGAATGACAAGGTCCAGCCTGTGCTCACCGCTTTTGGCGGAATCAGCACATCAGCCACCGCCCGTCCCAATCTCCGCGCCCTGAAGAAAATAAGAATCGCGCCGGGAATGGCCAGCAGGCTCGCCGCGGCCCAAAGCAAAGAACGCTTATACTTTTCCACCAAAGGCGATATGCCGGAATAATCCAGCTCGGCCAGCATACCGGCCGCGACAAAGTTTACAGCTACCAGCGCCAGTAACAGCAGGACAAGACCCAAATTAACCCGCACTGCCGCTGCCGCACCGCGCGTCGCCTTCGTGTGACGGAAGCGCTCGTACCAGTTCGCGTATGTCTCTAAATACCCCTTCCAGCGCTGCGGCAATCGCCTCACAACCCAATTCGAAAACGGCTCCGATAGTCGTAACATAAACGGGTTCATAATCGTAGTCAGGATCGAGACCCCTACCGTGACCTGATAGAGCGAAGAGTCCACCGCCTTCATCGTTACCCCGATCAGCGCGACCAAATAAGCAAACTCACCGATCTGGCCCAGACCGATACCGGCCTGTAGCGAGTTTTTCAGATCCTGCCCCGTCAAAAGCATTGCCACCGTGCAATTAATAGTTTTGCCGACAATCACCAACAACGTCATACCCAACACGATCTTCCAATTAGCCAACATGGCCGCAGGATCCACCAGCAGACCGATCGTCACAAAAAAGATCGCACTGAACATAATGCGCAACGGCATGCATTGCTGGTAAATACGCCGCAAATAATCAGACTCGGCCCCCATCACACCCACTATGAAAGCGCCTAGGGCCAAACTGTAGTTAAGCTTCAAGGCAATGAACGAGACCAAAAAACAAAAACCCAGAATTGTTAGCAACAACGACTCGTCATCTTTGAGGCGCGCCACATAGTTGATCACACGCGGCACAAAAAGCAGGCCGAAAACCGTGACTCCGGTCAGAAACAGCAGCAAACCGCCTAAGCTGTGCAGCGTCTCGCCCAGTTGCACACTGCCGGTCTTCACGATGCCCGTCAGCAATGCGATCACACCTATACACAGAATGTCTTCAATGATCGTCACACCGAAAATATATCTGGTGAAACGACGCCCGCCCCACCCCATATCGTTAATTGTCTTCGCCAGCAGAGTCGTGGCCGAGTCACTGATAGCGGCACCCAGAAACAGGCCTTGTATCGAGCCCCATCCCAATATCTTGGTTCCCACGAAATGGCCTAGCCAGATCATAATCGTCATGTCCAGTAAAGCCGTGGGCAACGCCACATCGCTAACTTTCTTCAACTTCCGGACACTGAACTCCAGCCCGAGCGTGAACATCAGGAACACGACACCTAGCTGTCCCAGCACATCAATGCTGCGCTCGTTGATGAAGATAGACCCGCCAAAGGTATATTCGCCCATCACGGTACCAGCCAGAATATACCCGATGACCTTCGGCCAGCCAAAGCGCGCGCAAACCGCCGAAACCAGGCCGACCGCCACCAAAATCACCGCCAGGTCTTGAATGAATGAACTTGTATCCATGATCCAGAAGACTTCAAAAATATGCTTTAGCCGATAGATTATAGCCTTTACCGCCGGTGATTTCCACCGTAATAAAATCCCCTGTGCGCGCATCTGCGGAAACTCCGCTCACGATCGTCTCGCCGTCCACCTCCGGCGCCTGCCGCGGCAACCGCGCCATCCAGTCACCGTCGACATCGGGACACAGCAGCAACGCTTTGTCCCTCCGCCCCACCAACTCGCGCACTTTTTCATTCACGACCTTCCGCTGCAGCGCCATCAGCCGCTCGCAACGCTCAGCAGTAACCTCCTCATCGGGCACATCGGCCATCTCAAAAGCTGGCGTGCCTTCTTCCGGCGAAAAAGCGAAAACCCCCAGGTGGTCGAATTTCGACTCATCCACATACTCCAGCAAATGGTTGAAATGCTCGTCACTCTCGCCTGGAAATCCTACCATGCATGTCGTGCGCAGGACTATTCCTGGTACGGCCTGCCGCAGACGTTCCGCCAGTCCTGCGGTCGCCGCTACCGCCTTGCCGCGATTCATCGCCCTCAAAATATCAGGATGGCTGTGCTGCACCGGCAAGTCCAAGTACCGGCACAGATGGCGCGCGTTGTTCATCACCTCCAGCATTTCATCGGTGATCCCGGCTGGATGACTGTAAAGCAGCCGGAACCAAAATTCGCCTTCAATCGCATCCACCGCGCGCACTAAATCAACGACAGAGATTTTGCCCGTGTCTTTCCCGTAGTGCAGGGTGTCTTGGGAAATCAGATTCAGCTCCCGCACACCCGCGCTGACCATGTGTGCCGCCTCATCGACAATCTCGGCAAGCCCGCGTGAACGGAACCTGCCGCGAATGTCCGGAATCGCGCAGTATGCACAACGGTGGTTGCACCCTTCCGCAATCTTGAGATACGCGAAAGGCCCGCCCGTGAACAACAGTGTCGGATATTTCGGCGCGAACAAACGCACCGGCAAACCATCCTTGATCGTCAGCCCGCCTTCCTTGCCTGCCGCCAGTTTACGCACCACCAGCGCGATCTGATCCAGCTCGTCCACTCCCAGAAAAGCATCGACTTCCGGAAAAGCCTCAAACATCTGATCGCGATAACGCTGCACCATGCAACCAGTGACGATCACCGCGCGGCAGCCGCCGTTCTTTTTGTGCTCGCAGGCACTCAAAATCGCCTCGGCCGTTTCCTCGCGTGCCGCCTCGATGAACGCGCAGGTGTTGATCAATATCATATCCGCCGTCTCGGGCGACGACGCCAAAGCGATCTGATCACTTTTCAGATACCCGGCCATGATCTGAGAATCGATCAGGTTTTTGGAACACCCCAAACTTATAAATCCCACCGATGCTGACATCTTGCCCCTTATTCCCCTAAACATTGCAACCGCTGGATATCTCTCAGTGGACCGAAAAGATCGAGCCCTTGGTCATGTCCGGCGGATCGCCCACGCCGGAGAACACAATATCGTCCACATACCAGCCTTCGTCGCCCATTCCGTCATTGTTGGTGCCTAGTCGCCAACGTACACGTAAACTCTTACCCGCATATTTGGCCGTGTCCGTGATCGCGACAACCGTCTGCTTGAAACCGCCGCTGCCACCTGTCCAAGCCGAGCGCGTTCCTAGCAACTGTACCAGCGGGTTCCGGTTATTCGGTTGACCGGTTCCGCTGACCGATCCATCATACCCGTTCTGCGTGAACTCCGTGCCCGAACCGGCGGTGGTCACGTCGAACCACCCTCCTCCGTCGATCGAGAACTCCAATACGCCGCCATCGTTCGAGGCGAAACTATAGTCATGCCAAAAACTGAGCGAGAAATTGTTGCCCGCCGCAGGCACAGGAATCGGCGGAGAAACCAAGGCCACGTCATAGGTTGAGTCAGGCCCGGGCGAGAACATCGAACGGTTCGGCGAAACACTTTTAACCGTGCTCAACCACCACTGGTTGGTACCGCTGGCCACATCGACCGTCCACCCCTTGGCTGCGATGTCAGCGGTCTCGAAATCCTCCGTCCAGAGCGCCCAAGTCCCGACCACGAAGGCATTGTAAAGCGCCGCCCTCCGTCCGTCGGGATTGGCTACGGTCATGTGCCACCACCCCTCCGCCATGCCGGTGGTGTTGAAATCCGCCAACAGCAGATCCCCCTGCACCTCGACCGAAGCGCCTTTGACATTAGGTTGTCCAAAACGCCGCAGGAACACATCCGCACCGAACATCAAGTTATCGCCCACGACGGTCAAATGCTGCGTTCCTGAACCAGACTGCGGCGATGACGTCACTATCGTCGGCGGGGCGGCCGCGCCGCCAGCCATACCGCCGCTGATGACCAGCGAGAACGCCTGCTCCTCGTTAGTCAATGTGCCCGCGTAAGTGACGCGTGCCACATACACGCCATCCACGCCCGGCGTCGCGATCAGAACCTGCTCGACATTATCAGTATAGTTCGAGCCAGTCGTGGCGTTATAATCACAGGACGCCACGCTCCAATCCCCGACAAACGGCATCACCCACGGCTGGTGAACACTACTGTCCGGAGCGATGATCCGCAGGTCGAGATTGTTCACCAGCCGAACCACACGCGAGTCATGCGCGGTCGTGTAGCTGCCCGCGGGATCGGTCCAGCAGAGCGTGGCGCGGATCGGGCTCACGCCGTCCCACGTGAACGGGATGTCAACGCTCTTACGCGTCGAGGTCACGCGGTCCTCCACGATACCCCGTGCGATTGCGTTTGTATGGTAAGCAGCCAGCAGGTCAGCCGCAGCCTTGGCATTCACCAAGCCCCAGCCAAACTTGTAGTCTGGCCCGGGATTGCCCAGATCATCGGCCGTGTGAATCAGTAGCGCCTTGAGCGTGCTGGCGCGCATCGCGGTGTTGGCGAAAAGCGTCGCGAGATACGACACCAGCAGTTGCGCCGTGCCCGCCGCATTAGGCGAAGCCATGCTGGTGCCGCTCATAGAAGCGTAATCGTTATCGGCAGACGGTGAAGTCGATTTGAGCTTATACCCGTTGGCCACCAGATCCGGCTTGACGCGCCCGTCGTCCGTCGGCCCCCAAGAGGAGAAAGAAAGTGTCGAAGTGATCAGATTGGGTGCCCGCACCCCGCCACTCACAGCATCGCTTACCGCGCCCACCGTGAGCACGTTCTTGGCCACGCCGTTATAACTGATGGTGTCGAAACCGTTTTTGTACACCCCGTCCCCTGGCGGATGCAAAGCAGCGTCGTATGACACCTCCGTGCCACCGGGAAAGAGCGCCACGCTGTTGCTGTTAGCTGGATTATTTGCGCGGTCGTTGCCCGCTGCCCAGAAGATCAGGTAGTATGGAAGGCTGTAAGCCAACGAGTCGGTGTCTAAGGCAATCTTGTTGTATTTACCGAAATCATCTTCATAACCGGCGGCAGTCCAGCCGGAACCATACCAAGTGTACTTGGGCGTTCCGGTATCTACCCAACCGACGTTATACCCGTAACTATGATTGGAGATGTAGATCATGCCGGACTCACCGGGATAAGACGCGCCGCGCGATCTCATTTCCGACATATAATCATTCCAATCGTAACAGTCGACATAAGCCGCCGGCGCCATGCCTTTGGCCGCCGCGTCCACGCCCGCCGCGCCGATAGTGCCTGCCACATGCGTAGCGTGCGCAGACAATTCCACTACGCCGTCCCGCACCGTCGCGCGGCCGCCGAACTCCTGATGCGTTGTCCTGATAGCGGCCTGATCCCACACGCCGACCGTGAAGCCCGCGCCGGTCACGCCGTACGGCAGTGGCCACAGCAAGTTCGCACCAGTCGAAATACCCGCGTTGACGTTCAGGGTCGTGCGGTACAGCGGCATGTCGCCCTCGAAGCCGGCCAGTTCGAAACCGCCGCCGCCCGGATACTTGCCGCGGATCGGCAACCCGCGCCGACGGGCGATAACTTCAGCGGCAGCGCGGCGTTCACGCTCAGCCTGTGCCAATTTCGCAACCGCGCGTTGGCGCGCCTCCGGGTTCCGCCGCCTCTGTCTATCACCACCATGTCCAGCGGCAAAACCCGGCCCCTGCGCCTGCGCCGCTCCGCACAGGCACATCGACCCGATGAAGACCGCCACGGCAGCCCGCCGTCTAAAAACTGTCAGTTCATTTCTCATATTTCACGCGATTCTGCAAATCTCATTCGCAAAGCGCGCCTGTCATGTGCAATCTTTTCACGTCGGATCGCCCAGCTCGCGCCGCCGCAAAATCCAACCGCCCATAACCGCAAAAACCAAAGGCAACGTCACGCCGTTCCATAGCACCGACTCCGCCACAACACGGTTTTCGATACGTTCGCCACGCGTCAGCGAAGCCAACGGCTCTGCGCGCATAGCCCGGCTGGTCGCGAATTGCACTGCCCGCGAAATCCGAACTCCGGCCTTATGCACAAAATTCTGGCTGTCGTCCTCCGATGCCACACGCGCCACCGAGTTACCCACCATCGTCAACACCAGCATCACCGTTGCCACAAACGCCGCCACCGGATAACTGAAACACGCGCTCAAGGTCAGTCCGAATGCAGCCAGCAGAGCCAGCACACTGCCGTGTACTATAGCAGACCGCAACAGATTCGCCACGAAAGTCCCGCCCGGTGTCAACAATGCGACATCCTGACGAAAACGCAGCATGATACCCGCGGCGCTCCCCGGATCACCGGTGTGGCGGAAAACCAGCTCGAAACCGCGCAGGCTTTCTTCTTCAGCGATCCCAAAAGCCCGCGTGTCCACAATGAACTCGATCTCATTCAACGTGAAATCGTTCAGCTCCACATCCACAAATGCTTCCGGTCGCTCAAGACTGCGCAAACGGCACACCCCGGTAACATGTTCGCGTGTGCTGAACTCGGTATCGAATTTTATGCGTACTGTCACGCGCTCGGCGTATCCGACGGGATGCAACAAATCAAACCGCCAGGCTGCCGAGCCGCCGGGATTGATCACGTCATATTTGTCTGCGGCGCGTTCCTCTAGCACACGCAGCACGGCCTGCTCACTCATGTCCTTCGGCAACGCATCATGCGAGCGCAATTCCTCGTAGACCTCCCGCGCCTCAACCTCCGGCGGCGGCAGCACCGGACGTGTCACATGACGGCAGGTCGGCCGCTCCAACTCGTCCCACGCATCCCGCGCGATCCGCCACCGCACTTGGGCGTAGGCCGAACCATACGCTGCTGCCAAACAAAGAACGTCCAACACCAGCAGCGCACACCATTTGCCCAGCCACAGATCAAACGGCCTGACCGGCTTCACCACCGACATCTGCAACAATGACCTGTCGATCTCAGCCGCAAAAAGCGCACATGCCGCCCACATAGTCGTCAAGCAGAGAATCGCGAATGAGAAACCTAACGTGTACGAGAGCAATATCTGCAATTCACCTTCGGGCGTACCGTCCCCTTTGACCACTGCCGGCAAAAGCACAGAGCCGGCCACAAGCGCCGTCAGCATGGCAACCACTGCTTTAGACCGCAGCGCCGCCCGCGCAGCCAGCAAGGCCACACCGGTGACGCGCCTGACGCACACCGCAGATCTACGCCCAGCCTGCCGCAACATGCAAATCATGAGCCAGTGTTCCCCTTTTGCACCTGCCCGCCGATACTCTCGCGCAGGAAAGGAGCCGTCTCGAAAACCTTGCCGACTCTCTCTTGCGCCACCGTCCGCAGGAAGAAAGCTTCGAGGCTCATAGAGGGGAATTCTTGCCGGACCGCGCGGCCAACCCGCTGCTCGATCTCGCTACGCAGCTCCGCCGCAACATCCTCATCTATTCCGCTCACCACGAAACGCACCTCATCCGGTAAACGCAGCAACTCTGCTATACGTCCTTCTGCTTGCAAAACGCCGCAGTCCAGAATCGCCACCCGATCGCAAACATCCTCGACATCAGCCAGCAGATGCGAGGTCATCAGAATACTTACGCCGCCCGCCGCCAATGTCCTGAGCAGATCCTTGACCTCGCGGCACCCGATCGGATCAAGACCGGAGGTAGGTTCATCCAAGATCAGCAATTCCGGCGCGTTGATCAGCGCCTGTGCCAACCCCACGCGCCGAGCCATGCCCTTTGAAAAACTCCCCACAGCCCTGTCTGCGGCATGCCCCAGATCAACCATATGCAACAGCTCTGCCGTGCGGCGCACAGCCTCGCTCCTACGCATACCGAACAAGCTCGCGTAGTACATCAACGTCTCACGCGGCGTGAGAAAATGATGAAGGTGCGAGACTTCCGGCATATACCCGATACGGGCTTTGACTGCAGTATCGCTGGGTTGCTTGCCCAGCACCCGGACATCGCCAGATGTGGGACGCAGCAACCCCAAGAGCATCTTGATCGTCGTGCTTTTGCCGGAACCGTTCGGCCCCAGCAAACCGAAGACCCCGCCCCGCGCCACCGCCATATCCAAATCTTTGACCGCTTCAACCGTCGGCCTGCGCCAAAAGTCGCGGAACACCTTCCGCAACCCCCGCGTCTCTATGACATTCTCTTCAGCCACATTACTCTCCGTATCACTCACACGCAAAATCCATTATCTTGCCTATAACTTGGCCATTTTGTCACACCAAAGCCGTGTTACAACCGGTAGGGCGGTTTCGCCGAAACCGCCGCGGACGGCTCGGCGAGCCGTCCCTACCGATAAACTGAGCGTTCCAGTTACCCATTCGTTTTCGCCCGGAGCCCCAGGCGGCTGGCTTGTCTATAACTTGAACGTTGAGCGTTCTTCCACTCTCCGCTCTTTATCGATCCCGATAGCGACGTCTCAGACTGGGAGGGGCAAGCGTCTGCTTGCCCGGACGAGCAGACGCTCGTCCCTCCCAGCGGGCGGGGACGCCCGCGCCTCTCTCCTCTCACCATTTACCACTTACTATCATATCACCCCAAATCGCGTTCCTCGAATGCCCAGCAGCCCGCCGACAGGAACAACGCGCAACCGGTCGCCGCATACGCCCCTGCCGCCGCCACATAACTCCACGGCAACCGCCCGCCTTTGGCCACCGCGTCGCACAACCAGAAATTCTGCAAGTCCGGCAACACACCCGACAACACTCCGCGCCAAGACCAGAGTGACGCGTCAGCCAGCAACGTGTCACCGGCCAACCCCAGCAACAGCACGACCGCGCACACAGCCAGAGCCGCGCCGCCGTTAAATCGCGTTGCCAGCGCCGTGGCCAGGGCCGCGAAGAGCGCCAACGCGAACAAAAGCAACAACGCTACCGGAATCACACGGAAATTGAGTTCCGCATTGTAAAAAAGCTGTCCCGCATGGGCATGCCCGGCTCCGGCTGCGCAGCCACTGCAAGCCGCTTCGCCGTGCAGCGGATAAAGCTGCCCGAAACGGTTATAGAAACCAGACAGCAGCGCCACCGCCACCTGCGACAGCGCCACGCCCATGAACGCCGTCACACCGAAACGCCGCCGCCAGAAACCGTGCCGCGCCGCCGCCCACGTCAAAGCCGCCGCCACCCCGACAAAAGCCAGCCCCAGCGTGATCGGATCTGAGGCATAGCCTGCGAACTCATCCGTGGTGACGAAATGCGCCGAAGAACGCTCCGCCACCATCAGCGCCGCCAGCACGCCCACCCAAAAAATGACCGTCACCCCCAACACGCCCACCCATTTGGCGATGACGAACGTCACACGCCCGACCGGCTTGCCGATAACCGCAGCGGCAGTGCCGCGCTCGATCTCCTCGGCCACCAACTTCCCGGCAGTACCGGCTGCCAGCACCAAGCCGAACACCAGCATACAGGAGAGTCCGCTGTCACGCGCCAGCCGACCGTCTTCGCTGAAGCGGTGGAATTGGAAAACCGGCACCAACAGCGTCATCAGAACAGCCGACAACAAAAGCAAAAGCGCGATCGGCTGCTGCACAGCCTCCAGCACCGTGGCGCGCGCGATCGACAAGACCTGCCGTGCAGCAGCGGGCTGGCTTTCAGGACCGACGCTACGCCCTGTTCCGCACTCTTGATCTTTTGCCGCCGCATGCATATCGACACACTCCTTGACCCAATCCGACAATCAGGTTCTTAAACACCAAATGCAACAAATGAAATTTGAATAATTGTAGTACAAACCCGCCCAATTAACAACTGTGCGCATACATGTAAGGTGCGATTGGGTGCGATTCAATAAAGTTGAATCGCAAAAGGTCAAAGGGTTCAGGGTTCAGGGGTCAGGTGTTGCGCGGCAACCTTTTATGGCGATTATGACAAGCAGTTGTGTGTCTCCGGTTTTGAGGGCACCACAATAGGAAGGGCGTTACTACGTAAGTCGTTGCAAAACAAGCCTGAACCCAGAACCCTGGCTCCTGAATCCTAGGTGCGGTGCAACGAAGTAAAACCACACCCGGTGCGATTCAATAAAGTTGAATCGCAAAAGGTCAAAGGGTTCAGGATGCAGGGGAAGAAGAGAATAGAAAAGAGTTAAAAGAGAAGATTTCTTTTCTAACCTCCGGTAGGACGGTTTCCCCTAATATGACCGCTTACTTTGGGGAAACGAGCAATTACGGCTCATCAATCCTGACGTCATCGCAGAACTCGATATCGAAGGTTTTGTCTCCAATCACCCGGTTGGCGCGCCAGACCAAGTTGGAAGCGCTGCGGGCGAATACGAGCGGTCCTTTCTTCTGCTCGAACACGTTACTCTCGATTATGATATTGCGATGATAGCGCCCTTTCTGGGCCTTTAGATCCTTGACGTTTGGATCAATCTGGATGACACCCTTGCCGCTGCAGATCATGCAGTTCCGGAAGACATTGTTCCTGATCGTGATGTCTCTGCAAGCGCCGGATTCAAACCAATCCCAAGCGTCCGCAGACATGTGTACCGCCTGCCCCGCAACATGATCGAAAAGATTCCCTTCGCAGAGCACACGTCCGGGGGTAGTAAACAGCGTCGCGCGCGGCGTGGAGTTACGCACGATGTTGCGCTTGAAATCAACAGCGGGCTGCCAGTCGGCATTTTCAACCGCATCGCCGACACCCAGCCCTTCCGGCACCGGCTCAGCCAGCACCAACTCTACCAGATCAAACGCCTTCATCTCAGCCGACAGGACCTTGACCGTCTTTTCCACGGGCTCCAATGTCCGCGCCCGGATATAACGCAAAGTCTCACCCGGCAGGAAAACCTCAAAACCAACCGACTGCTTGTGCTTGTAACGGCAAAGGATGCGGTCGTGGGATGGCTTAGACTCGATCATCAGGCAGGTGGAGTGGACGTTTATCGCGTCATCGCTCATGCCTTCGAAAAGACAATTCTCGACCGTGATTTGACCCTTACAGTTCGAGAAATGCGTCGCATCCGCCTGAAGCGAGGTGAGACGCCCAATACCCGGCTTGACGAAAGATCCCGCCTTGCGATCTTCGGCCCGTCCACTGCCGCGCACGGTTATGTTTTCAGAACGCTGCGCGAGGATTGCGATGCCGGCGGAAGAGTGGACCACGCAATCTTCGAAAGATGGATTACGCGCACGGTAGAGAAAAATCGTCGGATTCGGACGGTAGCCATCGCGGATCTGGATGATGTCGCCAGGTTCCGGCGGTGCGGCGAACCGGACCTCGCTCCAATCGTCTTCGATTCTGAACACGCCGTCTCCGAGATCAGTCGCCGCTCCGCCAAACCAGCGCCACCCCCCGAAGACACCGGTCTTGTGGGAGAACACGCCTGCCAATCGCGGCTTGGCCTTCCATCCATCACCAACGGTAACCAACTTGCCGTCCTCGACAGCCAATGCGAATTGCGGCGGAGCCGTCCGGACCACGGGACATCCGCCGTCGTACCGTACGAAATGTGTTTCCGTGAAAAATGGAACCGCATAATCCAGACGGATGCCGCGAACCGTGACGTTACGCACGTCCGACAGCATCAGCCCGATGCCCTCTCCGTGAAATACGAAATCAGCGCCATCGGCAACGAGCGCCACATCCGTCGCATTCGTAAGCGGCAGGAACACGTTGCGCGGATCAGGGTTGTCATGGTTCGAGACGAAGAACCGCATCCGGCTCGGAGAGCGGAAGTGGTAAACACCTTTTTTGAATACTATTTTCCCGCCACCGGCTTCGCGTGCCGTGTCAACCGCACCCATGACCGTTTTGGTCATGTCCGCCGTTCCTTGCGGAGTGATTTCGCATGCAACTCCCGCTGCCAATAACAATGTCGCCAATAACATCGTTCAGAACACCTTTTACGTTTTGTACATTGGATTATATGATCCGTGCCTCATTTCAACAGCATAATGAAGCCGCCACGACAATCGGCATCAAGTATCTCGGCATAGCCGTCGTCACCGTCATAGGAGAACTTGAGCACATTCGCCGTCAAGTCATTGGCAAAGACGAAATCTTTCGTGCCAGTTCCAACTTGAGCGTCCAGCACCTCACCGTTGAGCGTAACTGTCAACGTGCCCGTGCCCGTCACCTTCGCGGTGACGGTGTAGTTTATCTTTTTCGTGCCGTCTGCGGTCCACAATGCTTCGACAGCAGCACCTGCCGGAACCTTCACACTTTTATCAACGCTCTCCTCGACAGTCGGGTCTGCCACGGCAACAGCGAAATTGCGAGATTTCGAGATGTCCTGCGCATAGACCGGACGCCAGTCAGCATCCATCGCGCCGATATCGAGCGCGTTGTTCCAGATACGTTGCTGGTTATAGAAATCTGTATCGCAGGGCTGAACAACGACGGAGCTGTCCGCCGCGTCAATAGCGATGTTCCGCCCGAGTGCCGGGCGTCCGTCAGCATCAAAGGTCATAGCCGCGAGGTTAGTCGCGACACAATCCTTACAAGTGTTGAGCCATTCGTTGCTGATGCCGTTCGCCATGCCGGCGATGAAAATACAATTCGTCGCCGTCGTCGGGCTGCCACGATTGGTGTAACCAAGGAAAAGCGTGTTACGCATCTTACAACCCGGCGCATCCGCCCAGCCGTCGAAGACCGAGCACCCTTCGATCTCATAACAGTAATGGACACCGCAGTTCGCCGCGGCATGCGGGTTATTTGCAAGGTTATCCTTCGTGATGCAGTTGTAAATATAACAGTCGCTCGCAGCGCCGCCGCCATAATCGGAGAGGTTGTCGACAAAAAGGCAGTTCTTGGATTTGACCGCCATCATGCCGCCGCCGCGATAAGCCGCGCAGTTGGTAACAAGACAGTCCTCAGCCCAGCATTGGTTACGGTGGGGATATGAGGCGCTGAGCCCGCCGCCGGTCGTGTCGCTGTGGCCATGGTTAGGCTTGCCGGTCGAAGCCTGGATGATACGGGTGAAACCATTACGTATCGTAAAACCCTTGATCTTCGAGCCCGCGAGCATCCGGACACACTTGACCGCGCCCTGTCCGCAACCGCGGATACCCCACTTTTCCGTGTATTGGGATGCGTCGGGAATATCCGCAGCCTTGCCCTCGATGATCGTTTCTTCGCGCGAACCTGTCGCAACGAGCGTCAGGTCATTGGTGAGCACCGCGCGCGCCACGATCTCATCTTCAGTATCGTGCTTCATCGTGCCTTGGTTGTAGATGCCGGGTGCCGCATGTACCGTATCGCCGCGCAAAACCTTGGTGTAGTCGAGAACGCCCGCCAAGGTTCGTTTGGCCGCACTCGGATAGAACCCGGTATTCGCGTCATTGCCGTTGACCGCATCCACATACCAGTCGGTCGTGTATAGAGCCACAATGGCGACTCCGCCTGCGGCGGCGGCAGAACCGGAGATGACAATCTCGCCGCTATGGTCCTCAAAGCGGTTGGTGACACCGTTCACGACGAGACCGGCGCAGGGACGCGATCCGTCGGCACTGGTGAAAGTGATACTGTCCTGCGGTTCGATGGTGAGACGCGAGAATGACGGCGTAACACCGCCGTTCGCTGCATCAAGCGCGACAATCGGTTTAGTAGTCACGGTCGCGAACGCGCCAGCCACGGGCTTGCCGTCGTTGAACTTGATCCGGTCGCCGTTGTAGTAGCTGCGTGCGAAAAACCAGTAGTCGTCGCCGTAGTTACCGGCTGCGGGAACAACGCCGCATGTGAAGACCGGCGAGTGTGCTAACGGCTCGCAATCGCCATTATCCGGAACAGCAAGAAGCGGATCCGCCGCGATACCGCCCGTTGTATCGGCGACAGTCAGCATCTCGCCGTAGACATTGCCGGCAGCGATGCCGACGGCTCTCGCAGTGTCGCCGCGCAGGAACACCGAGGCAAAACGGCGGCCCGTCGTCGAAGTTGAATACGGATGGGCATTGGCAACTGTTTCCCCGATAAAAGTCGAGTGTACAGTGCGGTAACTGGAAACTAGAACACCGTTTTCAGGATAAAGCAAGTGGTTTTTAGCAACTAGGCAACCACAAAGTATCGTACCGTTGAAGGCGAAGGAGTCCGCGTAGTTGTCCGCGACATAACAACGATTGAGACGTCCGCCATGGATGACCGCAGTCTGGTATGCATAGTTGTTGGTAATGATGCAGTCGTCAACAGACAGATAAGTGCTGGCATTGAAAATAGCGCCGCCAAAGCCGTCATGTGCACCGGCGGTGTTCGTTTTGGCGGTGCGCCCGCCGGTCAGGGTGAAACCCTGTATCTGCGTCATATTACCGTTTTGCACGATGCAACGAACCGCACCCGGCCCGCGGCCGTATTCGTCGGCCGAGGGATCAGTCGAAGGCGATCCCATCAGGATCGTGTTTTCAGCGCCTGCCTCAGAGGTGATGCGGAGCACTCTGTCGGTCAGGATACGGGTGCACCCATAGTTGGGGTGTTCAACATACCCCTCGGCGTAAACACCGGGCTTGGCGATGATCGTCACCGGTTCCGTTGTTGCGTCGATAGCAGCCTGGACCGTGCGATAAGGAAACTCCTCCGAACCGGTGGCGACGGAAGCGTCCGCGTCCGGTTTCACATAAACCTTCGGCGCAATTTTCGTGAAGTTGTTGGAGAGAACGTATGCCGTGTTCGCTGGCGGCATGATCCACACACAGTCATTCGTGTCGGGGAAACGGTAATCATAGCCCTCGGGAGAGTAACCTTCCAGTTTGTAGAAATAAAAATAACAAAGTCGTGTAGCGGGGTCGGTGACCTCAGCGGAAAAAAGGTATTGGGTCGGATAAACATCGGGGAACACATAGGAATAGGCACTGTCCCTGAACTTCGTGCTGCTATCATTCACCCGCGTGGCACCGCCCCAGACCGCGATACCGCCCGCAGCAGGCGTGCAGACGGTATGGTTCGCGCCCGCATTGATCACGCCCGTAGTCGCGATGTCATTGCCGCCGAAATCCTTAAGCCCCACCATGTCAGCCACCTCCTGCGCAACAGTGATTTGCGCGAGATGCGCGCCGTCGCCAGCTCCGATTGCCGCGCTACCCGCCTTGATACGGGTGTCGGTGAGCATGGTGGACATAATCGGAAAGTTCTCGTCTGTGTCCTTGATGCAGTTGACGTAGGTACAACTAGCGTTATAAGAACCACTTTTACATAGAATCGTGTTGTAGAAAGCCTCATTCGCGCTGTAACAACAGGAACCGAAGATGTTGTCAACCACTGTGCAGTTCACGCAAAGTGCAAGATAGATCAAAATGCCGCTCGACGTGTTTTTCGTCGCCCCGTTGTAATTGTGGTCAAGTACGCAGGCATAGAGACGGATACGCCCGGCACCGCCGCTAGTACCGTATACAATGCTGTTTCCGAGATAGCAGGTGTTATCAGTGAAACGACATCGGATACAGGTGCCGTTATAGGCCGCCGCGCCAACGCGCGCGGTTGTCAAGTCACGGCTCCAGATTAACACTTGGTTCTTGATGGTTGGTTGCTTCTGTTGGAACATTGATGTGCTTCCCTTCAAGGGGTGCGCCCACCCCCCGGGGGGTGGGCGGCGGCCGCCGGCCTCATGCGACTTTTTTCATCATCTCCTCACGGAACGCCGCCGGCGTCTTGAAGCCACACTTCGTGTGCAGCCTGCGCGTGTTGTAGATCCGGATCGCCTCTTCGATCGCCTTGATCGCCTCCTTCTTCGTCTTGAAGTGCGTGTTGAGGAAATACTCATACTTGAGAATGCCGTTCAGGCGCTCCGCCATCGCATTCTCGTAGCAGTGGAGTTCTTCCGTCATGCTGGACCGCCAGCCGAGCTTCTCGAGCGCCTCGCGGTAGGCGTGCGAAGCGTACTGGCAGCCGCGGTCGGAGTGCGCCACGGGCTTCGCTCCCGGCTTCAGCGCACGGCTCGCCATCTCCAGCGCGGCCAGGGGGCCCTCGGCCTTCAGCGAGTCGCAGACCGCCCAGCCGACGATGTCGCGCACGAACATGTCCATCATCAGCGAAAGGAACAGGAACCCCTCTTCCGTGTAGATGTACGTGATGTCCGAGCACACCGCCTGATCGGGAGCATTGATCTCCATGTCCTTGACCAGATTCGGCGAAGGCACCAGAGACTTGTCCTGCCGCGTCGTCCTGCAGCTGTATTTCTTGCGTTTCGGCACCATCATGCCGTTCTCCTTCATCAGCTTGTAGAAGCTGTTGACGCCCATCGAGATCCCCGCCCCGGCCATTTCCGGCCGGATGGCGAAAAGCACTTTCTTACAGCCGGCCATCGGGTTGACAATGCGTTCGCGACGGGCCAGCAGAAGAATGACGTCTTCCCGCCCGACGCGCTCCTCGCGCGCCTTGCGGCCCTTGTAGTAGGCGACCGTGCTCTTTCCACATCTGGCGCAAAGCCTCGTCACTGGCAGGCCATCCCGCTCGTGGGTGTCGTGGGCGGCATCCCACCATTCTTTTTTTTTAGATCTTCGACGGTCGTCCCGGCCCGCCGGCAGGCGATCCGAAGAAACGCCTGGTTCAGCCTGTTGTCGAGCACCTCGTCCGCGAGGCTCTGCTTGAGGCGGAGGTTCTCCGCCTCAAGCTCCTTGATCCTATCCAATTCCGTCCGTGTCTTCACGTAAATGAGCCTTCCTTTCAGATGTTCGAAGCCGAGCTTGTGCATCCAGTTGTAGACCGACATCTCGGAAATTCCATATGCCTTGGCGGCCTCCTTGACTGACTTCCATTTTGCGTCTCTCAGCTCCTCCATTACCTTGAGTTTGAACGCTTCACTGTACCTCATTCTGTCCTTCATTGCTACCCGCTTTCTTCTTAGACTTCAAGAAGAAAGTGTAAACCTATCATGAAGCAGGACAGTGTAGATGCAATCGACAAAATAAACCCCCTCTTGCCCATTGACACAGGTGCCGCCACCCGCTCGCGCCTGATCTTGGTGGTCCGTATCCTTCTCGATCACCGTCGCACCGCCCTTGAAGGTAAAACCCTGCACAATTGATCCATAGGTGTCGGATGTGTTGTTGTACACCGAGAAACAGCGCATCGCACCGACACCGTTGCCTTCGTCAGAACCGCCGTTCGCGAGATCAAAGTTCTTTACGCCTTCGATGATCGTTTGTTCGGCACCGCCGGTCGAGCGCAGAAACAGTTTTTTATTGTTCCAGCCGACACGAGAAAAACCCCAAGATTTCACACAGGTGCCAGTGCCCGAATTATAGGTTCCGGGATATACCCAAATCGTGTCACCACTCGCCGCCTTGCCGACCGCCTCCATGATCGTCCTCGTGGCCTTCTCACGAGTCGTGCCGTCGTGGCCGGTGTAGTCATCCATCTGGCAGTCGACATACCAAGTGTTGGCGGCCTGTGCGATTAGAGCGGCAAAAGCCGCAACGGACATTAAAAAAAGTTTTTTGTTCATTTATTTTACCTCACGTGGTTTTTGAATCAAATTAAGCCAATGTATCAATACCGCATACTAGCAAATCACCCTCACTTACAGCAAGCGGCTCGCTAGGACGCAAACGCGCTGCACTGTGAGCAGAGCTGGAATTAGTGAATAGCGAAGAGGTAACAGTGAAAAAAAAGACAAGAGAGAAAAGTCGGGGGCGCGGGCGTCCTCGCCCGCTGGTAGGGACGCTTCCCCGAGGCCTCCGCACAACCGCATCATTTCCCTATATCCCGCAAGCGTCCACTCACATCCAACTCACCGCGATTAAGCACCAGCGGATCATCGAGCAGCATCTTGGCATTGAGGTTGCGGTGCAACCCCCACGCATCGCGCCATGCTAAAAAGAAGACGGCGTCAGGCAGGTGTTTCTGGATCTGCCGGGCGAAAGTGCCGTAATCGTAGTTGCGCGGCGAGGTGTTGTCGAACCCGTTGCCCGGCGGGCCAAACTCAGTTACCGCAAAAGGCTTGCCTGTCTTCATCAGTTCGGCATACACCGGCGCAGCCGTATCCAGCGTGTTCGCGTAGATGTCAAGCCCGGTCATGTCCACATAGGCGTTACCGGGATAGTAGTCCATGGCCCGTGACGACACATTCGGCGACCATACCCAGATCAGGTTGTGCAAGCCCTTCGCCTCGGTGAAGTAACTAAACAGGTTGCGCCAGATATGCCGATACGCGAACGGCTGAGCGCCCCACCAGAACCAGCCGCCCTGCATCTCGTGGAACGGACGGAAAAGGACCGGCACCCCCGCGTCCTGCAGATCGGCCAAGCCCCGTGCGATCTCATCAAGTTGCTCTCGGTAACGCGCGTAGGCCGGCGTCGAGGAGTCCAGCAGATCCTCGATACGCCCCGTCTTGTCCCACGCCAGACCGCCGTTCCAAGGATTGGTCATGTGGCACGAGAGCGTTACCACGCCGCCTGCGTACCAATACTCTTTAATGAAAGCGTTGACCGCCTGCCAGCGCGGCGGCTTGTAACGCGCGGGCTGGGTTGCGGGCATGTTGACGTGCGTCTCGTAGTAATCAAAACCGGCGACCGCCACCCAGTTACCGGTCTGCATGAACACCTCATTCGCCGTGGCCAGAGAGACGCAGGGATACCACCCCATGAATTGACCGCTTAAGAGTTTCCCCTCTTTTTTAGCGGGCAGTTCGCTGAGCGCCGCCAACAGCGCACGCGCCACTGGCCGCACCCCGCAGTCGACCGGTCCCGCGACCGGCTCCAGCCGACGCGCCTCTTCGTGGTCGGTTAGATCAATGTCACGTGCCAGCGGCTGCGACACCTCTTGCGCACACAACGTCCCCGATATCAAGATCGCTGCCAACACCCACCTGTGCATTTTTTGCATACCCCAGAAGCCTTTATCAACTTGCGGTTTTTTCGCCCCCGCCTCCTCTTTTAATCACTTCCATCAGTAAACCACTCAGAGCCGATCTCACGTCCGAGCAAATAGTATTTAACGTCTGGGAACCAGAGAATCCCCGTGCCATCAACCACCGTGTAACTGGTGTAGAAAGAGTTGCCGAAGGTGCGCTCCGCAAACAGTTGCGGCGCAGCGAAACGGATCGGCTGTTCGCCCTTCGGATCGAACCGCCCGGCAATCAGGTAGAGCTGCGGTCGCGGCTGACAAGCGGTCGTGGAGTTGAAATCAAACGTGTTGTGGATGAAGGCGAAGTATTCCCCGCTCGCCGCTTCACCACCTTTGCGGTCGTATATCGGGCATGGCGAGCGCGGATGCAGGAACGGCTTGCCATTCGCATCGACAAGAACCTTGAGACCGCTCCATGTGCGCCCATCGTCACGGCTCTGGCTCCAGACCGGACTCCCGACCGACGAGCGCATGAGCGCGAAGAGGCGTCCGTCGGGAAGTTTCACCAAGCTTGCCTCCTCGACCGCCGGGCCTTCGGGGCTGCCGTTCGGATATTTCTTCGGCGTGAAGTACTCAGCGCCCTCGAGTAATTTGTCCACGCCTAGTGCCTCGCGATTCGTCGCGAAATAGTCGAGGCGGATTTCCCGCACATCTGGATCATCATCAATGTTGAAGAACTCCCAGAACTCGATCTTGCACCCTTTCTTATCATCGTACGGCGCCTTGCCGTGACGCGAGCAAGCGACGAAATACCGTCCCTCCCTGCCGATCCGTAGCGGCAGTTGCCAGTTGATCGAATTCGCGCCGATACGCGGGTCGGGATTGTCTTGATCCATCGGGCGGATACGCATCACCGCCGGCTGCGCCCACGTCTCGCCCGCGTCATCCGACCAAGAGCCAACGTAACCCCATCCGACATTCCTCTCCGTCCAGAGGCAGTACAGGCGCCCTGACTTTGTCAGTAACGGCTGCTGATAGTAGGCATCGGTGCGAGGATATTGGCGCGTTTCCGAACCGGCAAGCAGAACGGGTTTCGTCCAAGTCATCCCCTTATCCGCGCTTTTCGAAAAACACACATGCATATCCGGAGCGCCTTCCCACGAGGCCTGGGTCCAGAACGCAAAAAGTACACGGCGTGTCTCATCCCAGATCACATGGAAATGGTCATTGTAGGCATCGCCGCGTTTCGTGATGTCGCCGTATTTTCGCGAATCAAATTCTTGCAGCGGCTTATAGACGAGATAATCGTACTTGTTTACCCCGATCGGTATCTGCTGCCCCTTGCCCGCCGCCGTTGCGACGGACGCCAACAACACCGCGGCAGCGATGCCCACTCTGATGCGTAACACCCTCATTTCGGATGCGAGAACGGAAACGTGTTCGCCTCGCGAATAGTTTTAATTTCCAGGACTTCGCCATCGGCACCGCGCCACACAGCATAGGCCGACTTCTGTTCACGGAAGTTACTGGTGCTGAACTCCGTCAACGTCACATCCGCCGCAGGTGTGTCCGCAAGGATCACCGCCGCGCCCGCCCGCAACCACGGGCAGTTATTGATCACGTAACCGCCCTCGATATATGCCTTGGCTGCCGCGCCATATTGGTAGACCGGCGTGATACCACCCCACTCGCCACCGAAACGGAAGTTGGTCGACACCAGCTCTCCGTAATTGTCGATGTAGCGGTAGTCGCCGAGCTGCCACGGTTTCGGTTGGTTTCCCGCCGTCCGCATCGGTTGCACGTGCTCCATGAACCACGGGGTACAAAGGATGTCGTGGAATGTGAGCCGTCCGCCCGCGAGGTTGACGTAGGGATGACACGACTGTGACATCTTCTCGGCCTTGTAGTCAGCCGCAGTGTAGTTCGACGTGTTGTTGAGCTCGGTTCCGTCGAAAAGCATCGGGGTGGCATTGCCTCGGTAAAAGGCGTGCGAATAGGCGTTGCCGGCCGTAACCTCGATGCGGACACGCGACGGACAGTCCTTCGAGACCGCCCAGATCGACTCCTCGGCCTGATCGTAGAAGAAGCAGTGACGGAGACGAATACGCCCGGTCGCCGCGTCGGTCGCGACAGCATTCCGGCCAAGGTGGAAGACAAGGTTCTCGCAGAAGACGTCGGCATCCGGCGCGACCGTAAAGATCGGATCCGAATCCGCACCAGTCAGCACGGCGACGCCGCGGGCGATCACCTTGATCCTGCCCGCAAGCCGGATCGGCCGCGTCGTACGGATCCACCGCGGCGGCAGAATCACGGTAGCCGCCGGTAGCTTTGCCGCCTCGGCTAAAATCCGTTCCAGCGCCTCGGTGTCATCCGCGCTCTTCTCGCTATAGATGTCACGACCCACGCCCGACGCAACAATCTCCGCGCCGAAGTCACCGCCACCGTCGAAGCGTTCGGCGTGCGGACGGACGAGTCCCGGCACGACCGGCCGACGGAACCGCTCTAGGAGCGGCGGCAGAGAGGCATCAAAATGATCCAGATCGACTCCATCGATCACAACGGCATAGCTCGCCAAGTCGTGCATGCGCGGGATCGGACAGTTCGCACCCATGATCGCGCGCGAATACCACTTCTCGAAACGCTCTGGCGTCGGCTCAACTTCGAAGTCAAAGAGCTTCTGACTTTTCTGACACCGCGACCCTGCGGTCAACCCGTGGATAGCGACCAACGCCGGGAAGCTGTCGTCGGCGAAGCGGACGACAGCTCCCTTGCCCGTGTCGAGCGTGATGTTCTTCAACTGCAATTGCGTGCATATCGAACTGCGATAGGCGGCGCCGCACGAGCGGAACGCCGTGAGATCGCCGTCGGAGACGATCTTCGTATCGGTAATCGAAACAAGCAGCCGATCCGTCTCAATCGCGCACTGCTCTAGAGCGGGATTGTGCTCGATATAGATATGCAATCGGTCGAGATGCGCCTGCGTGCCGACACGGATGACATAGCCCGCAGCCGTTCGAGGCGCCTTGAAGTCGCAGTTTCGCACGATCAGTCCATCGGAGCCGGCCCGGATGGCGTGTGCATTATCGACAAACCGGCAGTTCTCAATGACAATCAGCGGCGAATTGTAATTGTCACGCATGTTCTCGGGGGGGCGATCCGTAAGCATTACCCGCCTGTCGTCGGCGCGCGTGACGATGTAAGGCGAGCAGTCGGGCCGGGCCCCGGGCGCTGCCCCGTAATTAACTCCGTCCTGCAACATGAGCGAATCAAGGTAGATCGAGATACCGGACGCCTTCGAAAACGAGCATTCGGAGATGTAGAGGGGGCCGGCCCGGTTGCACTCGAAGACGCGGATCTGGTTGCGTCCACCGACGAACGAAATCCCCGAAAGCCGCATCTGGTAGGAGCGGTGGAAGTAGAACGACTCCTTTGTCGGGTCGTCATTGCGGACGACAACACCGTCCTCGCCACGCACGACGACATCATTTGAAAACATGACCGGCCCCGTGATGCGGTAGGTTCCCTTCGGCAAGAACACCTCGCGGATCACGCCGTACTCACTCGCACGGTTGTAACGCTGGCGCATCAGGATCTTGTCGTAACCGCAGCGTACGCCCTTCGGATAGACGGAGTCCGCCGCCTTTTGAAGGGCGAGCGTGTCGTCATGGATGCCGTCGCCGACCGCGCCGAAGTCCTTGACGTTGATCGAAAATGCCAACGCGACATTCGCCGCCAGCAAGCAAACAAACATCAACATATTCCGGCGCTTCATATCAATGAACCACCATAATAAGCCCAAGGTTACTCTTCACCGTGCAAACCAACCGGTTATTCACCCAACCGACTGTGGCCCTAGAGCTTTCCAGCCGCGCATTGGCACGAAGCAGCACAGACTCGTCCAGAAGGTCTCGCTGATCCACATTACTGATTTCCATAAGCTCGAAGTGCAATTTGCCGTGCCGAATCGCATCTACAGACGCGAGATCGATGACAAGGTCCGAAGTTGCATCCATCTGTAACTGGCAACCCGCGAGCGGCGCTTCGGCATAGGGCTGGGTCGGCAGAACGAACTCCAGTCGCGAGCGGTTCCAGAAACGATAGCCGGCGGAACTCACCAGCCGTAACTTCGGTGCCGCGCCCTCGAGCCGGACGTAATTGTTCGATGTCGCCTCGGCGAGTTCGCCGACAGAGGCATCCGCCACGCCGACGAGGATCGTGTTAGTCTGCGAATTCGACGAGGTCAGCGTCGCGTTCGAAATGACGATACCGTTACCAACGCCCTTGATGTAGGGCCGCGTCAGGGTGTACTCCGCGCCGTCCAGCACCTCAATGCGGTTCCCGCTCGTCGCGGCGACGCTCGCGGTCGGCGCCTGCCCGATAATCGGGTTGCTGCTCGTGACCTTGGCACCGCCGGTGATGCGCACGACATTACCGTTCGATCGGTCGCCGATGACCGGCTCCGGGTGCGGACTCGTCACCGTGCAGTGATCGGAAAACTCCAGGAGTCCATTGCCGCCCGCGCCGAAATAGCCCTTGCCGGAATTGCGCCAACTGTTCCTAGTCTGCGTGAAGACGGCCGAAGGCCCCTGAATGCGGATCGCGTTGTGTTCTGCGCCAGAGACCGCGCCGATGGCCAACCCCTGAACCTGCAACGTCGCATTACTGACGACGACCTCGTTGAACGAACCGGTTTCGCCGACGACGGTGTCTGACATTGAGGTCAGCTTCGCCCCTTGCTCGACGCGCACCGAGTTGCAGTCGGCATTCGCGCCTTGTCCCAGGCGGAGACGGGTCGCTGTGAAAAGCCCGGTCGGGCCGGTGACAACGATCCGGTTGGTGCCGCAGTCGGCCTTGTTCCCGATTGAGGACGCATAGTCGACCGTGAGCATCGCGTTGCTGACCAGCACGGCGTTGACTGTCGAATCCAGACCCATGTACAGCGTGTAGGCCGATGCGCTCGCACCGTTAAGAACATTCAGGGCACCATATGCGCAACGGGAACTGCCGCTAGCGGAATTGCCGCCAAACTGAATCGACCCGTTGCCGGTAACATTCAGCACCGCCCCGTCAGTCACCGTTACCGTGTCATGGTCATGACGAAAGCCGATGTACACCTTGTCTGCACTGCCGGTCGTCTCGAGCCTCGTGCCGGTGCCACGAATGAGCAGAGTGCTGTTGTCGTTATCCGTGCGGGTTCCATACGAATCCAGATAGATATACCGCGACTTGACCACGCAGCCTTCGTTGATTTCAAGCCGGTTGCCGTGTCCGCCATTGTCGGAAACGTTGATATCATTCAGCGTCAACTGCGCACCGTTCGTCAGGATAACCGCATTACCGCTGCTCCCGCCGTAACCAACGTTGAAAGTTAAGTTTGGCTGGGAATAAATGCAGCCGTCCAGGACCAGCGTGTTATGCGCGCACGTATCGCCGACACTCAGCCGCATGCCTTTGCCGACACTCACGGTCCCGTCTTGCAAAGTCACCGTTAAATTGCTGTTGCGAAACTCGATGTCCTTGTCGGTGTTGCCGTTCAGCGTCACTGTGCTTGAGCCGAGGTCGAAGGTTGACTTCGCGCCGGCCGCGCCCGAAAATTGCATGCCGGCGAAGGTCACGTCCGCCGAAGCCCAATAGGACGCGCCCAGCGTGAAGCCAGCGATTCCCGTCGGCACGTCTGGCAATCCCCAGCCGGAAGACGTCGAGATATCGCCGCCGGTCTCGGGGAACTGCGTCACTTGGGCGGAAGCCGTAAAAACCAACGCCCCCATTGCCATCGCAACCAGGAAATGCCTCGTCGCCATAGAATACCCTTTCTTCGTTTGTCCGTTCAAGGGTAACCTCGCTTCGCTCGGTGGCTTTCAGACAGGAAAGAACGCGAAGAACAGCCCTTGTTTCTTGTACGTTACCTTTTCACCTGCACCCACAGGCAGACCGAACGAATCCTTTCTT
>Ga0255347_1002319_pt1 | contig 27383 bp, 29 predicted proteins | sample wastewater_treat_2_FD_192479 | JGI IMG/M metagenome (GOLD analysis project Ga0255347, IMG submission 192479) | Wastewater microbial communities from Lulu Island WWTP, Vancouver, Canada - plant24 | ecosystem: Engineered > WWTP > Wastewater > Unclassified | place: Canada: Vancouver, British...
GGATATGACCAAGATAACCACGAAAAACATTGGAGTGGTATCGGGTTTTGGAAGAAAGAAGATCCGGCTAAACACTTTTTTCAAATAGGAGTTGATAACTATATCAAAACCTTTGTCATGACTACAAAAGAATATGCAAATAAATATCCACACAAACACTATCAGTACATCTATATTGATGGAGATCACTCATATGAGGGGGTAAAACTTGATTACAACCTTTTTTGGTCACGCCTTGATGCAAATGGCTTTATGTCGTTTCATGACATTACTGAACGTGGATATTTAGACAAAGGTGTGTTTGGAGTTTATAAGTTTTGGGAAGAAGTGAGCAAAAAACATGCTATTAGTTTCCCCCTGCCGCAAAGTGCTGGACTAGGAATGTTGCAGAAAGTATAAATCATCATGCGAACAGGTCTTAAAACACTAGCTCGAAAGGGACTGAATCAATTTAAGCACCCGTCATTGTTGTATCGAGATATACCAAGAGACACATTCCCCGATAAACCAACAGCATCTTTTAAAGTTGAAGCACGGCTTTATGGACTGGAATCTGAACTAAGAGAACGAAATATTAACTACAACTTAGGTTCACTTTACACATTACCTCATCCTCAGGCGACGCAGGCGTATAAACACTTTATTGATTACAATCCTGGCAACTTGGGAAGTTGGTCTGATAATGCCATTCAAAAATATAATACAACCCAGATGGAGTATGAAGTCATCCATAACTTAATAGATTTGTATCATGGAAGCCAAGAAGATTTGGGTGGATATATTACTAGTGGTGGAACAGAAGGCAATATTTTTTGCGTCTGGATGGGAAGAACTTACCTCGAACAGCACACTAATACTAGTGAGATTTGCCTTCTTAAGACCAGTTTAACTCACTATTCAATTAGAAAAGCTGGTCAAATTTGTAATATATCCCAATTCCTTCTTCCCCTTAGTAAAACAGAGTGGAATATTGATTTGGATGGGTTTAGATCATCAATTAAAACTTTTTACAAACAAGGTTACCGAGGTTTTATAGTCCCCCTAACACTCGGATATACCTCAACAGGCACCTGTGACAATGTAGAAGAAATTACTAAAGAAGCAGATAATTTGAAAAAGACACTAAAAGGAATTAATTTCTACTTCTGGGTAGATGCAGCATTTAATGGACTTATAACTCCGTTTGCTAAGCATTTTCAACCTTTCTACTCAAAAAATATTCAGGCATTAGTTGTTGATTTTCATAAATTTGGCCTCGTCCCTTATCCAGCTGGGATTGTTCTACACAGAAATAAACTAACCAAACTTATTGAAAATCAAATTGACTACTTATGGGAAAAAGACACCACCCTTTTAGGGTCACGTTCTGGCATTCCAGCAATCAGTATTTGGACAATGATTCATTCTCTTGGAAAAGAGGGGTATAGAAGTTTTATTAAAGAACAAATGGAAAATAAGGAGTATTTCTTAAAACAAATAAAGGTATCATCACCAAAGACACAGATTATCACCGATCCACATAGTTTGACTTGTGGGCTCATTTTCCATGGGTTAAAAGCAGGGCGATTACCTAAAACTATCGAAGATAAATATGGCTTATATCCCGGCGAAACAAAGTTGCTTTTTTATCCTAATGAAGAGAAAACCCAAATAATCTACAAGATGTTCTTATTACCACATCTTAAAAGGGAAATTATCAAGGAATTTTTTAATGATTATAGAAATATATGAGCATTACTAAGTCAAAAAACACTATCAAAAAAAAAATAAAACATAGAGAACTTGAGAATATAGAGGCTCTTAAGCAGATTGAAAATACTTTGTCCAAAAATAGAGGTTTTGTTTTTAAATTACCCAAAGAACAATCTCCGGTAATAATGTTGTTTTCAGGAGGAATGGATAGTGTAGCACTTACTTTTATGCTGCTAGAAAAATATAAGCTACATATTTATCCTATTTTTATTAAGAGATCTCAGCAAAGAACTGGAAAAGAGCTAAAATCAGCAAAGTTTTATATCTCAGAATTGCAAAAAAGATATGGAAATTTATGTGAAAATCTAGAAGTTATTAAATCGGCAATTCCTCCAAATAAAATCAGATATCCCTTGGCACTTTTTTCAAATACCCCCTATTATAAAAAAACCAAATCAAAGCAGTTAAAGGGATTACCTGTTTACACGCTTTCTCTTGCCTCTCTTGCTGTACAGTATGCCTGCTTTCTTAAAATAACAAAAAAAATAACAGTAAGAACAATATTCTGTGGCTTCACTGTTGGCGATGGAACAGTAATGGCTTATGAAACTCTTACCGCTTTGAGAAGTACAATGGCATCAATTTGTTTATTACAAAATGATTTTTCTTGGCAATTTACTTCCTTAGCATTAGAAAAAGAATTAGGTTTTTTCCTTGAAAAACACGAAATAATAAAATGGTGTAACGAACATTCTTTTAAATTAGATAAAACATGGAGTTGTTATTATTCATTTCATTACCACTGTGGTGAGTGCATGGGCTGTGGTGCAAGACAAGAACATTTTAGAAAATCTGATGTTAAGGATACAACTATTTATCAAAAACCAAATAGATTAGAACAAATTTTATATAAAATATGGAGTAAAACATATGAAGCATATCGTCAATTTAATTTTTGAAGCATATCATTTAAAACGCATTCCAAGATCGGGAGCTCAGATGCTTGGTGGTAACTTAGGTACTATTGCAGAGCACACCTACCTAACTTGTATTATAGGAATGATTCTGGCTATGCAAGAAGGCGCTAATGTTGAAAGAACAGTTTTATTATGCTTATTCCACGATTTGCCAGAATCAAGAATAGGAGACATGAACTTCATTCAGAAACGCTATCAAATGTCTTTTGAAGATGAAGCAATAAAAGAACAGGTGCAAAATCTAAATACTAACTTAAAAAACAACCTTCTTTCAATTTACGAAGAATATCAGAATCGTCAAACGCCAGAATCAAAGTTAGTTCACGAAGCGGATATTTTAGAACAATTAATTTGTGAAAAAGTAGCAAGTGAAAATGGGAATCATCAAGCAAAAAATTGGTTAGACTATTCATTAAAGCAACTTTCAACCAAAACAGGACAGTTGATTGGAAAGGAAGTACTTGCTAGTAAATCTTATGATTGGTGGCAGAATCTGCATCAGAAGAAACCTATCGCAAAACAGAATACAATACAAAAAGCAATTCGTATTTTGAAATAGATCGGCTTATACAGTTATGTTTCTATTTTCATATTTAGAAAAAAATCGACTAAAAAAACTAATTCAGCCATTAGCTAGTAAAAATCCTTTTCTGAGACTTTTAACCAACTTGATAGAAGGTGATATTTACTTATATGGAGGGGCTGTTAGAGATATCTATTACCAAAAAAAAATTAATGACATTGATATTAGAATCTTTTCTGATTATGAGAAAAAAGAGGGAGATTTAAAGAGAATTACAAATCTATTAAAAGTCAAAATGATTCCTTATACCAGAGAGAAAATTTACGATTTTGACTTGCTTAAAGTTCATTTTTTGGATCAAAAGTATGATATAACAATTTTAGACAAAAATTCCTTTACTTCATGTAAATTAAATACGGATTTTCGGTTACATACCGTATACATAAATTTAAAAAGTTTTCATATTAATGATTCATTGCACGGTTTGTATGATCTGAAATATAAGAAACTAACTACGTGCGATGATCCACAAAGAATATTTAATTTATATCCGGAAAATATTCTTCGAGGAATCAAACTATGCATCACTCATGATTTATTTTTTCATCAAGATATTCTTGACAACATTGATTATATCAATCGTCAATTAAATAGATTTTTAAATGAAATAACTGCATCAAAACTTCAAAATAACACACGATTTATGGAAACAGTTGCAACAATAAAAAAATTGAAAGATTCTCAAAATAATTTAAAATATAGTTGCTCTTGCTACATTTCAAAAAAAAATATCTCTTTGATGGAAGATATCTTAAAAAGATGATTGAGTGAAGGCTATTAAAGTGTTTTATATATCAAAACATATCATCTTAGAAAAAAAGGACACTCCCTTTTTATAGTGTCCGATTTGTCCCATTTCTTGTGCAATTACCTCTGAAAGGTGTAAGTGCATATGGGACACACTGGTTCCAGACCCACATGCTCCGCCGTCGAGCGGACTCGAACCTATTGTTGTTTTGAAAGTCGGCAACACATAATTAACCCCCGAAGAAAACGCTGTTAGATAATCAATTTTTATCAAGCTGGTTTTGCCATAAAAAATATTCTAGTTTAATTGACTTTCTACCTACGAAATAATAAAATATATCTTTCTTATTTTTAGCTGATTTAACAAATAATGTGGATAATATGGGAATGGATAATTTAAAGAAAAATGTGGCTATTGTTGGATTGGGCAAACAATCTATAAACGACTTAATTCCCATGATCCAAAACCACCCAAACTGCATTCTGTCAGCTGTTTGTGACATTAGTCAAGAATTAATCGACAAGGTTTTAACATCTCTTTCAAACCCAAGTGAAAAGAAAATTAGTGCTTTTCTTGATTATAAAAAGCTTTTTGAGTCTCAAAGAAATGGTGACTTAAAAATAGATTTTGTTGTTATTTCTGTTCCTCACTTTTTACATTTCGACATCTGCAAGGAAGCAATTAAATCGGGCGTTCCAATTTTTAAAGAAAAACCCTTTGCTTTAAATCTGGATGAGGCTAAACGTTTGAAATTATTATCTCAAGAAAGTAAGGTTCCAGTTTACACCGTTACAAAACGTCAGTTTTATCCTTCTTATAATAAGGGGCAAGAACTCTTAAAAGCTGGAACAATTGGCACACCTTACATGTATAGCGTTAGACATTTTATTGCTCACGGCAATCTATATGAAGGTTGGAGAAGCAAACTGGAAACTGCTGGTGGCGGGGTTTTCATGGATATGGGCTACCATTTGCTTGACGTTATTGTTAGATATTTTGGTAGTATAGAAAAATTATCAATGGCAGGCTCAAGTGTGGCTAAACCTGGATTTGCTTATGAAGTTGAAGATGCGGCTACTCTGCATTTTGTACACAATCAGCAGCTGCATGGTCTTTTTGAAATTGGAGCATTAACCGGACCAAAAGAAGAAAGAATTGAAGTTCGAGGAAGTGACGGCCAACTTATCATCAACGAGAAGTCGGTTATTCATTCTGATAACTATGGAAAAGTGCTAAAAAAATATGATTTGCCAGCTGATGGATTAAAAGCCAACATTCAAGCGCTTAACGCTTTTTTAAGTGGCGAGCAATCGATTATTCGCCAAAACCTGGAACACAATTTAGAATTAATGAAAATTATGGACAAGGTTTATCACTAGGAAAACAAATATGAAAAAAGCAATTGTTACTGGAGCTTCAGGAGGATTAGGCATTGAAATCTGCAAAAAGCTGGTCGCTAACAATTTTAAACTGATCGTCATTGATTTGGCTGATAAGGAAACTATTGAAAATTCATTAAGTGAAGTGAATGATGGTATTGAGCTAATTTTAGACAAAGTGGACTTTTCAAAAACAGATGAGCTTCAGTCAAGCCTAGATAGTTGTTTACCTGATGAGAATTTAACCGTCCTAGTAAATAATGCCGGACTCAGCATCGGCGGTGGAATTAGTGATGCAACTTTGGCCGAATGGGAATTAATGATTAAGGTAAATTTGACAGCTCCTTTTATTTTAAGTCAGGCCTTTATTAATAATGCAAAAAAATTCAATATTCAGGGTTCAATCATTAACATCTCTTCGATGGTCGGTATTATTGGGGCAAAAAAACCAGGTTATGCTGCCTCAAAAGCTGGATTACTAGGTTTAACCAAATCAATTGCCATGCAATCAGGACCAAAAATTAGATGTAATGCTATTTATCCAGGAGCAATGGATACGCCAATGACTGCTGATTGGGATGAACATACTAGACACAAGATTATAAAGAACACGCCTCTCCAGCGAATTGCTCAACCAGCTGAAATAGCCAACATCGTTGGTTTTTTGGCTGATGACAATGAGTCTAGTTTTATAACTGGGGCAGTAATTAATGCCACAGGAGGTCAATACTTGGGCCAATAAGATGTTGCTAAATTCTTATCATCATATTTGGTTTTGTGGGCTGGCAGCATCTGGGAAGACTACGGCTTTAAAAACTATTAGCGATCTTGATTTAGGGGTAAATTTTTATAATGATTCGTCTGAGATTTTAGATTTTATTAAATTAGACACTCAAGAAAAATTTCATGTCAAACCAACGCCTACTAGTTTTATCCTAACTAGTTCTAAACCCGTAAAATACTCTATCGAGCAATTGATAAAAAAGGTTTCAACTAATTCTGGAAAAAACATAATCGAATTATCTCGAGGAATTGACCTTGAAGCAGTGATAGACTTTACTTATAAAGATTTTTTTTCTCAATTACCTGAAAATATTAAAAACGAATCCTTAATCGTTTATTTACACAGTTCATTTGAAGAAAGAATCAGTAGAAATAATAAAAGATCGGCTCCAAGTGAAAAGCATACTGTTTTTGAATCGTTTCATTGCCCTCAAGAAGCAATGAAAAGATTTTTCTCAAAAGATGACTTTTTTAACGAGATTAACTCAGTTGACCTTGATGCCTTAATAATTGCAAACACTAAATCGATTGACGAATTAAAGAAAAAAATAATTTCACTCTTTAAGGAACAATAATCATGATTGGCAAAAAAGAGCTATTAAATTTTTTGAAATCATATAAAACTGATTTCCCCAATGAAAAAAATGATGTTGCTAAATTTATAGACTTAATAAATGCTCATCCAGATATTTTTTTTAGAAAATGCGAGGTTGCACATATCACAGGATCAGCTTTAGTAATTAATCTAACAACAAGAAGAATTTTGCTTCATAAGCATAAAAAACTAAATCGTTGGTTGCAGTTTGGCGGTCATGCCGATGGAGAATTGGATATCAAAAAAGTGGCTCTCAAAGAGGCAACGGAAGAGTCCGGTTTAAGTGATTTGAATTTTTTATTTGCTGATCCCATCGATCTTGATCTACAACTAATACCGGCTAGGAATGAGGAACCAGAGCATTACCACCTAGATTTTAGATATCTAATGGAAACTTCAGCGACAAGTGTGCCAAAAATTGAAGCAAACGAATCTCAGGAATTAAATTTTTTTTCAATTGATGACCATTCTCTAGAAAATATTAAAATAGATCCTTCTTTGCACAGGCTAATCAGCAAAACCCAGAAATTAATCAATAATATTAATTAAAACAGTATCGTTTCACTTAGTTTGAAATTACAGTTCCTACAAATTCTTCAGATTTGAAAAGTTTTTCTAGATTTTCTAGATTAGTTCCTTCAACGATCAACACTGTTATATTTTTTTCCTTAGCCAACTTAGATGCAATTGGATCAAAAGGAGTATTTAGTCCTGGCTCCCAAGTATCGCCAACAATCTTGCAAAAATCGACCCATTTGATGTTGTCAATCGGCTTAACGTTTGGATTCTTTTTCGGATCCTCGGTGTATGCTTGCTTAATATTGGATAAATTAATAACGTAAGGAGCATTAATTCTGGCCGCAACCGCAGTAGATACATAATCTGTAGACCAACCTGGCTCGGAGCCACCACCAATTACGATAGCTTTTTCTGGATCTATAAAATCTTTTTCAGGATCAGTAATAATCACTGGTTGAGCAATTTTTCGAAAAATCGTTCTCATCAAATGAGCGTTAAATCGTGTTGCATGAATGCCCAACCAATCCATATCATTTTTATCAATTTCTTTTCCCATGATGGCAGAGGCGCCCTCTATATACTGACGTGCAGGAGCACCACCTCCAGTGATAACTATGAATTGCCACCCCTCAGCCACTCTTTTTTCAATAAAAACTTTGAATTTTTTTAAAAAATCGACCGCTATTTCTCCTGGATTGATAAGCGAACCTCCCAGTGAAATAACCGCTTTTTTATTGTCTTCACGCAGTTCATATTGTGGCATACATGGAACTTTCTTGTTAATTGATATAAGAATTCTATCACACTTACTGGTTAAACCAGAAATAAAAAAAGAAATTTTGCTGAAATTTTTATTTGGTATATCAATTAACAAGAAAATATTAAATTAATTAAACCTGTCTCTTTGTCGCCAACTGCCCGCAAGCAGCATCGATATCTTCACCCATATTCACACCCAAATGGTATGGTGGATTCACGTCTGTTTTAAAACCGGAGCCTCACGGCTTAACAGGTTCGAATCATGTCAGTTATGCAACAATTATGAGATGTTTATTGCTTTAACCAATTTTTCGTTTTTTTGTACACTATATTGTAACTAGCTATCAGTAAGGATATTATAATAATCTTCATGAACAATGAGAGTGATTACAAAAAAGTAACAGTGCCAACTGCAATTTCAGCCATCGTTCCGGTATTTAACGAAGAACAAACTGTTGCCCTAGTTATCGAAGCTTTGCTACACAGTAATGTGATCGACGAGGTTATTTGTGTAAATGATGGTTCAACAGATCACAGTCTAGCTATTTTAAAAAAATATCAGGATCAAATCAAACTAATTAATTTGAAAAAAAATCAAGGAAAAGGTTATGCCTTAGCCGAAGGAATAAAAAGTGCTAAAAATGAAATAGTTGCTTTTATTGATGCTGATTTAACCAATCTTGCTGATGAACACATCAAAGCTCTTGTTAAACCAATCTTAACGGGTAAATTTAAAGCTGTCTTAGGATATCCGTCAAAAGGATGGATGCCTGACCCCTTTTCTAATCTGACTGGCGAACGAGTATACTACAAAAAAGATCTAGTTCCGCATCTAGAAAAAATGGCTAAAACTCGTTTTGGAGTTGAAATTTTTTTAAATAACCTTTTTACCGAAGACAAAATAAAAAAATTACCACTCAAACACCTGAGAGGTCTTTTTAAGTATGAGAAACATGATTCAATAACTGGATTAAAGGAACTTCTGGTTGAGGCAGCAGAAATTGCTCAAGAGATAGGCAAACGTGAAGGCCTATTACCTGAAGATAAACAAATTATTGTCAGCTTAGTCAATGTGCTTAACTTCAAAGAACTAAATCGAAAAATTAACCACATCAAAAATATGCAAGTTAAGCAATTTCTCGAGAAATATGTTTTAAGTTACGTTAAAAAACTCTAGAGCTAACGTCGTTTATGATGTTCAACATCAGCTTTTTGGGATAGAATGACTTTAGGTATTAATCATAGTAAAAAATCTGACTTACTTATGCCAAAAGCCAAAAACAAAAAAGCCACTAAAAAAGCCAAATCCACCCCACAATCAGAATCACTTTTGAAGAAAGAAATCTTTTCAGAACAACAGGCTGCATTTTATAAAAAGCATCCACATGCCAAAACCCTCATCAGTATCCTAATTCTTTTATTCTTAGTTTTAATGAGTTTGTATCTTAATGAATATGGCAATGCTTGGATCAGTGAATTAAGGTTGTTTTTCGTGTCACAGGGAGCCACTCAAGCTGCATTTTAATTAAATAAAGAGTTGTCAAAGAATTAATTGCTGAATCATCAAGCAACTGTTTAGAGTTTTCTGACCTTTTTTCTCAGCAATTCAAATGTTTTAACTAAAAGATAATTACTAGAAAAGGGAAAATCTTGGGCAGGTAAATAAGCCACTTCTTTACCTCCAAATCCGCGTTTAAATAAACTGACACCAGCAAAACGATGCTGAGATTCATTGGCGGGCGAAATTCCCCAAAAATTATAAGTACTTAAACCCCTGGCCTTGGCTTCTCTGATAGCTGCCCACTGACACGCATAGCTTCCAGGTAATTTAAGGTTAGCCAAAGTCGAAATACCATAGTGATAGACTGCCTCTTGGCGATAAAAAATCACAAAGGCACTGGCCAACAACTGATCTTGATAATAACTATGAATAAGAGCCACTTGATCATGCTCAAGAAAAGCTAAAAATTGTTGATATAAAAACTGATAAGAAAAGGGTACGAAATTTTGTCTTTTAGCCAAATCCAGCTGGGCCTCATAAAAAGCTTGGATATCTGCTGGATTTTTACTAAAACGGGTAGATATGCCAATTTTCTGAGCTCGCCGTATTTCGTAACGGGTGTTTTTGCGCATTTGAGCCAGTAACGCTTCTTCACTTTGAGATAAATCTAATTGTAAAGTCAGGTCGGCAGTTAAATGCATAGGCGATTGCTGAAAACCCAACTGTTTGAAAAAATTATGTAATTCTGGAGTAGACAAAACTTGGGGACGAAGACGTAAAAAAGAAATTTTTTCGTCTTCAGCTATTTTTTTCAAATAATCTAATAAACTCTGAATTATTAATTGGCGATCCTTATTTTGCCAATTCAACAATGGTCCCCCTGCAATAGTTAAATATTTGGCACGTTTGGCATTTTCGGCAACGACGAGAGCGAGAGCTAAACTGGTTTTATTTTTTGGCTGCTTTGAATCATATAATCTTACCGCCCAAACTTTTTTACCCATTTTCCCCTGAAAAGTTTTCCAAGAACTGGACTGTAAAAAATTAGCTTCGGGAAATTGATCAAGATATCGTTCCCATAACTCAAAATCGTCAACTAGTTCAATTAAAATTTTTTTTGACATTGGTGATAACTGTTAATAATTTTTCGGCTTCTTTGAGACTAATATTAAGTGGTAGATTAACCACTGCCCGACTCATTCTCTCTGCTTGCGAACAACTGCCCGCCTGATACTTAACTTTAACCAAATCTAATCCTGGTGGGGCTACCACTTGCCGATACCAATTGCCCAAAATATATCCTTTTGCTGCCATTTTGGCTAAAAATAAATCTGCTTGGTCAATCAGTATAGGATAGCGTAAACTTGGTAAATTATCTTTTCGTATTTGTTGAGGGAATTCTTGCCAGTAGAGTTGCGCAATTTGTTGACGATGAGCATATGTGGCTGAAAAGTTTTCAATTTGCCCTAACAATAATTGAGCAAAAACGTTAGGCAAGGCTTTGTTTAACCACTCATCATAATCTCCCTCTTTTTCTTTTGAACTAATCTCTTGATGAAAAATCCCTAAATAACTAAATAAGGCATGAAACAATTTACCACCAAAATGGTAAGTACTTTTCATCATTGGTGTGCAAATTTTATACAAGAGTGCTTGACGAATAAACTGATTATTAACTGGCTCCAATTGAGTTATGCTATCTTTGAATTGTTGATTGATTAGTTTTTTTTCCACAATGATCGCTCCTCCATAAACTGCACTAAAAAATTTAGAACGCCCAAAAGACAAAAGTTTAGAACTTGGATTGGTTTGATCTTTTAACAATTCTGGAGCAAAGCCGTGAGCCAAATCTTCAATTACTATTAATTGATGTTTTTTTGCTAATTGAAAAATTTTTTCTCGATCTCTAGGTAACATGGCAAAACTGTGTTGCAAAATTAACACTCGACTCTGCTCACCAATTTTGCTTACTAAATCATTAAAATTCATTGAATAAGTCTGCTCTTCAATGTCAACATACTGCGGTTTTAAATGAGCTGCCAAAACTGGCAGAACCACCGCTTCACAGGTGAAAGCCTGCACTAACACTTCGCTATTTTTTGCTAAATTCAAACTTTTTAAAAAAAGATAAAGGGCGCTTCGGGCCGCTAAAGTAAAAAATACTTGATTTGCTTCAACCTTAAATTTTTCAGCCACAGTCTTTTGCAATTGTTCTGAAGCTTGTCCACTTTGCCCCTGGTTTTTTTGCAACAATAACGGCAGAGCCTTCCTGGCTTCAGCGAAATTTTCATTACTTGCAAAATTCAAATTATGCATTTTTTACCTTAATTAATTGAGGATGCTGTAAAATTGGCCAATAATGTTCTTGATCAAAATAAGTCAGTTGATGATTATGACCATAACTGATTAATAAACGATCTGCAGGTAAGTTGGCAAAAGCAGCAAAACGTTGACTTTGACCATGTCGATAACGCCAATCTACTGCTGGATCAAGAGGAATCCAAGACCCACCAGCTGTTTGTAATTCCAACCAAGCGTGCATGGTTAAATCGGACCAATGATAAGTCAAATTAAGAATATTTTTTATTTTTTGTTGATAATTATTTTTGAGTAAATAACCAACAGCCAACCGTCCAACAATGCCTTGAGTTTCTAATAAAGTTAATAAAAAAGTCGCAAAACCACCACAATCAGTCACTCTTTCTTGAAAAGCTTGAGAGTATGGATGCAATCCTTTAATCGCTCGTCCGTAACTTAAATATTCAAGGGTCTTTTCATAAAAAATTTCGCAAATCTTTTTGGGATCATTTTCCTGGTTTTGCCACTTTGTGGCGAGTTCTTGCATTTTCGGATCAAAAGCATTGACATATTGATCTCGATAAAAATCACCGGCTTTCTGACTTTTTTTTAATCTGACATTAGCCCAGTCAATTTTAATTGCTTGGGCTTGATACAAAAATCTCATACTTGCGCGCCGGTCGGCTTTGACAATCAGTAATTGATTGTCTTGATCTAATTCACTGATTTGAGCCAATTGAGGAATGCTTAAGTTCTCAATTTTTTGATAAATATTTGACTGAGGTATGAGAAAAAACCAATATTGATTTACTCCGCTTTGCACAAAGTCTAGGGAAAATTTTGGCATCAACTAGTTATCATACTATAAGAGAGATCACTACTGCAAAAACCTTCTCTAAAGTATAATAGGCTTAATGTTAATTGAAAAAGCCAAACTCAAAATAGCTAATTATTTTTATCAGGAAAAACCAGATCTAGCTGAAATCAAAGAAGCAGATATTGTTTCTTTTAATTATCAACTAGAGGGTGGGATTTATATTCCAGAAAAAGTTGCCTGGTTTGGTGATTTGACTGGGATCGAAAAAGCTGAAGACTACATTCTGTCCAAAAGAGCTAGAAAGTCTTTAAAGAAAACTCAAGAATTTTTTCAAGATGCTGGTTTCAAACTCGATGTTCGAGAAATGGATGAGAACTTATTTGAAGAATTCAAAAAACTTTATCAACAAACCACCATGCGTAAAGAACGGGCCATTATTTATGACTTAGAAACCTCAATTTTAGGCAGAATTAAAGTTGGTAAAAAATGTTATATAGCTGGACTTTATAAAGAAAATATTTTGCGTTCCGGTTTGGTTTTTTCTATTAATGAAGATAGTGCTGTCGTTTCTTTTGGTGCTAAAGAAAGATTTAACAAAATCCGCGGGGGGGTTGGGGCAATTTTAGAATATCAATTAATTAAATTTGCCTTAGAAAAAAAACTTAAAAGTATTAGTCATGGGCAAGCCAATAATCCCGCTGGTTTATTCAATACGGCTGGGCTATTTGAATTTAAAGCTCGCTATGGTTTTACTGCTTTCCCCACTGGTCGCTGGCAAACTTTATTTATTAAAAATGAGCAAATTGCTTTAGGTGATTTAGTTTTTGTCACCATTTACAATAATCAATTAGCCTATTTAGTCATCAGCGATGATGATTTAAGTAATCTAGAAAAAAAATATCGTACTCGCGAAATTAAAAACATTGTCAAAATCGATAAACAAAGTTTTTATCTTAACCAAAAAACTAGTTTAAATAAAATCGCGTTATAATCACAATTAATGAAGATTGCTATTTTTGATTCTGGCGCTGGCGGTTTAACTGTTTTAAAAACTTTTCTTAACCTTGGTTGTGCAACTGATTTTATTTATTTTGCAGATTATGATCATCTGCCTTATGGAGAAAAACCAGCTGCTGAAGTCAGTCAATATGTTCTGAATAGTGTTGATTTTTTAGCGAAACAACAATTAGATGCTCTGGTAATTGCTTGCAACACCGCTACTAGTTTAGCTATTGGCGAGCTGAGAAATCAAAAAAGATTTAATTTTCCCATTTTTGGTATGGAACCAGCAGTTAAACTGGCCGTTGATACTTTGGCCAAACAAAAAAGGGAGAAAAAACCAACAGTTTTAATTACAGCAACCAAAATTACTGCCAAAAGCCAACAACTAGCCAAACTCAAAGAGCGTTTTAGTCAACAAGCTAATTTTAGTACTGTAGTGTTGGGAGAATTGGTGAGATTGGTGGAAAATAACAACTTTAACCAAAAAACAATTGATCAATATTTAAGAAAAAGCATTGAACAAAAGCAAAATTTTGATGCAATCGTACTGGGTTGCACTCATTTTTCCTTTTTCAAAGAAAATTTTCAAAAGTTATTTAGTAATAGTCTGATACTTGATGGTAATTTAGGCACTGCCACACACGTGATTCAGCAATTAAAACTAGATTGTTCGCCAAATACAATTAATCCACAACCCCCAAAAATAGATTTTTATTTTTCCCAAAAAAGAAACTTAGCACTAGCCAAAAAATATCAATCTTTACTAGCCAAATTAGCTTGAAATCGACCAACGCTAGTGCCGATCATGACGGCCACATCAGCAACTACTTGGAGCATGGGCAAATAGAAAAAAGATCGCGGACAATACTTTAAGTTTTTCATCATAGCCCACAATAAATACAAAAACATTAAAGAAAAAATTAAGTAAAGATTAGGAAAAAATACTAAAATTGCTAAAAAAATTAGATAACGCAAAAAAATTAGATAAACTTTGGGTCGGATCAAAGTAGTGGCGGCGTCACCCTTGGCGAAAGCAAAGATTTTTTGAAAAAATTGCTTAATATTGCTAGGTGGTAACCAATAAACGATAGCTTTTCGACTAAAGGCTATTTTAATTCCCTTGTTTTTTAGACGATTAGCCAAATGATAGTCTTCGCTTACACTCAATTTTTCATTCAGTCCACCCATCTCAAGCCACAATGATTTTTTTATCAACATAGAACGGGTGGCTGGCAAAAATTTTCCATCTCTCACCCGTTCTGGCATAACTAAAAAATACGGAATTGTTGCTTCTTCAAAAGCTGTGTTGGCTAGACCTTGATAATAACCAGCAACAACTGGAGCATCAGTAGTTTGCTGTTTTCGCCATAACTCTTGCAACCAATTTTTATCTAAGATGCAACCGGCGTCGGTAATCGCTAGATAAGTTCCACGACTGTGTCTAGCAGCAAAATTGCGTCCCACACTCCGATTGCCAGCTTTAACCAATAATTTAAGATTGAGTGAGGTTTTTTTGGCAAATTTTTTGATTAAATTAACCGTGTTATCTGTTGATTGAGCATCAACTATAATTAATTCAGTTGGAGCTAAACTTTGTTGTTGCACACTGAGTAAAAAATCTTCAATGGTGTCAGCCTCATTAAAAACCGTCACTATCAAGGAAAGCATTTCTTTTTTATAATCAGACTTAGGCACAAAGCTATTATATGAAAGTCCTACAAATTAGCCAGTATTACCCTCCTCATGTTGGTGGGGTGGAAAAGCATTTGGCAAAAGTTAATCAACAATTAATAAAAAATGGCTACCAAGTGACAGTTTTGGCTGGCACTGACAATCATGATTTAGCCAAAGCTGCAATAATTGATCAGGTTCAAGTCTATCGTCTAGATAATCGTTTGAGCAATCGCTACAAATTTAAAATTTGGCGACAAGTAATTAAGCAAGCACAACTTTTCAAAGAAGCCGATATTATTCAGCTCCACGATGTTTTTTGGTGGATCATCCCTCTCTACCCGTTTATTTTTCACAAACTATTTATTACTTTTCACGGTCACGAATCAAGTGATAAGCCTGATCAAAAAGCCATATTTTGGCATCGATTAGCCAATAAACTGTGTCAGGGCAGTATTGCCGTTGGTGGTTTTCACGAGAAATACTATCAGGTTAAAGCTGATTACGTCATTGATGGAGCTAGTGATCTTGAGCAGATACCAGGCAAGAAAAAATCGGCTAAAAAGATCATCTTTGTAGGGCGCTTAGCCCCAGATACAGGAATTTTACAATATCTGGAGGCACTCAACATCCTGAAAGATCAACAGCTCAACTATCATTTAGATGTTTATGGTGATGGCCAATTAATGAACCAGGCCAAACATTATGTGAAGCAGCAGCAATTAGACGTCATTTTTCATGGTACAGTAGCCGAGGCCGAGCAATTATTTAGTCATTACGAAATAGCCTTTGTGGCTAGTTATCTGAGTATCTGTGAAGCATTAAAACAAAATTGTAGAGTGATCGCTCACTATTCAAATGACTTCATTAAAGATTATTTAAGCATGTCTATTTATCGAGATTACATCTTGCTGGCAAAAAATGCTTCAGCAATAGCTCAGGCAATAATCAAGCCTGCAAAGACGAAAAAATTGGATAAAAAGCTCAGTAATAGCCTCACTTGGCCAGTGATAGCAAACACCTATCAAAAATTATGGCAAAAAAGATAATTTTTACTCTACTGGGTATCGCGGTAGTGCTCACGCTCATAACTGTTTGGCCAATTATGGCTTTACAAAGAAACGTGAAAAGTTATTTGAGTCTCAATCTCAATCATAGTGAAGATCAACAATTAATCACAAATACTGCCGAAAAAATTATAAAAAATTACGAAAAAATTAATAAAAAATTCAAAAAAATATTTTTAGCTGATTTTGCTGAAGATTTATCCATAATTTTACCGCATTTTTTAACTGAAAAAAATCTGACTTATTTGGTAATTTTACAAAATAGTGATGAATTAAGAGCCACGGGTGGATTTATGGGTTCTTATTTCTTTTTAGAATTTTCACATGGAATGTGGAATTTAACTGAAGTTCAAGATATTTACACGATGGCTGGTCAACAAACTCAGTTTCCCAACAGTCCTCAGGGTCATGATCTGTACTTGAGTGAAGGAAAAGGATTGTCGATTCAAGATGCAAACTGGTGGCCAGAAGTAGCTATTAGTGCGCAACACATTCTTGAGCTATGGCAGGAGATTGCTGAACAAAGCCCCTATGTTGATCAAGAACGGGACATTGGTGGTATTGTTTTTGTCAACCTTAATTTTATTGAAAATTTATTAGAGCAAATTGGACCAATTCAGCTTACAGATTATGATCAGGTCGTTGATGCGCAAAATTTTGCACAATTAGCCAGAGCCGATCGCTTAGATTTTTTTCCAGGCTCTCGTGAAAAAGCAAATTTTCTCAATCACAGTAAAGTCGCTTTAGCAAATCGCCTAAGCCAATTAAGTTCTCAAGAATATCTGGCGTTAATGAAAGTGGTCTTAGAAAATTTAGAAAATAAAAATATTCAACTCTACAGTCAAGAGCAAAATCTTGAACAAATTTGGCAAAAGCATCGATTTGCTGGAGACATGATTAGAAACAATCTAGATAGTTTTTATTTTTACAGTGTTGAAAGTAATGTTGGCATCAACAAAGCGAATCGTTTAGTAGATAGGGAGTTTCATTTTTACCAGAACGATGGCCAAATTGAACAAATCCAAATTAAATTTACTAATCACAACCAAAAACCAGCAACCATTAATACCAATCCCAACTTAAAAACAGCTAATCACTTAAGCTACATTAATTATCAACGACTATATTTTGCCCCAGATACAAAAATTAAACAGGTCATGTCAATTGACCAAGAGGGACAAAAAACACCATTAGCATTTTCTACTCAACCCTATTTTAATCAGAACAATCAAGAATTCTTAGAACTGAGTTTACTGCTGGTAGTTCCTGAACAAAGTCAAGTCAATCTCATAATTGAGCTAGAAAGCGATATCAACTACCAAAATTTAGAAATCCAAAAACAAGCGGGGGTGAAACAAATTCCGATCTATATTTATCAAAATCAGCAATTAGTTGACAGCTGGACTCTAACCAGAGATCAGTTAGAATAAGATCATGACCGAAGATCAATTAAAACAGCTCATGGTGGATGCTCAAAAATTCTTAGCGAGTGTGGATTTAGTCAAAGAGCAAGAGATTATTAAACAAGTGCAAAAAGCCAGCAGTGAAGCAGATTTTTGGCAAAAAGAAGAAGCGCAAAGTGAAATTAAAAAACAACAAAGAGCTCAAAAAAATCTTGATGAATACCAATTAATTACCGAAAAATTAAACGATCTACAAACTCTGATTAAATTAGCAAAAGAAGAAAATAATCAAGAAGCAAATAGTGAATTAACAACTGAAATAGCTAAAACTAGCAATCAACTAAAAAAAATTCTAAAAGAACTAGAACTCAAACATTATCTCAACAAAAAATTCGATCACTGTGGAGCCATCCTCTCGATTCATCCTGGTCAAGGAGGGACTGAGGCAATGGATTGGGCGGAAATGCTAGAGCGCATGTATCAACGCTATTTTGAACGAAAAAATTGGCCATTCCGCGTTGTAAACAAAATTCGCGGAGAAGATGCCGGCATTAAAGAAGTGGTTTTTGAAATTGAAGCTGATTATGCCTATGGTTACTTAAAAGGCGAACATGGCACCCACCGACTAGTGAGACAAAGTCCTTTTAATGCCGATAACTTAAGACAAACCTCTTTTGCTCTGGTAGAAGTTTTACCAATTATTGAGGATAGTCAGGAAATTGACATCAAAGATAAAGATTTAATTTGGAACTTTACTAGGGCCGGTGGAGCTGGAGGACAATCAGTTAATAAACTCAACACAGCCGTGGAATTGACTCACACACCAAGTGGCATTACTGTGAAATGTCGAGAAGAACGTAGCCAGATTCAAAATAAAGAACGAGCATTGAAAATTTTAAAAGCCAAGCTCGCCAAAATTCAAGAAGAAAAAATGGAAGATACGCTAGCTAAAGAAAAAGGTAGTCATCAACACGCTAGTTGGGGCACCCAAATTCGCAATTACGTTTTGCATCCTTATCAATTAGTCAAAGACACTCGTACACAAGTAGAAACTAGCCAAACCAATCAGGTTTTAGATGGAGACTTAGACCAATTTATCTTAGCTTTTATTCGTCGATAAATTGCTTTACAATAAAAAATGAAGGAAAACTCATATGATCGAAGTGAGAAAAATAGATATTGACGAAAATCCAAAAATTACAGACAATCTAAACCCGCCTAACATTATTATTGAAAATTTAGATGCTGAACCAAAAAATCAAAGTCATCAACAGGATAAACAACCCATGAACAAAGCGCAAAAAAAGAAATTTATTATTTTTGCTGTAATTGCCGTCTTAGCTGGCACTCTCACTGGCTATGGCACCTCAAGATTGAGCAAAAGAAACGATTTGACTAAAGGTAATGTTGCCCAAGTAGCTGGTGAGGTCAATAACATCAAGCCTGGCGACATTTTTGGCATCAGTGATAGAGACACTTTTTCCGATAGCGCACAAGGTTATTTAGAAAAAGGTGGCGTTGATGGTGAGGGTTCACATCACTTGCTGAGAGAAGGCGGTCAAAGTCAAACTGTTGCCCTTACTTCTTCAGTTACCGATCTCGATGATTTTGTGGGTATGGAAGTTAAAGTGTGGGGTGAAACTAATAAAGCTCAACAATCTGGTTGGTTTATGGATGTAGGGCAAGTGGAAGTAATTTCTATTGATGCCGAGCCACCCAGCCAAACCCTAGACTAAACACTCAGTTGATGATTTAATGGAAGTTGCCTATGATTATCTTTTCAGATGTCAGTAAGTCTTTTGGCGATCAAGAGACTGCCATCAAACACTTTTCCTTGGAAATTAAAGATGGTGATTTTTTAGTAATCACTGGACCATCTGGCACTGGTAAAACAACTCTGATGAAATTGTTGATCAAAGAATACGAACCAACGAGCGGAGAAATCGAAGTTGACGGTGAAAAATATAGTCAGCTAAAAAAATCAAGAATCCCAGAACTGCGAAGAAAAATTGGAGTGGTTTTCCAAGACTACAAATTAATTAAAGAAATGAATGTTTGGGAAAACATTGCTCTACCAATCTATATTCAGGGTAAAAAAGATCGAGAAGTAGAAGAAAGAGTGACCGACCTATTAAATCTAGTTAACCTGGCAGACAAAGCCCTCTTCTTTCCTCGACAACTTTCTGGAGGAGAAGCGCAACGGGTCAGTATCGCTCGAGCCCTGGCTTGTGGCCCAAAAATAATTTTTGCCGATGAACCAACTGGCAATTTGGATACCCAAGCTACTTTAGCCATTACTCGTTTGTTGAAAAAAATTAATGAACTGGGTACCACGGTACTTTTTGCCACTCACGATGAATTGGTACTGAAAGAGTTGGCTAAAGAAAAAATTGTTAAATTAGAAAAAAAGACGGCACAACCAGAAGAAACTAACGAAGAAGAGGCTGAACAAGTCAAAGAAATTGCCCACTTTGAAATTGCGGATATAAAAGACGAAGAAGAGGCTGAACAAGACAAAGAAGAGAATAAGGAAAAAGAAGAAAGCAAAGAAAAAAAGAAAAAAGACATTAAGATTAGAAAAAGTAAAAAAGACAAAAAATAATACTTATGAAAAGTTTTAACTCCGCCCTCACCGCTATCCGCCGCTCACCTTATCAGAGCATTCTCAGTATTATTGTCTTAACTCTCACTTTTTTTATTGCTTTTACTTTTTCCATCATGACTATTGGCAGTCAAAAAGTTTTGCAATACTTTGAAACTCAACCTCGAGTTATTGCCTTTTTTAGATTGGAAACAGAAAACGCCGAAATTGATAAATTAGCCGAAGAATTAAGAGCCAAAGATTATGTCAAAGACATTAATATTGTCGACAAAGCTGAGGCATTAGAAATCTATCGTCAGGAAAATCAAGATAACCCACTTTTGCTGGAATTGGTCACTGAAGACATCTTGCCTGCTAGTATTGAGGTTTCCGCTTATAACGCGGAAAACTTAGAAGAAATTAGTCAAATATTAAAAAACAATCAATTTGTGGAAGATGTTGACTTTCAACAAGATGTGATGCAAAGCTTAATTCGCTGGACCAATGCTTTACGTTTATTTGGCCTGTTCTTTTTAGGTATTTTATTAATCGTTTCCTTTTTGATGATTATGGTAACTATCAGCCTTAAAGTCAGTGCTAAGCGTAATAGTATTAAAGTGATGAAATTTATTGGAGCCAGCAATCAATTTATTAGTCGACCCTACCTCTTGGAAGGTATCATCTTATCTATTATTGCTAGCATCCTAGCTTTTGCTTTTTATTTAGCCATGCTACTTTATGTCACACCCTGGCTTAGTGATTTTTTACAAGGCATTATTGAATTCCCCGTTAGCTGGCAATTTTTACTCTATCAATTTTTACTTGGTTTGATAGCTGCGGTGTTACTAGGGACTTTTGCCAGCTTAACTGCGGTCAAGCGCATGTTGAAAAAATAATTGAGATGAAAGTTAAAACATTCAGCTATCACCTATTAGTTTTTCTACTCATATCTTTTTCTTTTTTAAGTTTTAAAACCAATCCCGCCCTTGCTCAAGATTGTGATCAGGAGTTTAAGTGTGATGAGCTAAAAGAAACTAATACCGATCAATATAGTAATTGCCTTAATGATCAAAGAAGATGCTGGGAAAGTAAAGTTAACCAAGCCAAAAGCGAAGCTAATACTCTTCAATCTGCCATTAATATTCTCAATGGCCAAATTCAACTACAATCAATCAAAATTCAACAAACAACTAATGAAATTTATCAATTGGAAAAAGAAATTAATGAATTAACTCAACGCATTGAGGGCTTGAGTATTTCCCTCAATAAACTCAGTGAGATTCTTATTGAACGCGTCAGGGCTAGCTATAAACAAAGTCGTAAACAATATAAGGTCAACTTTTTTGCCAGTGATTCTTTTAATGACTTTATTACTCAATATCGCTACATCAATCAAGCTCAGGAACAAACTTTAGAAATCATGCATCGGACTGAATTACAACGAGCTACTTATGATCAACAAAAACAATTAAAGGAAGAAAAACAAGCAGAGGTAAACCTAAAAAAAAGTGAGTTAGAAAGACAAAAAGCCGAATTAGATGCACAAAAAAGTGTAAAAAATAAGTTGCTGGCTGAAACAAAAAGCAGTGAAACTATTTATCAACAAAAATTAGCAGAAGCGATAGCTGAATTAAATTCTTTAAAAGCTTTTTCCAGTAGCAAAAGTGGATCTGTATTGCCAGAACAAAATAGCCCAGACGGATGGTTTTTTAGTCAACGCGATCAACGTTGGGCTAACCAATTAATAGGAAGTAGCAACATGAGTATCATGGAAGTAGGCTGTTTGATCAGTAGTACAGCTATGATAAAGAAAAAATTTGGAGAGAATGTTAATCCTATTACTATATCTAATAATAGCAGTTATTTCTTTTCCAATACTGCTTACATGTCAAGACCTTGGCCCACTCCTGCTGGTTATTACTATCAATATAATACTTATTCTCAAAGCACTTTAGATAGTAAATTAAATGAAAATCCAGTGATTGTAAAATTATCAGCAGGCCCATATGGATCACATTTTATTGTTATTAAAGAGAAAAGAGGTGATCAATACATTATGCATGACCCATGGGAGGGTTATGACAAAAATTTTAGTGATTTCTATTCTTTATCACAAATTCAACAAATTGCCAGTCTAGTCAAAAACTAAATCAACCGGCTATTGTCTTTTCTGGCAATTTTTTTCTGCTTACTGGGCAAAACATAAACATCTTGTTGATAATCATTTTCCCCCACCAATTGCGCTTCTCCTTTGAGAATTTGCTCCATTGGCCGACAAGCCCAACAGCCATTTTCACCCTGCGGACATTTGTAGTGTTCTAATTTACGCACTGTTTTAATTTTTTTAGCGATGGCTAACACTTCTGCTTCAGCCCAGGCTAAATCTGGTAATTCTTGTTCAACTGGTTCATCACTTGATTCCAAATACCAATAACTGGCCTTCGCTACCGCTCGATGCTGGCAATAATGGACTAATAAATAATAAATGGGCAATTGCAGTGAATTCTCATCTTCATCGTTTTTACCTGTTTTGAAGTCAATAATGTGGACTTGGTCTGTTTCGGGTAAATACTCCAACCAATCTATCTTGCCACACAAAATAATCTCTTCTTCCTCTGATAGCCAAAACCAGGGTAAATCTTCCTTAATTTTGACCGCTAGACGACTCAGAGGACCAGGATTTCGCATGACCCTTCTCAACATCTCGGCCCCACGCTCCTTGTAAGCCATTTCGGTTGCCTCATCAAAAAAACCTCCTTTGATCCCAGTAAACTTTTGCCATTCTTGATCAAATTTTTTGATTAAACTTTCTGCAAAGCGTTGTTCGGCGGGAATGACTGACAGTGCTTCAATTACACTGTGGACAGCCGCCCCCAAAGCCAGTGGTGGTGAAATCAACTGGATTTTGTGTTTAGTTTTGGGATCTTTATAAACATTTTTTAAGTAATAAGCTCGGGGACATTGCAAAAAATCACTAATCGAACTATGAGATACCCAGGTTGCTTGATATTTGTCGGCCATAATGAAGCCATTATATCGAAAGTCGAGTTTTTTGCTATAATGAACACTAGCGTTTATGTCAGAAGAAACAAAGGAACCCAAGCAGTTGCAGACTTTATCGCACTACTTTGAAGATTACATCAAACAATATCAAATGGATTGGGAATACCGCCATCGAGCCGTGATTGCTGCTCTTGAGGTGGATGAAGTTGCTTCTAAAATCGCCAAAGCTTATGAAAAGGTGCGAGAAGTAGTGGATTGGAAAGAAGAGAATTTATTACGTCGAGGAGCAATTGAACGGATTTTGAAGCGTCGCCTCGTCTCTAAACTGTACGGGATTAGTATTATGCCCGACGTCAAAGCCGAAGAAATTGCCGAACCAATGGCTTTGGAGTTAATGCGTAGTGGTTACTTTGAAAACGGACGTATTGGTCGAAGTCAAGTGAATGAGTTAGAAAACATCCTCAATAAATATATCAAAATCATGAATGACAGCCGCTTGCCCAAAAGCAACGAGGAAGCGCATGTCAAGAAGAGAATCAACTTTTATAACTGGATTATTGAAATTGCGGCTTGTGAAATTGAGGAACTACTGTCGCCTAATTTCAAAGAAAATGCCCTGCTTAATTTAATGACTAACGTGCTTTATAAAAGAATCAAAATTACCCCCAGCAACACCGTTGAAGACATGGAAAAGTTTTTACAAACTTATATTGCCGTCCATCGAACTTTATATAACTTTGACAATGCCATGATCGCCTTCAACTTAATCAAAATTAAATACCCGTTTTGGGTAAAAGAAGATCCTAAAAGCATTAAACAAGTGACAGAGCAAGCGGTTGCAATCCGTCAAGAGATTGAAGAAGATTTGGAAAAACCATTGGGTAAAAGATTTTACCAAATTGCCGACAAATATGACCCAGCCTACCGATTGATTAACGATATTACTGATGAAATTAATGCCGCTCCCAGTGTTGTGAGAGCTAATTATGCTGATGAGGAAAAATTAGATCAATTGATTCAGACAGTTTATGATCGAAGAAGAAAAAGTCTGAAAAAAAGACTATTTAGATCAGCTATTTATTCGACCTTATCAATTTTTATAGCTGGTGGCGCTAGCTTTGTTATTTTTGAGGGACCAGTAGCCCGCTTGGCAGGAGTACCTTTTAGTCCATTAACCCTATTGATTGATTTATTAATACCGAGTTTGGTGATGTTTCTGTTAGTCTTGGCCATCAGACCACCGCACGTCAGCAATTATCCCGTAGTAGCTAAAGAAATTAAAAAAATTGTCTATCAACAACCCGAAGAGGACGTGTATGAATTAGCCCTCAATAAAAAGAAAAGTAAATTTTTAAATGTGTTATTTATCTTGGTTTCGACCATCTTTGGTTTGCTGGGTTTAGCCCTGATCTTTTGGATTTTTAAAATTGCCAAAGTCCCTTGGACATCAATGTATATTGATACGGTGAATGTGGCCATGATCTTTTTCGCTGCTACAGCGGTTAAAGCAAGTTCAAAAGAAATTACCATTAAAGACAAGGGCAATATTTTTGAATCTTTCCTAGATTTGTTTTCGGTGCCAATGGCAAAAACTGGTCAGTGGTTCAGTAATAAGTGGCGAGAATATAATATTGTTTCTGCCTTATTCACCGCCTTGGTTGACACACCATTTTCAGCAATTATTCGCTTGGTTGAAGACTGGCGTAATTTCCTCAAAGAAAGAAGTGCGGAAATCCATTAAATAAAGCTTAAATCAATCAAAAAAAGCGGATCGAAAGACCCGCTTTTTTAAACTCTCTGGTGCGGTTTAGTCAGTATTTATCCTAAAATATTTAATATAAATTTAAGCTGAATGGGCGTTTTAGGAACAATTTTGTTTGGTGCTGAAACAATTTTGCTGAGTGCTGAAACAATTATGATTGCTTTTGCCGAATAATTACTAGAGATAATTGCTATTCAATTAAAAACTTCTTTGTTATAATGCGAAGGTTTCTAGTATCCTGAGTAAGGATGCTGTTTAATATTAAAAAAGGAAGCGTCGCATAGTGGCCAATTGCACAGGTTTGCTAAACCTGAACCCTTATGGGTTTCGTGGGTTCGAATCCCACCGCTTCCGCCAGAAGATCTAAACAATACTTAAAAAATGCAAAAGCTTGTAATTCAAAGACTTGAATTTTTCTTATTAGGAATGTTTTTTGTTTTGACGATTTTTATTTTCGGGCATAATCTTGGTTTTACTGCTCTTCAGAGCTACGATGAAGCGTGGTATGGGGTAATTAGTCGAAATTTATTATCAACGTCAAATCCTTTTTTACTTGAATTCAATGGTAAAACTTTTACTGACCATCCACCGTTTGGTTTTTGGTTGATGGCCTTACCCGCAGCTTTTTATGGTAGTAACGAAATATCAGTTAGAATTATTTCCGTGATAACAGGTGCATTTAGTTTAATCTTAATGTATCTAATTGGACGTCAGTTGGCTAATCGTTTTGTAGGAGTGGCTTCAGCGGTGATGTTGTTTTCTATGATGTGGTTCGTGTTTAGGGTTCGATCAGGGAACTTAGACGTTCCATTTATGTGTTTTGAATTACTAACAATTTTTATTGCTTTACAGAAAGGAAAATTTCAAGTTTATTTAACATCAATTAGTTTCTCAATACTCTTCTTAATAAAAACTTTAATCGGAATAGGTTTGATACCGGTGTTAGCATTTTTACTTTGGCGAAATCGTACAAATATATCATTTAAATCATTTGCTTTTTCATTATTACTTGGATTTTTACTCGTTTCTCCTTGGTATATTATCAACCAAGTTCATGATTCAAGTTTTCTTTATCATCATTTTATTGAAATTGGAATTCGTGGAAGCAGCAATATCTTTTCGCTTGCAGGAATTGCTCAAAGTTTTCAGTATCTAGCGATTGGAGTTGGAAAATGGTACAAAGTTTTCTTGATAAGTTTGCCAGTGGCTGTCTTGTTATGGTGGAAGAAACCAAAGTCACGACAATCACTAATTATGCTGTCTTTATGGGCACTTGGTTTTTCACCTTTTTTGATTTCCAGCGAAACTGAAATCTGGCATCTGTTGCCACTATATCCAGTTCTCTCTCTTATAACAACGTTTAGCTTATTTTCAATTATTCAATATTTACCAACAAAAATTTTAACTTTTACTCAATGGATTTTACTCGCTTGTTTTATCAGCGTTGCAACTTTTCAGTTTCATCAATTTTCAAATTTGCTCTATTTTAATACTCAACAGTTTAGTGCAGAGAAAGATATTGCAATAAAAGCTAAAATTTATTCAAATCTCCAGCTAGTTGAAACTTTTTATCCTGCTACAGTTTATTATGCAGAGCAAAATATTGAACCTCTGTATTGGCAACCAAATGCCTATCAAATTATGAAGAATAAACTTAAGAACGGAGACGCTGATGTCTTTATTATTAACGAAAAATTAAAAACAATGCTTGAGCAAGATCAAATAGACTTTCAAGTCTTAGAATCAAATACAAGTTATTTCATTATTAAAGCTTAATTATTCGATTCATAAGTTAACAAAAATGAATTTAAAAACAACTCTTACACAATCAAAAAATGAAGAAGCTAAGCCATGGTGGATTTATATTATTGAGTGTGTCGATGGCACATACTACACTGGAATTACCACAAACATTAATAAAAGAGTTGAAAAACACAATTCCGGACATGGAGCGAAATATACTAAATTCAGGAAACCGGTCGAATTACTTTATTATGAAAAACATAAAAATAGATCATGGGCGAGCAAAAGAGAAATTTACATAAAAAAATTAAATCATATGAAAAAAAAAGATTTAATCGATAATTTTTTCCCTTTATAATAAAGTTCCAATTTCATCCCACCGCTTCCGCCAAGCACCAGCCTGGCGAATGGCATCCAAACCATTACAATGCATATGTTTTGTCATCGTGTATAATAATTATAGATGTCAAAAAGAACTGAAAAAGAAATCTCCCATCAAG
>Ga0255347_1002321_pt1 | contig 27380 bp, 17 predicted proteins | sample wastewater_treat_2_FD_192479 | JGI IMG/M metagenome (GOLD analysis project Ga0255347, IMG submission 192479) | Wastewater microbial communities from Lulu Island WWTP, Vancouver, Canada - plant24 | ecosystem: Engineered > WWTP > Wastewater > Unclassified | place: Canada: Vancouver, British...
CTGCTCGCGGGTGATTTTGGAAGGTGTCTCAGACCCCAAGAGTTTTCTTCCTTGAGCGTTTTCCCTTCCGGTAGGGCGGTTTCGCCGAAACCGCCGCGGACGGCTCGGCGAGCCGTCCCTACCAGCGAGCGAAAACGCCCGCGTCCCCGACTCCCCGCCCCTCACCATTCACCACTTACCACTTACATCGTCTCTCTCCCCTGAACCCTTTGACCTTTTGCGATTCAACTTTATTGAATCGCACCCTCTTAATGGTTAATTATGTGTGCCATCGACGGGGCGGGTGTGTATAATCTATAGCTTTGTATATCTGAAAGTTAAAGAAGCTTTGTAGAGGTTTTAGTGAGCGTATCTGGAAACAGTCCGGCACCCGGAGATCACGGGCTGCTGATTTTCGACGGCGCCTTCGGCACCACCGTACAGTCTATGGATCTTCCCGATTCCGTGTGGGACGGTATCGAGGGGTGCAATGAGTATCTGAACCTTTCTGCCCCGGCGGCGGTCACGGAATTGCACCGCTCTTTTCTGGAGGCTGGCGCGCAGGTGATCGAAACCAACACTTTCGGAGCTACGCGGATCGTGCTCGCGGAGTATGGGCTGGCTGACCGCGTGGAAGAGATCAACGCCGCCGCTGTAGCCAACGCGCGCGCGGCCATTTGCGGCATGCAAGGCCCCCGCTATATTGCCGGGTCGGTCGGGCCGACCACTAAGTTGCCGTCGCTGGGGCATATTTCGATAGCAGAGATGTTTGACGCGGTTGCCGAACAGATGCGGGTGTTGCTGCGCGAAGGCGTCGATCTTATTATTGTTGAAACCTGCCAGGACCTGTTGCAGTTGAAGACCTGCCTGATTGCCGCGCATGAATGCTTTGAACAGACCTCGCGGAGTGTCCCGCTGATGGCCTCTGTTACAATGGAACGTTCGGGCACGATGCTGGTCGGTTCGGATATGGCGGCAGTGGCGGTTACGCTGGAGCCTTTCGACCTGTTCTCGCTGGGCCTTAACTGCGCCACCGGGCCTGGGGATATGGAGTCGCATATCCGTTTTCTTTCGCAGCAGTGGCCGGGCCGCATCTCCTGTATGCCAAACCAAGGGCTGCCTGAAATGATCGGGGGGCAAACGGTATATCCGATGACGCCGGATGAGTTTGCCGCGCACATGCGGCTGTTCGTGGAAAGGTACGGTGTCAGCGTGGTGGGGGGGTGTTGCGGTTCAAGTCCTGACCACATCCGGGCTTTGGTACGCGAGGTGCGGAATCTCACGCCAGCCGCGCGGAGGGTTGAGTCATGAAGCCTTCCCTTTCCAGTCTTTATCAGGCCGTGGAACTGCGCCAGCCGATCCCGCCGCTGATCATCGGCGAGCGCACCAATTCGAGCGGCTCAAAACTTTTCCGTGAGCGTTTGCTCGAAAACGATTACCAAGGCTGCTTGCGTATCGGATTGTCGCAGGAAGCTAACGGCGCGCAGGTTTTGGATCTTTGCGCGGCTTACGCCGGACGTGACGAGTGCGCGGATATGACGGAACTGGTCAGGCTTTTCGCGCAATCAGTCAAAATCCCGCTGATGATCGATTCGACCTCGCCGGATGTCATCGAGGCGTGCCTGAAGATCTATCCCGGACGCTGTGTGATTAACTCCATCAACCTTGAGGATGGCGGCAAGACGGCGCGGCGTGTCTGCGCCCTTGTGAAAAAATATGGCGCGGCCACTGTGGCTTTGACGATCAGCGAGAAGGGCATGGCCATGACCGCAGAGGAAAAACTCGCGGTCGCGCGCCGGATCCATGATATGGCTGTCGGCGAGTTCGGTCTGCGCCCGTCCGACCTGCTCTTCGACACCCTGACCTTCACGGTGGGTTCGGGTGACGAGACTCTGCGCGATGCGGCGTGTCAAACCTTGCAGGCGATTAAAACGATCAAAGCGGAATTGCCGGGCGTGTCGACTGTGCTGGGTGTAAGCAACATCTCTTTCGGCCTGCCCGCTGCCGCGCGTAAGATTCTGAACTCGGTGTTTTTGCATGAGGCTGTTGCCGCGGGTCTTGATGCCGCGATTGTTGATGCGGGCAAGATCATCCCGCTTGCCAGAATCGACGCGGCCGACCGCGAAGTTGCCCTCAATCTGCTTTATGACCGCCGGTCTGCGGAGACCCCCGATCCGCTGTTAAGTTTTATCACGCATTTTGAGAATGTTAAAGTTTCGGATGCTGATGACGCAGGCAAAGAGTCTTTCGAGGGTGCGGAAAAGGCCCTTTTCAAGCAGGTGTTGGGCGGGGACAAAGAAGGACTCGCCGATAGCATCGCTATGCTGCTGGAGCGTCTGCCGCCGCTGGACATAATCAACCTGGTTCTGGTGCCCGCGATGCGCGAGGTCGGCGAGTTGTTCGGACGGGGCGAAATCCTGCTGCCGTTCGTACTGCAGTCGGCGGAAGTCATGAAAAAGGCGGTGTCGTTGCTGGAGCCGCTGATGACTAAGGATGAAAACACGCGTCAAACGCGTGTGTTGCTGGCGACTGTCCAGGGTGATGTGCATGACATCGGCAAAAATCTGGTAGACATAATTTTGAGTAACAACGGCTACAAGGTCTACAACATCGGCATCAAGGTTCCGGCTGAAACAATCATCGAAAAAGCACGCGAGTTTAATGTGGATGTGATCGGCTTGAGCGGGCTGCTGGTCAAATCGGCATTGGTGATGCGTGACAGTATGAGGCAATACCGTGAGGCCGGGTTGACACAGCCGATACTGTTGGGCGGGGCCGCGTTAACGCAAAAATTTGTTGCGGAAGAGTGTGTGCCTGCTTATGACGCGCCGGTGGTCTATTGCCGTGATGCGTTCGATACCCTTAAGGCCGTGCGTGAGCACGAGGCTGGGGTTTTGCGAGCGACGGAGCCGGTTTCTGCAACTTCTGCTGAAACTGCTCCCGGAGAGGATTGCGAAACATCAGCGGTCAGCCGCGACAACCCTGTGCCCGAAGTGCCGTTCGAAGGTGTGCGGTATATCAAGGAACTCAATCCAGCTTTGCTGTTGCCGCATGTCAAGCGGCAGGCGCTTTTCCGCGGGCGCTGGGGATACCGGCGCGGCAATTTGTCAGAGGCAGAATACGCGAAACTGGTTGAGGATACCGTGCAGCCGATTTTTGATCAGTTGGTGGAGCAGGCGGTTACGGGCAAGCTGATCCAGCCGCAGGTGGCTTACGGATATTATCGTTGCTTCAGTCGCGGCGACGGGCTGGTCGTGCGGGATGGCGCTGCCGAGCGTCTCTTCACTTTCCCGCGCCAGTCAGGAGCGCCACGGCTCTGCATCGCCGATTATTTCAAGAGCGAGGCCGAGGGGGGCGATGTTGTCGGTATGTTTGTGGTTACGGTCGGTGACGCCATCGGTGAGGCCGCACGCGAACTGTTCAAGGCCGACCGCTATCATGACTATCTGATGACGCACGGTTTCGGTGTGGAACTGACCGAGGCGCTGGCGGAATATTGGCACGCCGTGATGCGCCGCGAGCTGGGCATCGAGCGTGCGACGCCTTCAGATGACGGGGCTCCGGCCAGAACGTATCAAGGCGAACGTTACGGTTTCGGTCATGCGGCCTGTCCCGATCTGGATGCGCAAAAAGTTCTGTTCGAGATTTTGCGGCCAGAACAAATCGGCGTGGAATTGACGGAGAACATGCAGATGGTGCCAGAGCACACCACGTCGGCGTTCATCGCGCACCATCCGCAAGCGCGGTACTTCGCGATGTGAAGTTCTGTTATCGGCGGGCTGTCCCGCCGATAACAGAAGGGGAAAAGAGAAGAGGTCAAAAATTGCTACACCCGCATGGTCTTGCGCAGGCGGCGCATGGCCTCCTCGACGTTCTCGCGGCTGTTGAAGGCGCTGATGCGGATGAAACCTTCGCCGCAACGGCCGAAACCTGCGCCAGGGGTGGTTACGACCTGGGCGCGTGTTAGCAGGCGGTCGAAGAACCTCCAAGAGTCCTTGCCGACATTGACCCAGATGTAGGGGCTGTTCTCGCCGCCGGTCATGCTGTAACCGAGGTCGGCGAGGGTGGCGCGTATCAGCGCGGCATTGCCGAGGTAGAAGTCCGAGAGGGTTTTGACCTGTTGTTTGCCGGCCTCGGAGTAAACGGCTTCGGCGGCGCGTTGTATCGGATAGGAGACCCCGTTGAACTTGGTGGTGTGGCGGCGGTTCCACATCGGGTGGAGCGGTATGGGCTCACCTTTTTTGTTCCAGGCCACGAGGCTCTTGGGCACGACCGTGAAGGCGCAGCGCGTGCCGGTGAAACCGGCGGTCTTGGAAAAACTGCGGAACTCGATGGCCACATCACGCGCGCCCTCGATCTCGTAGATGCTGCGCGGCAAGGCGGGATCGCGTATAAAGGCTTCATAGGCGGCATCGAACAGGATCAGCGCTTTGTTGGCCTTGGCATACGCGACCCAAGCTGCGAGCTGTGCGCGGGTGGCGGTCGCGCCGGTCGGGTTGTTGGGGAAACAGAGGTAGATCAGGTCGACAGGCGTTTCGGGCACATCCGGCACAAACCCGTTGGCCTCGGTGCTGTCCAGATAGACCAATCCCTTATAGCGCCCTTTGGAGGCGCGCCCGGTGCGCCCGGCCATGACATTGGTGTCCACGTACACCGGATAGACCGGGTCGGGAATGGCGATGGTGAGTTTGTCCGCGAAAAGCTCTTGGATGTTAGCGGTGTCGCACTTAGAACCGTCGCTGACAAAAACCTCGTCGGGATCGATTGCGGCTCCGCGTGCGCGGTAGTCATTTTCAGCGATCGTTTCGCGTAAAAAGTTGTAGCCTTGCTCGGGACCGTAACCGCGGAAACTGGAACGCACGGCCATTTCGTCCACAGCCTTGTGCAGAGCCTCGATGCAGGCTGGCGGCAGCGGCTCCGTGACGTCGCCGATGCCGAGCCGGATCACGCGCTTGTCGGGATTGGCCGCTTGGTAGGCCTGGACGCGCTTGGAAATTTCAGAAAAAAGGTAGGAAGACTGGAGTTTCGCGTAGTTTTCGTTGACTCGTATCATGTGCTTGACGAACCTTTCTTGTCAGCGGCGGTTGCCGCCGCAGTTTTTTGGGGTTTACGAACAGGAGTTAAAACCCAGCGCTTATTGTACCAGAACCATTGCTCTGGCGCTTGCCGGATCGCCTCGTCCACTAGGGCTATGACCTCCTCAGTGATGCGGCGGGCATCCTGCGCCTTGTCGAGCGCCGGGTCGGGAAAGATGGGCGGCATATGCTTGAAACAGTGCTGCGTCCAGCCCTCGCGCCAGAATATCGCGGGAAAGATCGGGACTTTGGCCGTGATGGCGAACATGGCCATGCCGCGTCCGAAATTGGCGATGCCGCCTAAGAAAGGTATCTCAAGGTCTGGGGTGTAGACGCGCACATCCGGCAGGATCGCCAACACGTTGCCAGTGCGCAGAAGTTTGATGATGCTCTTGAGGGTGCCGCTGCCGCGCTCCAGCACGGTCATGCCGGATTCGCGCTGTTGGTTGATCCAGTCGTTGACCAGAGGGTTCTTTTGTTTGGCGGCGACGCTGAACATCTTGATGCCGTGCCGGTCACAGGCCCAGCCCGCCAGATCCCAGTTGCCCATGTGCGGCACGGTTATGACCGCACCGCCATGTTTTTCAACCAGTGTTTTCACGATAGGGATCTCTTGGCTGAAACCGGGGATGTGGCGGTCGATCCAGTCGAGCCCGATCTCCGGCGCCCGCATCATCTCGACGATGTTGAAGGCCGTGTTGCGCATGGAGATCCAGGCGATATGGCGGACCTGCCTGGCAGGCAGGTCCGGCCCGAAGACCTCGCGGATGCGTCGCATGGCCTCGGCCCGCCGGAAGCGGACAACGTGGAAAGCGAAAAACGCCAGCGGCCAGACCGCCGCCAGCGCCAAACGGTACGGCAAGGCGTTGAGCAGGGCGGCCATCAAGCGCACCAAGATGTATTCCAAGATGTATCTGGGACGATAACGCATATAAAAATATCAAAATAACAAAAGCCCTGCACTAGAGCAAAGCGAACCCTGCGTCCTCCGAGAAAGTCAGCCCGTAGCGGCAGGTGGGTATGTCTTGCTCGGATGCTTCGATCAGGGCCAGCGGGTTATGGAACCCGATCTTCAGCATGTCTTGCAACGTTAAAAGACCGAGGCCGTGCAACACGTTCATGCACGTCAAAATGGTGGCGGACGATCCGACCAAGCATTGTTTTTCAGGATTATGGAACAGACCGTCGGGCTCAAGCACGGCCTTATTGCCCAAAACATCATAAGTTCCGGGCGGCAGCCCGGCGGCAGGGGCGGCGTCGGAAGTGGCGATCAGGCGCTCCGGGCCTGCGGCGCGGATGAAAATTTTCAAAACGTGGCGCGGCAGATGGTGGCCATCGGGTATGAACATGATTTTCAGGCGTTCTTCGGCCAGTCCCGCCAGAAGTGTGTTGTTGTGGCGGTGGACTATATTGGGCATGCCGTTGCCGAGATGCGTCAGGGCTGTGGCGCCAGCCTCAGCCAGACGCGACAGGTCTTCAGGTGATGCCAACTGGTGTCCGCACGAGACTGCGACGCCGCGGCTGACGGCATGGGTTGCGAGCTGCGCGGCGTTTGGAGCTTCCGCTGCGACCGTGAGCAGGCGCAGGCGGCCCTCAGAAAGGTCTAAAAGCCGGTCGAAAAATTCGATGTCAGGCTCATGCACGGCATCCGGATCATGGGCGCCGACCGCGCCGTTTTCCTTGGATATGAACGGGCCTTCGAAGTGCAGCCCAAGGATATGGCGGGCAAGCAGGGTATCCTTCTTGAGAGCCGCCGCAATTATCTTGAGGTTACGCTTTAACCGCGCTTCCTTGTTAGTTATCAGTGTCGGCATGAAGGCGGCGGTGCCTCTTTCAATCAAGGCGCGGCCGGCATGAATGAAGCCTTCTTCGCTGAGCGAGTCGCTGCTGAAATCAACGCCGACGAAACCGTTGACCTGTAAATCTATGAAGCCCGGGATGCGCAGTTTTGTGTTCATGGTTGGAATCCTTTCTGTTTAATAATGATGGTTATTGCTTGAGTTTTTTCACCTTTTCCATACGTTTGCCGATGGTGTCTTCGTAACCTAGCGTTGTCGGGCGGTAATAACATTTGTCCACAGGCAGGTAGTCCTGCTTTACCGTGTGCTGGTCGAAATCATGCGGGTATTTGTAGTGGTCGTCAAGCCCTTCGCGGCCTATGGCATCGACATGCACATTCTTCAGGTGTTCGGGGACCGCCAGCAGACGGCCGGAGCGCACATCCGCCATTGCCTCCTCAATGGCAAGGTACGAGGCGTTGCTCTTTGGGGCGGTGGCAAGGTAGGTTGTGGCTTGCGCCAGCGTTATGCGCGCCTCCGGCATGCCGATGAACTCGGCCGCGTGCATGGCCGAGACAGCCACGGTCAGTCCGCGCGGGTCGGCGTTGCCGATGTCCTCGGATGCCAGTATGATCAGCCGCCGCGCGATGAAGCGCGGGTCTTCACCGGCCTCGAGCATTTTCGCCAGCCAATAAATGGCGGCATGAGGGTCAGAACCGCGCACCGATTTGATGAAAGCCGAGATTGTATCGTAGTGTCCGTCCTCGTCCTTGTCGTAAAGCACCATCTTGCGCTGGACGCACTCTTCCATGATGGGACGCGTGATGTGGATCACGCCGCTTTTGCCGGCGGGCGTGGAGCATGCCGCGACTTCAAGGGCGTTGAGGGCGCGGCGGCCGTCACCGTCACAGACCGTCGCCAGAAAGTCTAGGGCTTCCGGATCGATTTGGCAGTTCAGATGACCCAAGCCGCGACTGGCGTCGCTGATAGCGCGGCGCACAAGCGTGGCGATGGCTTCCTCATCCAGCGGCCGCAGCTCGAAAACCAGCGAACGGGAGGTGAGCGGGCTGTTGACGAAAATATTGGGGTTATGGGTGGTCGCGCCAATGAGCGTGACCGTGCCGTTTTCGACATAAGGCAGCAGCACGTCCTGCTGCGATTTATTGAAGCGGTGGATTTCGTCCACGAAAAGCACGGTGCCGGGGCCGTTCTTGTGCAGTTTGGCGGTTTCGCAGATATTGCGCAGGGTGGCCACATTGGAGAGCACGCCGCTGGTGCGCTCGAAGCGGCGTTGCGTGACCCGTGCGATCACTTCCGCCAGAGTGGTCTTGCCGCAGCCGGGAGGCCCGAAAAAGATCAGGTTGGTCAGGCGGTCGGCCTCGATCACACGGCGCAGCAGTTTGCCCGGCCCGAGGATGTGGTCTTGCCCTACAACCTCGTCGAGGGTCAGCGGGCGCATACGCGCGGCCAGAGGCTGGCGGAGCTGATCGGGGGGTTTGGCCTTGATGGCCTCGTCACTCTCCGGCTGGCCCATGAAGAGGTCGCTGTCCAGATTCTCGTTCATTTTGCGGTCTCGAATCATACTTGTGGCGGTTGTACGTGCAGACGGCGATCGAGCAAACCAATGCCCCCGCAGCGTTAGCAACCGCGTCAAGTATATCAAAAGAGCGGCTGTTTGTCAGATAGCGCTGGCCAAACTCCATGGCCAGGCCGTAGAGCGTGGCGGCAGCGGTGACGGCGGCGGCGGCCTGCCAGCGGCAACGCGCGGCGGAAGTCAGCGCTCGGAAAAAGGTGAGAGCCAGCACCGCATACAGCAAAGCGTGGACGAGCTTGTCCGTGCCGGGAAACTGCGGCGCACGCGCCAGCGGCTTGAACAGCCGGGCGGGCAGCAGCGAAAGGGCGGGGATGGCGACAAGCATGAAGAGCGCTGGCCCGTAACGCTGCACGGCACTAAGAACGGCTTTGGTTCTCATGAAAGCCTATCCGGTGAACAATCCACGGCGAGCATGGCCTCGATTGAGTGCCGGGCTCGCTCGGAGATGGGCTTCGGCACCGTGACCACAGGGCGCATGTCGCGCAGGCAGCAGAGGATTTTTTCCAACGTGATCTTTTTCATGTTCGGGCACACGGCCTGTTCCGAGAGCGGGTGGAACAAGGTGCCGGGGTTCTCCCGTCTCAGACGGTGCAGGATGCCGGTCTCGGTGCCGATGATAAAGGCTTTCTCTGGGCGTCCTTTAACATAGCGGCACATGCCGCTGGTGGAAAGCACGGCGTCAGCCGCGTCACGGACAGGTTTCGGGCATTCGGGATGCACCAGCACTGGCGCGTCGGGAAACGCCGCGCGCGCGGCAACAATATGATCCGCAGTGAGGCGCGCGTGGATTGGGCAGCATCCCGGCCAGAGTATGAATTCCCGCCCTAGTTTTTCCGCAGTATAAGAGCCGAGGTGGCGGTCGGGCACGAATATTGTCTGCTGGTCGGCTGGCAGGCTTTGCGCGACAGCAACGGAGTTCGCTGAAGTTACGCACAGGTCGCTCTCGGCTTTGACCTCGGCGGTGCTGTTCACATAACACAGAACTTTGGCGCCCGGGTGTTGGGCCTTGAGCGTGCGCAACTGTTCGCCTGTACACATGTCCGCCATAGGGCAGCCGACATCCGAGGAGGGCAACAGCACGGTTTTGTCAGGGTTGAGGATGGCGGCGGTTTCGGCCATGAAATGGACGCCGCAGAAAACAACGACCGAGGTGTGGATATTGGTGGCCTTGCGGGCCAGTTCCAGCGAGTCTCCTGTAAAGTCCGCGATGTCCTGAACCTCGCCTGGCTGATAGTTGTGCGCCAGGATCATCGCATCACGTTCCTTTTGCAGTTTTTTGATTTCTTCAATTATGTTCATAGCTTTGTTTGATTCAAGAAAGCGTTTCGGGATTTAGGTGGCGGAGAAAAATGGTGTCTGGGCGGGTTCTCTTCGAATCCACCCCGTCTGATCTGTCAAACACGTAATAAAATAGCAAAAGCCGACATCATACGGAACATTGAAGTGTTATGGATGTGATTTCATTGCAGGCATCCCACCTGTGTGCAAAGCGGTTATTGGGACAGTTCCGTCGATTCCCAAAGCTTCACATCGCGGTATTCCGAATCAAGGTCAGGATAGACGGCATCGAAAACGACACGCGGTGCATGTGTACGGATAGCTTTAAGATTGTCGATCAGGACAACTTCATCGACGCCGCAGGTATTGAGCGGCGCGGCGGAGGAAATGGCTTGCCGGTTCTCGTCGTTCTGGGCGGCGCTCAGAAACCAGAGGGGGGCCTTAATCTTGGCCAGCAAACGGGGCGAGCCGGCGATGTTCATGCCGCAACGGCGCATCTCGCTCTCAAGTTTGGGCGCCATCGTGCAGTTCGGTTCGTCGATACGTTTGACGAACGCTTCAAGCTCCCTGTAGTCTCCGACCCCGCGGCTCCCTTCGCCACGGAAGTGAAGGCGGATCCCTTTTTCTGAACAGGTTTCGCAGAACGCTTTCGTGAACGCCACGAACTGCTCATCGAAATCCTCCTGCTTCATGTTTGCGGGGCGCATGTGCTTGGTGATCACAAGATCCTTCGCGCCCAGAATTGTCATCTTTTCAAGGAGACGCTTCAGCTTGTGCGCGACCCTCGGTGTCTCATTCGGGTCGTTATCAATGAAGCGGAGATCCGGAAAGAGGTTGAGTCCATTCGAGAGGTCGACAAGCACATGGATCTGTTGTATGGTAAGGAAATTTGTCTGCTCTGCGAGATCTTCGTCGTCACGCGCCATCAGGTATTTCCAGTCGACCATCACACTGTCGTAGTGGCGCGAGAATGTCGGACGGCGCAAAATCTCGCGTTTGATGGGGCCGTCGATGTTCCGCAAAAACAGGGTCGCCATTGTTCTGTTCGGTACGGGAGCGACTTCCGGGATTTCTGCGATCGACCCGGTTTCATCGAGCGTGACGGAAAAAACACGCGCTGAGCCGGTGGCGATGGTGTGTGCCGTGTCCTTGCCGGGATCGGTGTTTTCCATAAAAGTCGGGAAGTAGCCGACGGCGGTTTTCTCGTTCGTGGCGATCCGCTGTTCGGTCACCTTCTTCACATTGCCAGCGAATGCGTGGAGGTGAAGCGGCAACTCTTTCCATGTGTTGTTGAGAACCAGAACAGTGTACTCGCCCGGAGACTTGCGGCATGTCACGATGGAAAGCCCGTTTGTTGTGCAGCTCTTCGATGTACCGAAAATCATGACGCTGCGAAACGCTTCATCAAGTTTTGTCCGGGCCTCAGCGGAAAGCGGGTGCGCCCGCTGGAAGGGCTTCCCTCGGCCGGGATCTTTAACCGGTGGACGTATGTCGGCACTCTCGGTGAGGCCGTCGCCGGAAATGACGACCACGTTTGCGCCTGTGAGCTTGAGGTTTTGCTGGTTGGTTTCGGTGAGGACGATCCGGCCGCCGCTGGAAAGGTACTCGTTCAGCGTGTCCTTGAGTTCGTCCGTTGCATTGAGCGTCGTGGTAAGGACGATGAGCGGGTACTGTTTCAGCATCCATGCCGGCGCATCGGAAAGTACGCAATCCGCTATATCGCCGTAAGGCGTGCCTACGTTGAAGCCATACTCGTCGTTGTAGTAGGCCGAAGCGTCGTAGTCGGGGTAGAGCATGAGCAGGACGCCGTCGGTGAAATAGTCACCGCGATCATAGGGTAGTGTCGCCCACTTGCGATTAACGCCGCCAGCGTAGTAATAATGCCGGGCAAACGTCCAGCCGGAGAAGAAATCGAGCATCACCGCGACAGGCGCGTGCATGACGCCGGGCTCACCGTACTCCTTCAGCCACGCGATGATGTCTTTTTGAATCTGTCCGATCGGCGTCAGCTTCGTTTCCTTGCCGTCAGACGCGTAATATCCCATCTCGAAACCGACAGCCTGAGCGTTGTAGAAAATCTGCGCCATCATGAGTTTTTTCAGGAGCGCGAGCGACGTGCCGTTCTCCGGCCCCGGGCCCTTGCCCTTCACGACTTCCCGACGCTTGTTGTAGTCCTTCCATCCGGTCGGTCCGAAAACTGAAACATTCCCGAACCACGGCACGCCATACTGCTTGCCGGCGCCGCGGATGAAGGAGTAAAAGAGCTGGGCGTTGGGCAGCGACTGCGCTGTCTCGGCACCGAGGAAGGTGTAGCAGTTCTGCTTGAGGAAGTAGTGCCCGTAGTTGAGGCCGGTAAGCGCGACCATCTTGTTGCCCTGAAGCTGCTCCAGCCGTTCGAACCAGGCTTGGAAGGCGCAGTATTGTTCAAAGGCATTGATGCCGCGCGGTATTTCCTGCCCGGCAAATCCGGCATAACGTCCGTCCTGCTCGCCGTTGTCCATGCCGAGGAAACGATCGCCAAGTGTATCGTTGAGGAAGCGGATTTCATCCTCTGTCAGTTTGATCTGCGTCAAACCCTCCCAGAGTTGTTTGTCCTCTCCCATGCCCACACCAGGGATGAAACCGACGATGTCGAAGTAGTAGAGATTTCTGGCCTTGATTTCGCGGACGATATCCTTGAAGTTCGGCAACAGGAAGTGGCGATAATACCCCCAGATAAAATCGCCCAGCCCATCCTCGTTGATATAGCGATCCATCTCGGCTTTATAGTTCTTTTCGCTGAGGTGGCGTAGCGCCATAAAGTGTGTCTGGTTGCCGAGTTCCGCGCGGTTCGGCGGCTTAACGGCGCGGCGTGATTCGTCCGGATGCTTCCGCGCATCCATGTAGTGAGGATAGACTTTCACTTCCGCGCAAACGGAAACCGCCACCATGAAGGCGGACGCCGTAATGGCGAACTTCATTGTGTTCATGTGTTGTCAGAGCCTTTTGTCAACGCACCAGAAGGAGAGTTCCTTTCGGCAGGAACTTCACGCAAAGTACGCCGTTTTCAAATACAAGCTTGGCTGTGAGCAAGTCACTCGACACGCCCGTAATGATTGCGGTCCCGAGATTCTCCAGCCCGGTGATGGATTCACATTCAAGGATCGTGATCGCGGTGCCCGGAGTGATTGCGCCTGCGTTCGCCACCGCCACCCGCTGTCCCGGCTCGATCGTGACTGTCACATCCTTGAACGCTGGGAACGTCGTCACCGTCGGGTCGGCCACGAGCGTTCCGATCGCGAGTGTGCCGTTTGTGACGGTGCCCGCGCCGGAAATCGCGGCCACGTACTGGTTCGTCCCGCCGAGGTCAAGCATCGCTCCCGCTGCAACAGAAACCGCCGCTGCATTTGTCGTCGCCATCTGCGTACCTTTGTAGCTCCACTTGCGGCGGAGGTAGTTCTCCGTAGTAGCGCGTTCCTCGTCTGTGAGCTTGCGGTTGTATATCAAGACCTCCGCAAGCCTCTGGCTCCCCATATGTGTTGGTGCATAATCATGGTCATTGATTGTGCGGCCATCGAAGGCGAAACCGTCGGCGTTCGATGTCGGGCGGCTGGTGTGGGTGATGTTCATCGAGATCAGGTCCCATCCGCCGGACAGTCCCGTAACAAGCGGTGACACGGAGGTTCCGTCGAGACGCCACTCGGCGCTCTTGAGGTTGTCCGGGCACACCCACCCCTCATTCAGAATCGAGTACTCCGGACGATCACCCTTTCCGCTAGTCCCGCCGCGCATGAAGTTGAAAAGCCCCCCGCTCCAACTCGCGTAGTGATGACCGCCGCCGAGGAGGTAGCCGCCGCCGTTATGCGAGCCGAGCATCCAGAAGACACTCCCGATCCCTTCGAGAAGATTGGTGACGTCGTTTTTCGCGAAACGCATCGCCTGCTTGTCGCCACTCTTGCCCATGTCTACCACGTAAGTCCGGTTCAAGTCATCCGCCTTGACGAGTGTCGGACGATGCGTGTCATGGAAGGGGATCGCCGACCAACCGTCGTTCAGCGTCGATGTCCATTCTGTCACCTCAATCGTGCCGTTGTCGTTGGTGACAGTGGTGAGACCACTGGTGGCATCAGCATGAAACAGGAGCGCATCCGCTGCCGCAAACGGCAGATCCGAGGCGGGACGGATGCCGGTTATTTTCAGTGTGCCTTCCGCCACAACGACCTCGCCGTTGAACTCGCTCAGGTCGCGGATTGAAAGGGCGCCCTCGCCGTCTTTGACGAAAGTTCCCGCGCCCATCAGTTTCCGCGCACCGACGTCAGTATCGCCGCCAATGCCGCCCGATCCCACGACCTCGATATCGTAGACAGTCGGCGTATCCGCTTCGGGTTCCGGCAGTGCTTGGGGCGCGGCATTGAACCACTTCTGCATGAGATAATTGCGTGTCGCGATCTTCTCGCGGTCGGAAAGCTCGCGCTCGTAGAGGACGACTTCCGCCATCCGGATGCCCCCTGCGAAGCGGTCGACGTCACGGTCGTTTCCCAAACCGGAGATATGTGCCGGGCACGCCGGATGAAATTCGGCGAGCATGAATTCCCCGGCTGGCGGCACAATCGAAGCCGCCACCTGGATGCCGTTCGTGTAGATCTGACCATCGCGTACATGTCCGGTCGTGTCGTTGCCTTGAACAAGTGGGGCATTGTTGGTAGCCGTGTCGCTGCGCAGGAAGTCGTAAAGATTGTCGACGGTGTCGCCGCTGCCCTTTGAACAGCCGAAGAAGGAACCGCGGCTGTCGTCGCGCGGCGCCCAAACAACATAGGCGCTGCGGACCGCATCGAAGGAGCGCGAAAGCGACATCGCGCGGCCACCCTCTTTGAGGGTGAAAGGGCCGAAATCAAGCGTATCATACCCATTCAGTTGTATCGCGTCAGAAAGATAAGGCGCATACTTGTCATTGCCGTACTTCGTGATGTCGTTCGATATCCTGTGCGGAATTGTCGCCATAACCGTCCGGTCGCCCTGCGAGTACCATTCGTAAACGCGGCGCTCGCCATTCACTTCCGTGACACGCATGCTGGAGGCGTCGGCAACGTCAAGATGGAGCGCCGGTTCCGCCGCCAGCTCGCAGGCGGACGAGACATCCGGCGCAGTGACTTTCACGACCCTGCCGCCCCTGACCGAGATCATCTCGGTGTCGGTCTCGAAGAATTCGAGCGTTCCCGCGCCCTCCTTGACAAACGCGCCGTCCGGGGCGGAGATGGTTCCGATCCTCGCGACTCCGGACTCGATGTCAAGAGACACCGACTCGGAAGCGGACACCGCGAGAACATCCGGAGTCTGGCGATTTTTGAAACGCGCGTAGCCGGGCGCCTCACGGTTGAGCCATTTCTTCATCAGGTACGCCGAGGCGTCACGGAGTTCCTGTTGCGAGAGGACGCGGCGGTAAATGACGATCTCACCGAGGCGCAGTCCCCCCGAACCCCACGCTGTTCCGCCGATGGCGTCTGATTGAGTGTTCCCGGGTCCCTGGAGCGCCACGACCTGATAGGCGGGGGTGTCGAAACCGACTTTCGTGCCGTCGGTTGGAACGGCATCGATCATTGCTGTGGCATTTGTGTTAGCAGGGAGGTTGTTGCCTACTGAATATGAGCCAAAGAAAATAGCGTCGAAGCGGCAAGGCGCTACGTGACTACGGCACAAATATCCGAGATTGCTTGCCTGCTTGATGAGGCCGCCGCCGCCACGTTGGGCGCCGACGACCGCAATCACCGTGGCGAAGCCGGACGGCATCGCCTTGGAGGCGGTCACTGTCTCGGTCTCGTTTGTCGCGAAGTAGAGCATCCGGGTGTAATCAGAGTACGCGTAGTCGCCGAAATCGAGCATGTGAAGCCCGGCGCCCATCTCATCCTTGAGAATGACCGGCGCGGTGCCGGCCGGACGCGCGCAGATCTCGTGCAACTTCCAGCCGTTGTGAACGGCGAGGTTGCGGAAAAGGAGAAACTCGCCGGAAGCGTTGGTCACTAATGATGCGGAGTCAGACGGGTCAAAGTGTATGAATGCGTCGTGCGGAAGTCCGGTCGGCACATCCCTGCGGGTGAACGCCAGCGAACCGGTCTCAAGCACCACGCTGCCGCCGTAGGCCGTCGCATCGCCGATCTCAAGCGCGCCCCCGCCAGTCTTGATCACCGCGCTACCGGGGCCGCGTCCGCCGGCCAGCCTGCCGATCGTGAGTTTTTCGCCTGCCGCCGTCTCCACCGGCAGCTCAACTTTCGTCGGATAGTTGAAAGCATTCTTAAAGGATCTGACGCGCCCGATTGTCGCATTGCCATTGAAGCCAGCTTCGTTGCGGGAGAACCACTTGGCGTTCAGATACGCTTCAACGCGCTTTGTCTCCTCAAGGGTGAGCCGCTTGTCGTAGATCAACATTTCCGCGACTTTGAAGCCGCCGGACACTTTAGAGATGCGCGAGTCGTTCATGCCGAGCCCCGTCGCGTTCATAAGCGGATAGTCGGCGTTCGGCACCACGGCGACCACCTCCCAGCCAGCGGAAAAGCCGACATGCATTGGCGACGTGGGCTGCCCGTCGTGACGGACGTGGCCTTTGCGGATATTGGCATGCGTATGCGAAAAATTAGCGACCGCATTGTCGAACCAACGCGGACGGTTGATATCACTGGCGGTCTCCATCTGACGATCATTGGGCACACCGCGGTAGAGGAGGTACTGGTCTTTAATGTATGCGCTGGTTCCATCGGTGCCGTATCCGCCACCGAGGAGCGCACCGCCATAATAGCCGCCCTCACCCCAGTCTCCCGTTCCAAAGCCGTCGAATCCGCCGTAGGTCGAATTGCCGCGCGCAGAGTACCAGACCGCAATGACACTGCCGATATCATAGAGGACGTTCGTCGCGACTCCTCCGTCAACAACGACCTTGTCGAAATGCATCGCCCGGCAGGATCCCTTTGGCCCGAAATCAAGCGCCGGACCGCCGAGCGTCGCGTTGTTCGCTTCGAACAGCGGGTTGTTCGGCGTCCAACTGTACTGGTTATATCCAGACTCGGGATCAGTGGTCAGGTAGCGCGTCCCGACAAGCGAGGGAATTTTCGCGACCGAACCGTTTACGGCAAACGTCCAGCCGTTCGTCCGCGAGCAATCGAACCAAAACTGGGGATTGCCGACCAGAGCAGCCGGATACTCCGTTTGGTGGGTCGTGCCCGCGACAAGCTTCTGCGTGTCATCCTTAGTGTCAAGCTGCACATAGCCCGGCGTGTTCGTCACCGCGACAATGGTTTCGGAATGGGCAAAAACTGCGACGCAGAGGGTTGAAAATGCCAAAATTAATTTTTTCATAGCAAAACTCCCTTTCACTGACAACCTGTATGCTTAACCAATGACAACACATCGGTGCAAATGGTTAATAATCATTATGCGGGATGAGAGGGATGACCGTCAATCCCGAAAACCCGGAGGCGCGGAATTGGACATCCACGCATATAATATTTGCTAATCGCGGCAGGAAAAAACTTGTAGTGACAAGTGTTTTCTTTACAAGAATTTTGTTTATAATGATAGCGCATTCGGTGTAGAGCATATGGAACCCAAGTATAAAAAATTGTACAACTTGCTCAAGGCGGAAATCCTTGGGGGTAAGTACGAAAAGACGCAGGCGTTTCCAAGCGAGGCGCAATTGGCGCATCGGTATGCCTATTCGCGTACAACCATTCGCAAAGCATTGGATGAACTTCGATATGAAGGATTAATCCGCAGCAGTCAGGGAAAAGGAACCCGTGTGACGGACATCGGAACCACAAGAACCTTTGGTTTGATATTGCCGGGGTCTCGAAGTATGAATATTTCCAACATATTGCCACGGAGTTGATGCGTATTGCGCAAGAGCGTAATTGCGCTTTCTTGCTTGCGAATGTCGATGTGATTTTACAAAGTTTGTTGACAATGAGGTGGTGTATGCAGATGAGGGGAAGGGTGGTTAGGTGCATTGTGGTGTTTGTATCGCTCTGGACGGCGACTCAGGGCTTTGCGGCTGCGGATCCGCGCATTTTTTCTGGTGACGAGAAGACGGCCTATCGCGATCCGACGGCGGTTTGGCACGACGGGACGCTCCATCTCTACTTCACGGTTGTGACGGCGCAGGCGGACAGACGGATCTTCAGCTATGTTGCACATTCGTCTTCGCGTGACCTCCGCACGTGGACGCAACCTGTTCGATTGACGAAACTCGACCAGACGCTCAACTTCTCGAGTCCGGGGAACGTGATTCGTGTTGGAGACGAGTGGGCGATGTGCGTGTCGAGTTACCCGCGCCCCGGCTATCGTCTGGGCGACCCCGTCCGTTATGGTGACGAAACCGCGCGTGTCTGGCTGATGTATTCGAAAGACCTTGTGACGTGGGGCGAGCCGGAGGTGATGCGCGTCAAGGGTGAGGTGCCGGTTGCCGAGATGGGGCGAATGATCGACCCGTATCTCATTGAGGACGCAGAAGAGCCGGGCAAGTGGTGGTGCTTCTACAAACAGAACGGGGCTTCCAGAAGTTGGTCGCACGACCTGCGGAACTGGACGCCGGCGGGTTCGGCGCCAGCCGGCGAGAATGTCTGCATCCTGCGGGAGAAGGACGGCTATGTGATGTTCCACTCGCCGCAGGACGGCCTTGGCGTAAAGCGGTCGACCGACCTCCTGACTTGGCGTGACGAGCCGCCGCTTGTCTTGCCGCGGGACAACTGGAATTGGGCGAAAGGCCGTCTCACGGCAGGATTTGTGCTGGACGCGCGAAAGGTGCCGCAGATTGGCTGTTATGTGTTGTTCTTCCACGGTTCGGGACCGAAGACCGAACCGGAGGGTGATTTCGACCGAAATTCTTCTTTGGCCATGCTGTTTTCAGACGATTTGCACGTCTGGCGGTGTGGACCGAGGATGTGGCAGTGAATTGCGCCCGAAGGAGAGGGGCGCGCGCTTCCTTCAGGTGCTGAATGAGGGTCATTTTGGCATGAGGGAGGGGGGCGGGGAAGGGCCGGCCTCGCCGAGCCGTCTGCGGTGGTTTCGGGGAAACCGCCCTGCCGGAGCAGTGAAAAAGCTCACCGTTCAAGTACGGGAATGGGAGGGGCGAGCGCACAAAATCCTGCGACAGTAAAATCAGACTGGCACATAGAGGGAGTATGGTGTATTTTATTGGTGTTGTTCCAGTGTGTTTTCCGTCCATCTGGTCTGGTGCGATTCAGCAGTTCGGGCGAGAAGGTGAAATAAGGATTTCCGGCAGCCGGGGGAGATAACGAAAAAGGCAGTGAAATGAGCAAGAAAAATATTGATGCGATTTACAAGCTGGCATGTGAACGATATGCGGAATTGGGGGTCGACGCCGATGCCGCAGTGAAAAAGCTGTTGAAGATACCGGTTTCTCTGCACTGCTGGCAGGGTGACGACGTGCGAGGGTTTGAAAATCCGGACGGGGATTTGACCGGCGGCATACAGACCACCGGCAATTATCCCGGCAGGGCGCGCACTCCTGCCGAACTGCGGGGGGATATCGAATTCGTGCTTTCCTTGGTGGGCGGCTCGCATCGCGTCAATGTGCATGCCTGCTACGCCGAGTTTCCGAAGGGCGGCAAGGTCGACCGTGATGAACTGACCCCCTCGCACATGAAGAACTGGATCGACTGGGCCAAGCGCAATAAGTTGGGCATGGATTTCAACCCGACCCTGTTCTCGCATCCGAAGTTCAACGGCTTTTCACTTGCCAGCCGCGACAAGAAAATCCGCGATTTCTGGATCAGGCACACCATCGCCACGCGCCGCATCGCGGCGGCAATCGGCAAGGCGTTGGGTTCGCCGTGCGTGAACAACGTTTGGATACCTGACGGCTACAAGGACATCCCCGCCGACCGCGCGACGCCGCGCAAGATACTCAACGATTCCTTGGACATCTGCTTTGAAGAGAAGTTCGATCCGCGGCACATGCTGGACGCGATCGAGTCCAAGCTGTTCGGCATCGGCGCGGAGAGCTACACGGTCGGGTCGCATGAGTTTTACATGGGTTATGCTGTCAAGAACCAGAAAGTGCTGACTTTGGATGCCGGGCATTTCCATCCCACGGAGACGATCTCCGACAAGCTTTCGGCGTGTCTGCTGTTTGTGCCAGCGATTCTGCTGCATGTCAGCCGCGGCGTGCGCTGGGACAGCGACCATGTGGTGATACTGAATGACGATCTGGTCGCTATCGCGCAGGCGCTTGTACGCTTGAACCAGTTCAAGCGAGTGCATATCGGACTGGATTACTTTGACGCCAGCATTAACCGCATCGCAGCTTGGGTGATCGGTGTGCGCGCCATGCAGAAGGCGTTGCTGTTTGCCATGCTGGAGCCCGCCAAACTGATGGCTGGAGCTGAGAAGGCCGATGATCTGACGGCGCGTCTTGCTTGGATGGAGACAGCCAAGACACTGCCTTTCGGCGCAATTTGGGACAAGTTCTGCGCGGACGAGGATGTCCCGCTGGACACGGACTGGCTGAAAGAGGTCAAGGCATACGAGGCCAATGTGCTGGCTCGGCGTTAGACTGGTTGAATAGCATTTTGTTCAGAAGACAAAGGGGAGATCGGGCAGATGAGTGAACGGGAAATACTTGATGTTATCACGAAACTGTCGCATGAGTTTGGTACGGCGAAATATGTGAAGGCCGGTGGCGGCAACACGTCTTGCAAAGATGCCGAGACTCTTTGGATCAAGCCATCCGGAACGACTCTGGCCGGTTTGACTCCTAAAAAATTTGTAGCCATGGATCGGGCATTGCTGTCGCAACTGTATGCGGCGCGTACGCCGAAGTCCGCGTCTGAGCAGGAAGAAATGGCCAAGAACATGATGGCGGCAGCGGTCAAGCCCGAGACGCCGGGCCGGGCCTCGGTGGAAGCGCCGCTGCACGATTCGCTTGAGGCGCGATACGTGGTGCACACGCACCCTGCTGAGGTCAACGGGCTGACCTGCGCGGTCGGTGGACGGGCGGCGGCGGCGAAGCTGTTTCCGGATGCGCTCTGGGTGCCGTATGTTAATCCGGGGTACACCTTGTGCATGGCTGTGCGCAAGGCGCTCAAGGATTACAAGGCCTTACACGGAAAGCATCCGTCTGTGATTCTGCTTGAGAATCACGGTGTTTTCGTCTCGGGCGACACACTGAAAGAGGTCAAGGCGACATATGCTTCGCTCATGGCTGTCCTGTGCATGGCCTACAAGGATGCTGGCATAGATGCCAGGGATGTGAAGCCCAAAGGCGCGCCTTCGGAAACGGAAGCTGCGAAATGGCGCGGGCATTTATCAAGGGGGCTTGGGGCCGAGGCCTCCAGTGTGGCTGTGTCGGGGAAGTTCGAGGTTGGCTGCGGGCCGATATCACCCGATCATATAGTTTATGCCAAATCTTATGCTTTTGAAGGGATCATCACGCCCGACAACCTTGCGGCGTTCAAGAAACTGCGCGGATATGCGCCGCGGGTAATTGTGACCGGAAATGCGGTCTTGGGTGTTGGCACATGTGCGAAGGTCGCCAGCCTGGCTCTTGAACTGGCATTGGACGGAGCGGTGGTCAGGCATCTGGCCAAAGCTTTCGGCGGCATCAAGTATCTGAGCGATAATGATCGGAATTTTATCGAGAACTGGGAGGTCGAGACTTACCGCGCCAAACAGGTGTGAAAACCGGGATGCGGTCGGGGGTAAGACGGTTCATTAGTGCCTTGTCGGTCGATAAGGTCAATAAAAACAAGTTGTTTCTCACACGAAGACACGAAGGGCACGAAGGTGGGAGGAGTTCATTAGTTAATTAACTTGGGTTGCGGGCTTGGCCCGTGTTGGAGAGTATGTTCGCATCCGGCATTCCGGGGAGATGCCGGTGTTTGCGAGGTTGTATTTGGGGAGCTTTGAATTATGGAGGTTGCAGGAGATAGCCTGCGCACCGGTGTCTTGGCACGTTTGTGTTTGTGTGCCGCAATATTCTCGTGGTGCCTTTTTTTGCCGGTTGCCTGCATGACGCCGGAAAAGGCGGTGCGGGATAGCGAGGCTGCGGGGACGCGGCTTGCCACCGAATTTTGGCAGCGCCAGACCGGCAGCACCAATGTGTTTGATGTGCATAGGCCCGCAGACGCTTTGACCTTGCGGATCGCCTTGCTGGCATCAGCGCGTGGCGAGCAGGGTGTGATATTTCCTGAACTGCAGGGCACTGGCCTCGGTGCGGTTTCCAACGGCACATTGTCAGTGACGCTCAAGGAGGCTCTTTGCATTGCTGCGCGGAACGATCGCCAGTATCAGGATCACAAGGAGGCGGTTTTTCTGCGAGCCTTGGATCTGGACTATCAGCAGTACCAGTTCGAGAATTCATTTAGCGGCATTATGCTGGGGGCGCTGTCTGGCGATCCTGCTTTCAAACGGGCGACGGGACAAGCTTCAGGCGGATTCGAACGGCAGTTAGAGAGCGGGCTGAAGGTTGCTGGAGCATTGGCTGTAGATGTCGTGAGCCTTCTGCGTGATGACTGGCGTTCGTTGGGGCTGACGGGGGATCTGACAATCAGCCTGCCGCTGTTGCGGGGGGCAGGCAGGGAGATAATCAGGGAGCCTTTGACGCAGGCGGAGCGCGATCTGCTTTACACGATCTTGAATTTCGAGCATTATCGACAAACTTATGCGGTTTCGGTGGCCAGCGAATATTTTGACGTGCTTGAGTACGCGCAGCGGCTGGAAAACTCTTTAGACAACGAACGGCGCTTAGCGGAAAACAGCCGCCGTGCGGAGATGATGTTTAAGGCTGGCAGGATGGAAAGGATACAGGTCGACCAGGCGCGTACCGATCTCTTGAGGGCCAGCCAGAGCGTGATATCAACACGGCAGAGTTTCGAGTCCAGGATGGATGGTTTCAAAATGCGGATCGGGCTGCCGCCAGAGGCGAAACTGGCGCTTGCCCCGGCAGAGTTAGGACTGTTGGAAAATCAGATAGAGCATTGGGCGCAGACCCAAGCAGACGCTGCCGAAGCATTCCCGGATGAATTGGAAGCGTATCGTATCGCTTTGACGGAGAGGCGGGACATGATCGTGGCGCGGCATAAGGTGGAAGACAGTGTGCGAGCCGTCAAAATAGCGTCTGATGCTTTGCGCGCGGATCTGACGCTGACCGGTTCGGCGGGAATGGATCGCGCGCGTTCGACGGGGCAGTCTAGTTTCAAAGGCGGCGAGACGACCGGCCTGGGCTTGAAAGCGGGGTTGCCGTGGGACCGGCGGCGAGAGCGCAACGCCTTCAAACGGGAACTGGTGCTGCTCGAACAGAGCAAACGCGCGCTTGAAGAGAAAGAGGACAGCGTCAAACAGTCAATCAGAAACGGTTACAGAAACATTTCGGCGGCTCGCGCTTCATATCTGAATCAGGTGGAGTCCATGAAAGTCGCCAAGTTGCGTGTGGACAGCAACGATATGTTTCTGCAGGCGGGACGTTCTTCGATGCGTGACTTCCTGGAGGCCGAGGGCGCGATGCTCAACGCCAGGAACTCGCTGTGTTCGGCAATGATTCTGTGGTGGAAGAGTGAGTTGGAATTGCGGCGCGACATGGGGGTGCTGGATATATCAGAAGCCGGGGTGTGGCAGAATTTATACGGAGATGAAGATGTTCAATAAGCGGAAAAATAAAATCATTGCACTGGTGTTGCTCGGCCTTGTCGTTTTAGGGTTGGTCTTGACACAGAGAAAACGTGGCGGCAAGGACGAAGAAGTGCCGATTTTCGATGTCAAGGAAGGACCTTTGACGATAGCGGTGACTTCTGGCGGTTCAGTGCAGAGCCGTGACAAGGTGATAATCACCAGCGAGCTGGAAGGCAATAACACGGTCATTTGGGTGATCGACGAAGGCGTGACCGTGCAGGCCGGTGATCTGCTGCTGGAGTTTGACTCTAGTGATCTGGTCGAGAAACGCAACGAGCAGGAGATCACGGTGGCCAACGCTGAGGCCAATCTGATAATCACACAAGAGAAGCTGGGGATTACCGAAGGTGATTGCGAGGCGGCAATGATTGACCGCGAGGTAGCCCACATGTTAGCGAAAATAGAGATGGAGAAATATCTGGACGGTGATTATCCCCAGCAGGTGCGCCAGTATGAGGCTGACATCGCCTTGGCTGATGAAGAGGTCAAGCGTGCGGCCGAACGTTTGGAATGGTCGCAAAAGCTGGCGGATGCCGGTTTTCTGACGCGCACAGATCTGCAGGCCGACGAACTGACGTTGAAACGCAAACAACTTGATCTTGAGATGGCGCAGACAAAGATGAACGTTTTGACCAACTTCACCGTGTTGCAGCAACGCGCCACGTTAGAAAGCACTTTGCGTAAGACCGACCGCGCGATGGTGCGCACGACATGGCAGAACAAATCGACATTACGGCAGGTCGAGTCTGAACTGCGCGCCCGCACCCGTGAGCGTGACCGCGCCACCAACCGGTTGGCAGAGCTGAATTTTCAGATCGAGAAGAGCAAGATATACGCGCCGACTAACGGCATCATTCTATATACCTCCACTGTTCGAATTTCCCGCAGGCAATGGTGGATAAAGCCTTTGGCGGTCGGTTCGACAGCCGTGGAACGTGAAGAGCTGATCTACATCCCGTTGGAGTCAGGCATGGTGGTGGAAGTCATGATTCCCGAAGCCAGTCTCAATAAGATCGAGACCGGCATGGAGGCGAATGTCAAGATCGACGCTTTCCCGGGACGCGTTTTCAAAGGTAAGTTGGTCAAGATCGGCATCCTGCCTGACGGCCAGAGCGCGCAGTTGAACCCGGATCTAAAACTGTACAAGTGCGAAATTGAATGTGACTTTAAGCAGGTTGCGATCAGGCCGGGCATGAGCTGCGAGGTCGAACTAGTCAAGGAGTATCATGAAAATGTTCTGTATATGCCGGTCCAGTGCGTGGTGCGGGTGGAAGGCGTACCGCGCGTGTATGTCAAGGATGGCAACGAATGGGTGCCGCGGATTGTGCGGGTGGGTTTGGATAACAACCGTATGATCCATATTCTGGAGGGGGTCAAAGCGGGGGATCAAGTGATGCTGGCGCCGCCGGTGCGAGAGCGCCGGAGAGAAGAGGAGCAGCCGGCGTCCCCAGATAAAAACCAAATGCCGCCAGACAAAAAACAGACACATCCGAATGGAAAGCAGACGCCTCCGGATAGAAGGCAGATGTCTCCAGATAGGAAAGAGCCGGACAGACGCCCGCCAGGAAGAAAAGGTCAAGGTGCCCCGGAATGATGAACCGAAGCGGAGATAGTTTGCGGCCTGCAGCGGACGAGGTGATCCGTCTGGAAGATGTGAAGCGCTATTACGTTGTCGGCGACGAGGTGGTCAAGGCTCTTGACGGCGTTTCGTTCTCGATCAAAACCGGCTCATACTGGTCGATCATGGGGACGAGCGGTTCGGGCAAGAGCACCATGTTGAACATCCTGGGGTGTCTTGACAGGCCTTCGTCCGGCACGTATTGGCTTAACGGCAGTAATGTGGCGGAGATGGATGATAACGCTTTGAGCGACCATCGTCTCAGTAATCTCGGGTTTGTGTTTCAGAGTTTCCACCTGATACCGCAACTGACCGTGTGGGAGAATATCGAGGTTCCGATGTTATACCGCGGTTTGCCGCTGTCGGAGCGCAAAGAGAAGGCCGAGATGTTGGCTGAGAAAGTCGGCATAGAGCACCGTTTGCGCCACCTGCCGTCAGAGCTTTCCGGCGGGCAGCGGCAGAGGGTGGCAGTAGCGCGCGCTTTGGCAAACGATCCGGCGGTGCTGCTGGCGGATGAGCCTACGGGAAATTTGGACAGTGCCACGAGCGTGCAGATCATGGAGTTGTTCCAAGAACTTTCGGAACAGGGCAAGACAATCATACTGGTCACTCACGAGCCGGACATCGCCGCTTATGCCAAGTCCAGCATTGTGCTCAAGGACGGCACGATCCAGTCCGTGACAGAGGGTTCCAAGTGAAGCAGCTTTTCTATTTGTGGCCGTTTGTTAAATTGGGCCTGACCGACGTGTGGCGCCATAAAACACGCTCGTTCCTCACTATGCTGGGTGTGGTGTTTGGTGTCGGCAGCGTAATTGCCATGTTGGCGGTGGGTGAGGGCGCCAGCCAACAGGCGCTAGAATCCATTAAACGTTTGGGCAGCACCAACATCATGGTGCTCTCAGTCAAGCCTACGGGCGAAGAGAGCGTCAGCACGGGTTCGCAACGCGGCAGGCTTGCCGTGTATGGCTTGCTGTACGAAGATGAGGAGCGTATACGTCAGACAGTGCCGGGGGTTGTGATGACCGTGCCTGCGCGTATGACGCGCCGCATGGCGCGTCTCGGCGAACGGCAACTCGAGCTACGCGTGGTTGAGACCGTTCCCGGATGGTTTGAAGTCGTGCAAAGACCGCTTATGGCCGGTCGCGTATTGTCGCAGGATGATCTGAAAGATCGTGCCAATGTCTGTGTGTTGACCGAGCACGGGGTCCGCAGGCTTTTGGCCGCAAAAGGCATGATCGGCCAGCGCATACGTATCGCTTCCGGCGTTTTTGAAGTTGTGGGCATTGTAAAAAACGAAGATGGCGGGACGGTCCGTGCGCCTGACAGCGAGGCTGACGTATATATCCCGCTGACCACTGGGACAAGGCTTTTCGGCGAGGCCAACATACGGTATTCGTCCGGGGGCATGGAGGGTGAGAAGGTCGAACTGAGCCAAATTATTGTGAAGATGCGCGATATATCGGTGGTGGAAGCAGGCAGCAAGGCTATTGATGCCGTGCTGGAGCGTTTCCATAAGAAGGCTGATTATAAGATTGATGTGCCGCTGACGCTTTTGCGCGAGGCGGAGCGTACCAAGCGGACTTACAATATCGTGCTCGGCACGATCGCCGGGATCAGTTTGTTGGTCGGCGGCATAGGCATCATGAACATCATGCTGGCATCGGTCACGGAGCGCACCAAAGAGATCGGTATCCGGCGCGCCATCGGTGCCAGACGCAGCCGGATTGTGGTGCAGTTCCTGATCAACACCTGCGTACTCTCGATCGGCGGCGGAATAGTGGGACTGCTGTTAGGGATCGGCATACCGTTTTTGATCACCATTTTTACGGATATGCCGACGGTTGTGCAGCCTTACAGCCTGTTGCTCGCGTTCGGCATCAGTGTGGCGATCGGCATCCTGTTCGGTCTGTATCCGGCGATGCGTGCGGCATCTCTGGATCCGATTGAGGCCTTGCGCCGCGCATGAAGCGAATAATGGTGAAGAGTGAGGTGCGCGGGCGGATGCCCGCTGGTGGGTGTTAAGGCTGTGAGGCTGTAAGGGATGAGCGTACCGCGCTACGCGCTGAGTCAGGAGCTGGGGACGGCTCGGCGAGCCGCCCATGGTGAGTGGTAAGCGGTAAGTGGTCTGGAGGCGGGCGTCCTCGCCCGCTGGGGAGGGACGAGCGTCTGCTCGTCCGGGCAAGCAGACACTTGCCCCTCCCGATCTGCGGTGTCGTTATCGGGATCGAAATTGGGAACAGGATCGGTAGAGAATGAAGAGTTGCGTTTGGCTTCTGCTTAAACGTTGAGCGTTCTTCTTATACCACCGTCGGAAAATAATTATACTATAATAGTTGCACGTCAGACGGTTTTTTGAGACACTTTCCCCATGAAACGAAAAGGACGGCCATGCGTGAAAGTCGTAC
>Ga0255347_1002322_pt1 | contig 27371 bp, 23 predicted proteins | sample wastewater_treat_2_FD_192479 | JGI IMG/M metagenome (GOLD analysis project Ga0255347, IMG submission 192479) | Wastewater microbial communities from Lulu Island WWTP, Vancouver, Canada - plant24 | ecosystem: Engineered > WWTP > Wastewater > Unclassified | place: Canada: Vancouver, British...
GATGGTAATTTAATGGCTTTAGTATACCTCTATATTAATGAACAGTTTTTCTGCTTCGCCAAATAAAAGTTGTTCATTGTTAGACAAAAAGGTTGCAATAATTTTCATAAGGATTGATATCAACCAAATAAATAATCCGAAGCCTTTCAGGATTTAGGAGGAGTTTCGTTCATTTCAAAAAAGTAAGACTTTGACAAAGAGGCCAGAGGAAATCATTGTATTTTGATTTTTAATGAGAATTTAAAAATTAAAATAAGAAAAACCAATCTCAAAAATCTTCGGGATAAGGCACATCAAGATTTTCCACTGCTTCCTGCATCACCCTGGCTGAACGCCTATCATAGCGCATCGTAGTGCTCGGGTTTTCATGTCCAGCCATTTTAGATACTGTTGAAAGATCCACGCCAACATCCAAAAGATCGCTTACAAAAGTGCGGCGCATATCATGTGGGGTGGTTTTATTCACGAGCCCAGCCTGTAAAGCCCGTTTAACAATCAAATTGTAAATTGTTTGATCGCTCAATCGCGCAACAATTTGATTAGGGACCATTCCACGTTGCCTATCTTTTGCTGTAATCCGCTCATTTCGGGTACGGATGATTTTCCCAGATTTATTGACTGCATAGAATAACGGCCCTGGTTCTGATCCTCTAATTTCAATCCATTTCTCCAAAGCCCGAATTGCGCCACTGGCTAGAAAAGCGAACCGTTCTTTATTGCGCTTGCCTATTACCCGCAATTGGCGTTTTTCGCTATCGAGATCTTTAAAATCAAGGGCAACCACTTCAGCCCTTCGCAACCCTGAAGAATACATAACACTGATAATGGCTGCATCTCGTAGCCCTAAAGTGGGGTTCTCTTTGTCATCCAAACAAGCTCGAAGCAGGTTTTTAATTTCACCATCATCTAATTCTCTGCCAGTTGGCAGTCGCTGTGCAGAAATAGAGCGTACGTCTGTTGCCCGCTGATAAGCCTCTGCGCTGATTAATTCATGCCGCCAGGCTTCTTTTAACACTCTACGCACCGCACACAAGTACCGATTGACTGTTGCAGGTGCATATTGTGTATTTAACCAGGCTTTTACGGCTGTCATTGCACCATAATCAAGTTGTTCCCATGGAAAAGTAAGGCTGTCTTTAATGTGGTTGTTTGACAATGCAGATGCAATTTGATCAAGAGCCGTCTTTTGAACACGACGACTATTTTGACTACCCAGGCTTGCTAAATAAGAAACAACGGGGTTTTTACTCGGAATTCGTTCAACCCGTGTTGCAATGATTTGGTTTTCTTGATTATCGTCAATGGGAATTATTTCAGTTGATTTCATAGAGCTCACGAAATGTACTTGGCCATAAATTATTTTGCTAATCCTAATTTTACCATTTTTGAACGGGTACTTCATAAAATATTATTCTTGCATTGGATTTTATTTAAATATAAAAAAAGCCTGTGAACTGGTTATCCACAGGCTTAATAGTCTCTCATTAAAACTAGTGCAAGAGTCCCGTTTCATCTTCTAATTCACCTGAAAGAAAAGCCTGAAGCGCTGCATCAATTGAACGAATTTGGGTGACAATTGGAGTTATGCCAAATACTTGCATACTTTGGTAAGCTCCCATTCCCATACCCCCACAAATCAGAACTTCACAATCTCGGATTGCTCCTGCCATACGATTATGCTTTTCATGAGATGCCGCATCCATTCCACTGCCTTGCCCAGTCTTGTTCGGATGGTGCTCTTCTCCCGAGAATTGATGATGGCCCATCTTATCGCGTAATTCACGGTTTGTGACAACACCATCCACCACATCAACCACTAAATAATAAGGTGCTCTCCCAAAATGTTGGCTGATTGTTTCACCGTCATCGGTGATAAATGCAATTTTCATCAATTACCTCCTGCAAAGAATTTTGCTCTTTTTTAATTTATGGGTGTCTATTCTACCACAAAAATTTCATAAATATTATCAACGAAAATCTACAATTGCTAAAATCACTGGTTTTTATTTGGTTTGGCACCTAGTATAATTCAAACTCCATGAGTTTTAAATAGGATAGAGGAAGGTATGAATCGAGAAAGAACACGCAAAATCGTAATTACGGGAGTGTTAAGTGCCATTTCAATCTTTCTTGGTGTTACCCGTTTAGGATTTATTCCCTGGATTACCGGTGCGTCTCTTACAATCATGCATGTTCCCGTCATCATAGGCGGGGTGCTCGAAGGTCCGTTTGTAGGTTTTGTAATTGGATTGATTTTTGGCATATTTAGTTTGATACAAGCAGCTGTGGCTCCAACGGGACCAACCGACGTCCTGTTTACAAACCCATTAATTTCTGTGTTTCCCCGTCTATTTATAGGTCCTATCTCTTGGATCATATACAATGCCCTGAAAAAATGGAAAATACCCGCATTAATTGCTGCTGGAATTGGTGGCAGTCTGACAAACACAATTCTTGTTTTAGGCATGATTGCCCTTTTAGACCCCAGCATTTGGGTCGCGATACCACCTCTTATTTTAGGCAATGGTCTTCCAGAAGCTGCAGCCGCTGCCGTTTTGGTAGTTAGTGTAATCAGTATTTGGCAACAGTTGGAACCAAAAGGGAAGAAAACCCCTTCTAAATTCTAAACAAATAATATCAAGAACGTACACAGGCTTATTGCTACTAAAACACACAGCCCATCCATCCAGGTGAAAACAAGTTCATAAAAACTGCTTCTTTTTTCAGCTGCGTTGAATCCACGAGATTCCATCGCAATCGCCATCGTTTCAGCCTGTTTAAGACTGTTTACAATTAAAGGCACAATCAGTGGCAGAACACGTTTAGCCTGGCGGACAGGATTAAATCCACTTTGGTCCCAATCTCCGCCACGAGAAGCCTGCGCTTTTACAATTTTTTCAGCGGATTGAGCAAGCATTGGAAGAAAACGCATGGCAATTTGTACGACCATTGTTAAATCATTAACAGGAAAACGGATTACTTCAAGCGGTTTGAGTAAATAAAAAAGAGCGGCGCTGATTTGTGAAGTTGAAATCGTCATAGCAAATCCGTTTAACAAAATTATGAGCAAGAAAAATCTCCCTAACAACATTCCCGCACTGATTATTGCCCGTTTCGTAATAATAATTCCAAAAAGAGTGGTAAATATAACATCTGAATCAACTTTTTTCCCAAGAGCAATCTGCAATAATGCTAAAGCCAACAAAAAGGGTGCTGTTCGTCTAAAACTTAACCAAGCAGGTTTCAAAGGTACTTTAGCGAGAAAATAAAATAAACTTGCAATTAATAAACCTGTGCCGATTCCGAAAAAATTTGGAGTAAAAACCACACCGATGAATAATAAAAAGTATAAAATCACGCGAGCTCTTGGATCGCGGTGATGGATAAAGGAATCACGCGGTATATATTGACTGATGGCCACATTCGTCATAAATTCAAAGCGGTTACGCATTGAGACAATCCTTGATTGAAGACAACAAACGTGATGCTGTATAACTATTATTTATATCGATTGGCCAACCTTTTTCAATTAAAGCCAGGGCAAGGCTCACCGCTAATGGTGGCTTTAGGAGAGAATTTTTAATAGCGTTTATATCTGTGACAACATGATTAAACTGTCCTGTTTTTGTTACCATGCCAGCATGCATTAAGGATAAATGGGTTGCAATATTCGCCATTTCTTCGAGTTTGTGACTGGCAAAAACAATCGTTTTCCCCTCATTTTGTAATGTTTTAAATAAATTGAGAATCTCATTACGCGCTTTTGGATCCATCCCTGCAGTTGGCTCATCAAATAATAAGATATTCTGGTTGAGAACTAATGTTGAAGCCAAAGCAACTTTTCGTTTTTCTCCACCACTTAATGTTTCGATTCGCCTGTCTTTAAATAATTTAAAATCTAAACCAACCAAATGCATGGATTCACGGACACGGTCTCGAACGTCATCCATTAGAAATTGCTTTGGTCCATACGCAATTTCATCGCCAACAAAAACTTCAAAAAATTGATCTTCCGGATTTTGAAAAACCAAACCAACGAATTGGATAATATCTCGCAGGCGTGTTTGACTATCTTCAAGTGAAAATCGACCAACGCGAGCAGATCCCGATTCTGGTCGGAATATTCCATTTATGTGCTGTAGCAGAGTGGATTTTCCTGACCCATTGCTCCCGGCAATCCCGTGGATACTTCCAGTAGTCACAACAAGATCCACATTTTTAAGTGCTTTTTTAGCGAAGGCTGAATCAGGAAGGTAGGTAAATTGAAGTTCTTTCACATCGATAATTGTTTGAGCGTTCTCTAATTTGTTTTTGTGAGTATATCGTGTTGAAACAAGATGATGTTTTGCGTAAACTGGGATTGCTTCAGACAATGTTCCTGGCCCCAACACAAGATCGGGGATTTGCCAACCAAAAGATCGAAATCCTTCAGCCAGATAAATCAGTTCGGGTTTTTCTAACCCGTATTCGTATAGATTAATTTTTTCGTTAAACACTTTTTGTGGTGATCCAGAAATTACAACCTGGCCAGATTTCATTATCACAACCAAATCTGCAGCAAGTGTTTCTTCCATATGATGAGTGATGTAAATGATTGTTTTACCGTCTTGCTTCAATTGGTAAAGATGTTGAAGGAAGGAAGACCTTGCGTTTGAATCAAGCATTGACGTTGGTTCATCAAGCAAAATTATGCGTGGATCCCGAGCTAACACACCCGCTAGGGCGGCCCTTTGGATTTGACCTCCAGACAGTAAGTGGGGTGGTCGGTTAGCCTCGGAAAGAATCCCCGCTGCTGTAAGTTGCTCGGTTACACGATTTTGTATCTCGTTGCTCGGTAGATTCAAGTTTTCCAAACCAAAGGCAACATCTTCGGCAACGGTTGAAGCGACAATTTGCTCTGCGGGATTTTGAAATACCATTCCAACGCGTGATTGAAGCCTTACACGGTGTTCATTTCGGCGAGTATCAAGCCCGTCTATAACGATAGAACCTTCTGAAGGGGTTAGTAATCCATTGAGATGTTTTAATAAGGTTGTTTTTCCCGAGCCATTCTCTCCGACAATTGCCACAAATGTTCCAGATTCAACATTCAGATCAATACCGCAAAGAATTTCTGGCTCATTGACAGATGTTGAGGGAGGTCGATAATGGAGATTTTCAATTTGAATTATCGGAGTCACAGGTAAATCTTTGCAATAAACAGAGAAAGAAAAGTGATTTTAAGAAAATTGTCTAATATTTTAAAATAGAAATAATTAAATAATAATATAATATCTGCTAATTCGTATAGTATAATATATAAATGATTTTATTTGGGCTGTAAGAGGGTGGGGCTTAATTAACATCTTCCAGCGCGCTTGCATAGTATGTGATATGCCTCATCAGGGTCTGTAATGGTTGAAAGGATCGTTTCCGTCTGGCATTGGATGCGTTTTACTGCCTGATTGTAAGAGTAGGGGGTGTTAAATTGCTCAAACACATCCATTGCTAATTTGCTCATTACACTTGCGTGGATTTTCCCAGCCCCCATACGGGTCATAAGTAGTGCAGCAGCTTTTCCAACGATTTTGTCAAATAGCGTAGCATTCTTTAAATCCAATGACTGGTTTTTTAAATAATCTTCCAGGTCGAATAAAGGATACAGCCATTTTCCATTACTCTGGAAGATGACCTTTTCTTTGATCATTACGACTAAAGTTAGATTATCTGAAGACATATTTACCATTACTAAAAAATATTTTTTACAATTTAATGAAAGGAGGTTCAACTAACTTGATTACCAACCTTTAGAAATACAATTCCATGTAACAATTTTACCCCGTCATAATACCCTTATTATCTTAATCAGTCGAGAGGAAATACATAACAGTCTTGCGGTCCCTTTATGAAATTTAAATCGAAATATAGAATTAAAATAGAATTCATTATAATATAAAATATTATTATAATATATTATAATATTAGAAAAATAGTATGGATGGATAATTTCAGAATTTTTCATATTGTATATGATTAAGTTTTTACTGTAAATCGGTGTTGTAAAGTGCTGAACTCTAGCGATTGAAGTAGGTTATCAATTTAATAGGCCATAAACTTTGAAGAACAATAAAAAAAATAAACTATGAATGTTAATTGGAAGGCGTTATTACATTTAGTTTCCTTGCAGTGCTAGATAATTTTTATTTCATGCGTCAAATATTGCCTTAATTTATCAGCAGATTTAAATAATGTAATACAGTAATGGTCAAAAGGTTTGAGAAACTGCGCAATCAGATAAAAGCCAATTAAACCTCAAAAATAATTATAACTTTTGTAAACTGCTATTCTCATAAACTATAATTGTATAAAAATATGAACTATAAAGTGCTTTGCCTATCTCTATTTAATTTATTTAATACCCAAATGGAAAAGAATTAGCGAACTTAATGTGACAATACTAACCGCTCCCAGTGGTCATCTTCTTGAACAAATTATTACCTATCTATGGTATAAAATAAAGAAATGCATCCTAGTAACTGAAGTGTTGTTTATCGGATTTTAGAATGGCCATAGAAATATCTCTAATAAACGAAAATGAAGCGTTGACGCATTGGGCTAATTCTTCTCATGGGTCAGTCTTTAATCACCCAAAAATCCTTGGGGTTTTATCACAGGTCGTTGATTGGTGGGCTGCAAAAAAAGGAAAACAAACACAAGCGATTTGGCCTGTTTGCAAGCCAAATGGCAGTGATGTTGATTTGCCAGATTTAACATATTACGTGGGACCACTATGGTCAAATGAGGTTTACCCACTGCCTGGGCACAGGAGTTTAGCACGAACCACAGAAGTATACAATGGATTTATTGAAAAATTAATTGAAAATTATGGATCCATCGTTGCATCTTTGCCAAAAGGTTTACATGATGTTCGCGTTTTTGATTGGTGGAATTATCATCAAAAAAGTAAACCAAGGTTCCAAATTAGACCGCGTTTTACTGCATGTATTGAAGGTTTACAAGAAAAAAGTGAGGAGCAAATCCTGGCAGACTTTCGTCAGTTAAGGAGACGTGAACTCAGATCAATTGAAAAGGAAACAACACCCCCACAAAGATCATTTCATTGGACAGCAGATGATCTGACTAATTTATATTTAGAGGTCGTGGATGATCAGACGGAGGAGATTAAAAAAGCTAATTTAAACCAAATCCCTTCTCTTGTAAAACTTGTCAACCATGGTTATGGTGAAGTTGTTGCATATCAGGACCCTGTAAGCCAAAGAACAATTGCGGCTTGTTTGTTATTGTATGGAAATCACGAAGCCAACATGGTTCTTAATCTCGTTGATAACCAATGGCGTGGTACTGGCCTGTCTGCTTTGATGATTAAAGAAGCGATTCTTTCTGCCAAGTCAAAAGGAATGTCAACTTTTGATTTCAATGGGGCTAACAGCCCCAATCGAGGCGATGACAAACACAGTTATGGTGCAAAACCAGTTTTATATTTTGAAATTAAATATCCCGGATAGTACTTTATGGAAAAATCGTTTATTAATAAAATATTTTATGAATTTCAGGGTTTATGTTTTTTAATTAGAAATTTATATGCTTCAAGAAATTTATTATCTATGCGTGAATTAAGTTTTTCGAACTATCGTTTGACTGGGTTACCCAAAAGCCGTTTAAATGAATTGGACACCTTGCACAAATTAGTTCGAGAAGGACGAGAACTAAGTTTTTGGCGAAAAACTTACTACAAATTATGTGGTAAAAAGGTTTGTAGTATCTTGATAAATAAAGAAAACAAAATGGTCGGATTTAATATTTTTTATTTCCGAGATTTTGAAATAAAAAATGGCATCATTCATAACGCTTTTATTGGGGTGACACCAATTGAGAGCCATAAGGGGCTCGGTACCATTTTACAAACATATTCACTTGAACAATTATCTCGAAATAACCTCACCGGGGTTTCAGGTTATGTATTAAAAAATAATCAAGCATCCATTAAAATGTTGCAAAAAGTCGGATTTACATTGACCGAAGATGCTAATGTTACAGCAAACTATAATATTTTTTATAGTTTTAGAGAAAAATAAGCTCACTGTCGTGAAATTGTTTTGAGGATTTTATGAATATCGGGCAAGAAATCTATGATTTGTGCGTGGAATTGTTTCCAATCTGTCGAAGCATTACTGGTGAAGGTGTTCGTGAAACTTTGTCCATTATTAAAAAGCACTTGCCGACAATGACAATTAATGAGGTTGAAACTGGTACTAAGGCATTTGATTGGACGGTTCCAAAGGAATGGAACATTAACGCAGCTTACATCATTGGGCCAGATGGAAATAAAGTCCTTGATTTTTCAGATAATAACCTGCATATAGTAGGCTATTCAACCCCAGTAAACTGTTTTCTTAACCTTGATGATTTGCAAAATCATCTTTATTCACTTCCAGATCAACCAGATGCAATCCCCTACATTACATCTTATTACCAGGAACATTGGGGATTTTGTCTGACTCACAATCAAAGAAAAACGTTGCAACCTGGTGAATATCAAGTTTATATAGATAGCACACTGAAAGAAGGAAGCCTGACTTATGGTGAATTGATTATTCCAGGGAAATCATCTGAAGAGATTTTTCTTTCAACATATATTTGCCACCCTTCAATGGCCAACAATGAATTATCTGGGCCAGCAGTAACCACATACCTTGCAAAGTGGCTCTTAGGACAAAAGAACCGTAATAAAAGTTACCGGATCATTTTCATCCCGGAAACTATTGGGTCTATTGTTTATTTAAGTCGGAATCTTTCGAATATGAAAGATAAAGTGATTGCTGGGTTTAATATAACTTGTATTGGAGATGAGCGTGCATACTCTTACCTCGCCTCCCGCTACGGAAATACATTGGCAGATAAAGTAGCTAGGCATGTATTAAGCCATTTGCAACCTGATTATGTTGCTTACTCATATTTGGACCGAGCCAGTGATGAACGACAATATTGCAGTCCGGGTGTGGATTTACCTGTCGCAACAATTATGCGAACAAAATATGGATCTTATCCTGAATACCATACTTCTTTGGATAATTTAGATTTGATTACACCAGCAGGCTTGTATGGCGGCTATGAAGTTCTAAAATATTGTCTCACATGTCTTGAAAAGAACGAAACACTCAAAACGACAACACTATGCGAACCACAATTAGGGAAACGAGGCTTATACCCTACATTGAGCACTAAAAACAGCAAACAAATAGTTCAGAACATGATGAATGTTCTTGCTTATTGTGATGGGTCGAACGATTTGTTGTCTGTCGCAGAAATAATTGGTGTCCCCATGTGGGAACTGTTTGAAATAACAGAAATTTTGAAAACACATTCTTTATTAGAGAGCTACTAATTAATCAAACTTCCTATTGGAAAAATCCATAATCCTAATGCAAATAATCCAACAAGAAGCAAACAAATTTTGATAATCAACAATTTTTAAAAATACCGTGGGCCGCCCTATTATTGGATACCATACTAGAACTTTTAACAAATACTACGCGAAATCTGCATGACAGTAAATTATACATTGCGATAAATAAAAAGTGTGAGTTTGTTTTACTCACACTTTTTCTGTTATTCAATCTTCTTCGCTTCAAACCACTTTTTAAGCAATTTATATTTCTTTTCCGTGCTTAGTCATTCGCTCACTGGTTATGGGATTAAATATCTTTTTTAAAAATTGTTGGAAATCATTTCTTTTCACGCGCCAAGTTCCAATAATCCCATAAGGAAGGAACATCACAATTAATATAAACAAAACTCCAAACACCAAGGGCCACCGAGCGCCAAACCAGGTATAAAAGAATTGGCTGATAACTTGCATGATCGCAGCACCCAAGATAGCGCCAACCAGGGTTCCCATGCCACCTAAAATCGTAATAATCAATGCATTAACGGTCATTACGGCTGAGATCATGGTTGGAGTTGCACTGGTGTTCCATATTGAATAAAGTGCACCTGCAAAGCCTGCAAAAATTGAAGATGAAACAAATGCAATCGTTCGGTAAGTCACTGGATTATAGCCAATCATCCGCATTCGATCTTCATTTTCACGATTAGCAATGATAACTCTTCCAGTTGGCGAATTAACCATTCGTTTCATTAACAAATAACAAATTAGTAGAAATGCAAGTGAAATAAAGTAGACGGTAATTCTGTTTTGGGTCGGGTTCATCCATATCGGTAATGGAACACCGTGCAATCCTTCATCTGCGCCTGTCCATTTGTGGAAATCCGTGGCTTTTACCAACATATGCATAGCAGAACCTAAAGCTAAAGTGAGCATTGCAAAATAAGCACCTTTTAGTCGAATTGAGGTAGCTGCAAACAGCAGACCAATTGCTACAGAAACAATAAGAACAACAAGAAAAACAACCAAAAGAACAAGCGCATCCGTGATATTTACGCTGCCTATTGTGATTTTGTAATTCGCAACAATTGGTGGAACAACGTGTTTCATCAATAGTGCAAAGGCATATGCCCCACCACCAAAACTGGCTGCATGTCCAAATGAAAGGATCCCACCATAACCCATCAATAGATCGTAACTCATACCAAAAACAGCCATTATAAAAAAGATGATCAATTGCCCCTGCCAAAATTTTGTAACGCCTTCATTTACTCCTTTACCGGTGATAAGACTCATCACAAAAGGAAACAAAATAAAAACAATTAGCAGACCTAATAAAAACCCCTCCCCTTTGATCTTCGTCAGTACCTGATTTCTCTTAAAATTATTTGGATTATTTCCCATAACGCAAATCACTCCTTTTTGCCAAAAAGGCCTTGCGGTTTTATCAGCAAAACAATAATCATAATTATTACCGTTGATGCTTCAGCGATTGTTGGTGACAAAGACAGCTTCAACGCGAAGTAATCACCAAATGCACGCCCCATTCCAAGGATCAAGGCGCCAATAAAGGCACCCACATAACTACCCATTCCACCAATAACGACCGTTATAAAGCCTAACATTTGGAATTGATCGCCCATTAAAGGTTGAATAGGTAAAAAAGGTCCAGCGCCAATTCCACCTAACGCTGCTAAACCAACACCGAAAGCAAAGACAAATGTGAAAACTCGTTTTACATTTATTCCCAGTGCTTCAACCATTTGCGGATCTTGAACCCCGGCTCGAATTATCATTCCTAATCGTGATTTTGTCATGATAATTGTTACAATTGCAAACATTAGGAATCCTAAAAAGATCACAAAAAGACGATATGTAGGAAAAGTGACCCCAGAAATATTAATGGTTGCATGACCATTTTTAAGCCACTCTATTAAATTTGCAGCCTTTCCAGATTGGGCGAATAATGGTGGTCTCACCATCTGGTATGCTAAGGGGTCCCATAATAATTGAACTAATTCACGAATGACAAAGCTTAAACCCAGTGTCATTAAAACAATGAAGAAAGGGCGTATATAGAGCGGCCGTATCAGTGTGATTTCAATCAATGCGCCAAACATAAACCCAAAAGCCACTGCGACAAAAATAGCAATTAAGAATCGTAAATTTCCATTCATCAAGAGGATGGCAATTGGTGCTGATTCTCGAACCAGAGTTGCGACTATTGTCAGAATAAATAAAACAAAAGGAACGATTGCCTTTTTGAGTAAACCTTCCTTTGGAGCAAATTCTGTCTTAACACCCGGTTTTGATGACGCAAAAGCAATTAGCAAGCCAGAAATTATCAGCAAAACCGGTCTATACCAAAATTGTGAAAGTGATTCCTGCGGCGATATTTCTGCTAAAGGATTGCCTACAGTTGTGGTTGTCATAGCAACCATCGCTGTTTTAGCCAGTTCCATAATATCAAAGTTGAGAAATGCTACAACAAGAACTACAATTGCCAGCACGTAGGCAATCTTTGGGAGGTTTTTTTGCCATTTTTCTGAAATTTCCCAGCGGATTAGAAAAGGTTTCATTAATGGAGTCGTCATTACCCCACAAGTAAAGGCAACTATTGCGGGCAGCATACCGAAAATAAACGTTGGATTCGTATACAGCTGCCAGCCCATATAGGCTCCCAACATAAACATGGCACCATGAGCAAAATTGAGCACATCCATTAACCCAAAAATCAAAGATAGTCCAGCGGCGACCATGAAGAATAAAGATCCCAAAGTAAGCCCAGACAGGGTTGTGCGGATGAATGGCTCTTTGCCAGCGTACAAATAAAGACCTACGATTAGGGCAGCGATTATTACAACGGTACTAGAGATGATAATTAATCGTTTATTCTTGCGTTCCATGTTCCATCTCCAATTCTTTTTGAGTTTTTATGCTGGCGCCCAAATACTGATGTATCATTTCGGTGTCATTGACCAAGTCAGCCATCAATCCTTCTTCGACACTCTTACCATCATCAATAATTGTAAATTTATGGGCAAGTTGACTTGCCATGATGAAATTTTGTTCAACCATTAAAATAGTTGTTGTTTCACTCAACACACGGATGGCTTCCATCATTTGTTGAATGAGAATCGGGGCCAACCCTTCACTGGGTTCATCGATCAATAACAATTTATTCTTAGGAACTAAGGCCCGAGCAACTGCCAACATTTGTTGCTGTCCACCTGAAAGATGGTTTCCAGGTAATTTGTAAAGGCGTTTCAAATCTGGAAAAAGTTCAAATATGAAGTCTGCGCTGCGGTCAAAATCACCTTTTTTCCGTTCTGCAAGTTTCAAATTTTCCATCACCGAAAGTGCTCGAAAAATTGCTCGGTGTTCAGGGACATATCCAATTCCCAGGTTTGCAACATTGTATGCTCTCTTTCCCTGAATTTCCATTCCCTCGAAAATTACTTTTCCCTCTTGAGGAGGCGTAAGGCCCAAAATCGATTTAAGCGTTGTTGTTTTTCCAGCACCATTTCGCCCCAACAGAACCGTTATCGATCCTTTTGGTACCCTTAATGAAACTCCCTCCAAAATATGGAATTGTCCAATATAGGTATTAATATTGTCAACGATGAGGATATCTTCGTTCAATTTTTGTTCGTTCATGCCAACTCCCCATATAAATCGCCCAGATAGGCGGTTTGAACTTGTTGATTTCTTGCAATCTCGCTAGGTGATCCCTCGGCTAAGATGCGACCCTGGTTCATGACTGTGATGATATCGGAAATTGACATGACAACATCCATGCGGTGTTCAACCAAAATAGCAGTTCGGTCTCGTTGATGCACAATTTTATTGATAATACCAATTAATTCTGGCACTTGATCGGATGACATCCCTGCTGTGGGTTCATCAAAAAGTAATAATTCAGGTTCACAAGCAAGCATGATCCCTAACTCAAGCTTGCGTTTTTCACCATGAGGGAGATCGCGAGCAAGGAATCCAGCTTTGCCAGACAAATCGACTATTTCAATCACTTCCAATGCTTGATCAATATATTCTTGAAAATCATCTGCCTTTCGAAAGAGTTTGAAATTATCCCTCCCCTTTGCCTGAGTGGCTAAGCGAATATTTTCCAAAACAGTTAAGTTTGGAAAAATATTCGTTATTTGATACGATCGACCTATTCCCAAGTGAGCTCTTTTATACGGCGGCAAAGAAGTGATATTCTCGCCCTTGTAGAAAACCTCCCCTTTTGTAGGAGGCATGGCCCCACTTAATAAATTGAATAAGGTCGTCTTTCCTGCGCCATTTGGGCCGATGATCGCATGCATTGTATTTTTCTTGATTGCTATACTTACATCATCAACAGCTACAAGTCCGCCAAATATTTTTGTGAGGTTCTTTGCTTCGAGAATGATATCTGTGGCCATAAAATTCGTCCTTAAAGAAACACTATATTATTTTCAATAATAACAAAAATATAATATGAAATAATAACTTATCTAATAACCTCACAAACAAATATTTGTTTGGGGCAAACAGATAAAAAATCATGGGGAGAGAAATTTCCTCTCCCCATATCGTTGGCTGAATAATTATTCTGCTGGAATAGTTGGCAGATCGCCACAGCGAGCCGCATATTCACCAGCCAAGGTACAGGGTACGCCCAGTTCGTTGTATTCAGATACGTAAATGGTTTCAAAGAAATGATATTCATTGATCCCATCACCATCCAAATCTGGATTCAAGTTGACAAGCTTGAGAATGTTCATGGGCTGTTCGCAGACGTGATCTTCAGGGCGAATGTAATAAGTTCCTTTAGGCCCTTCGAATTTTAAGCCTTCAAGTGCAGGAATCATTTTCTCGCCAGAAGTATCGCCGCCGGTAATTTCAAGTGCTTTTGCCAGTGCAATAGCTGATGCCATTCCGCCGGCAGTGAACAGATCGGGATAAGCATTGATAGCGCCATCAGCTTCACCCACATAACGCTTATAATGATTTTCAACCAACCAATCATTGACAGGGTTATCTGGCACTGTGTAATGGTAAACATTCAAACCAATTGAGTTGAGTGTATCATCACCAAACACGGCAGCAAAGGATGCATTGTCACCGAAGCCAGTACCCACAGTCATCACATCAAGTGTGCCCATGTCAGCCATGTTCTGGAACAGGGTAACATAGCCAACACCTGACCAGGTCAGGAAAAGGTTTTCTGCGCCTGAATCCATCGCCTGTTGAATGTATGGGGTAAAGTCAGTGGTTTCAAACGGCACGGGGATATCCGCGATTAATTCGCCACCGAATTGTTCGACAGAATATTTAAGTGCAATTGCCGAGCCCTGACCGAAAGCATTGTCCACTCCAATGTGAGCAAATTTAGGGCCAACATTTTCTACCAGGTATTTTGCAATAACCAAAGTATCGTCAAAGTTGGTCCGTGCAGTTCGGAAAACATAGGGGTTGAAATATGGCCCCGTGCTGAAAGATGAAGCTGCTGGATCGATCATTAAAATGATCTCGTTCTCGAGGGCAACATTGGTCAAAGCAATTGCGCTTGCGGAAGAAACTGGTCCCTGAATCAGTTCTACACCGTCGCGCTCAATCAATTCAAGTGCCAATGCAACTGCTTTTTCAGGATCTCCTTCATCATCTTTAACAATCACCTCTACGGGTCGATTGGCAATGATATAACGTCCCTGATCGTCGGTTTTCCCGCCGGACATATATTCAAGGCCCATTAAGAATCCACGCTGCTGTTGTAAACCGTACAGCGCCATCAAACCAGACATCTGACCAATTTGTCCAATTTTTAAAACTGGTCCGAGTTCGGCTTCTTCTTCAGCCTCTTCAACTTCTTCAGGTTCCTCAACGACAGGTTCTTCAACCACTGGCTTTTCTTCAACAACTTCTTCAACCACTGCTTCTTCAACGGGTTGTGGAACCTCTTCCACTTTTTGCACACAAGAGGTCACAAGTAGTGGAATGATGACCATTATGGTCAGTATTGTAAAACGTAACTTTTTCATCTTATACTCCTTCTTTAGTAAATTTGGTTTGGTTATATTAAATAAACTGTTTTGATTTACTCTATGAACCTCCTCCCGATTTCATTAGAATTTGATCATTTTTGGTAACAAAACCGAGTAATAGCGTATTAATTATGTCCGGTTTTTCTAAACAAAGGACATGACCCGAGCCTGGAATGATTACCAATTCACTTGAAGAGATATTGTCAACAATTATTTTTGCATATTCTGGCCCTTTTATCAAGTCATTGGCGCCAGCAATAACCAGTGTTGGAGCATTAATCTTGTTGAGCTGATTTGTAATATCAAAATCATAAAACGCCTTCATCAGCCAAGATAGAGCTTTCATATCCAATTGGGCATAGCGCTCCACAGATGCATCAATGAAAGCCTGATTGGATTTGATCCACTCTTCACCAAAGTTTAAGTGATAGGACGTTCTCAATAATAGTTCTGGGTCGTTCAGTTCTGCCGCCAAAAACCATGGATATGTTTGAGCCCGTAAAAGTGGGTGAATTTCGCTAACACCAGCCATTACAATCAGAGATTTCGTTTTCTGCGGATAGGTCAAAGCAAAAAGCATGCTAATTTCTGCACCATAAGAAATGCCAGCAATGTGGGCATTCTCAATCCCAAGAGCGTCCAGCAATCCTGCTAAATCGTCAGCATGCATTTGCATGGAATAAGGACCATCAGGGTGGTCCGATTGCCACATGCCACGACAATCGTAAAGCAATACCCGCAGATGCTTCTCTAATACTACCCTCTGGAATGCCCAGCTGGCAGAGCCCATCATTATTCCATTGGACAGCACCAAAACAGGAGCATCATCCGGTCCAGAAAGTTCGTAATAAATTTCGATGTCGTTAACGTTAATTTTTGGCACAAGTTCTTCTCATGTCATTAATTGGGTTTGAAAGCTAAAAGCGTCTTCACATTCCCATCATCACCGTGGGTTACGGTTGTCATGATCAGGTTTGTCCCAATTTTGATATTATCGGGCTGATTGAGGTCAACATCTAAAATTTGCGCTGAAATGCTCGGACCTTCCTCCAATTCAACCACACCCACGCAGTATGGGTTTTTTGCATTGTAACCATATTGGGCCATCTGAACAGTGGGAACAAAGACAACAGTAAAAGCCGACAGCCTTCCTTTTCCTGAATATTCTACAATTTCAGTATTGGAACCAAGGCATTTCGGGCAAATTTGTCGTTGAGGAATTGCCAACGTGTCGCAATCCAAGCAGCGAGACCCAATCAATGTGCCATTCTCTAAGGCTGTATAGAAATCATTGCTGTTCATTGAATAGTTTTCCATTTTATGTTCTCCGCTCGAAAATATTGACGACACAAGTTTGACCCGTACCCCCAACATTATGGATCAGCCCAATTTTTGGATTTCCCTGGAGCTGTCTGGCGCCTGCAATACCATTCAGTTGTTTCCAAATCTCAACCACTTGTCCAACACCAGTGGCACCAACAGGATGACCTTTTGCTTTCAATCCGCCGGAGGTATTCACCGGTCGGCTTCCCTCGCGGGCTGTCTTTCCATCAATGGCTGCTTGCCAACCCTGACCCCGGGCAAAGAACCCCAGATCTTCGGTGGCAATAATCTCTGCTATTGTAAAGCAGTCGTGTACCTCTGCCACATCAATATCATCTGGGCCAAGATCAGCCATCTGATAGGCTTGCCGTCCCGCTTCAACAGCCGCTGGAATGCTGAACAGGTTTTCTCGCTCAGGCAACGCGCCATCACTGGCCTGACCGCTGCCAATCATGTAAATTGGCGTGTCGGTAAACGAGCTTGCAATCTCTTCTGAAACCAATAAAGCAACCGCAGCCCCATCGGATACGGGTGAACAGTCAAAAAGTGCCATTGGCCAGGCGATCATCGGGTTTCCCTTTGGGTCGCCAAGGAAATCGATTTCATTTTCCCATTGTGGAACCGGTTGCCCTTTTTCAGCTGCGCGTTTCTTTTTGCTTTCCATGATGTCCTGAATGGTCTGCCCAAACTGTGCAAATTCGTTCAGAGCACCGTTGCGATGGTTTTTGATACTCACATGGTAAAACGCATCACGACTGGCGCCGTATTCTTTCATATAAGCAGTAGCCATGGCTGCGTAAAAACCTGGGAAGGTAAAACCTGCTGAGACTTCAAACTGTGTATCAGCAGCAGTTGCCAGGGCTTCGGTCACCGCTGCAATGTCTAAACTGGTCATTTTCTCAACGCCACCCACCAGGACAACGTCATATTGCCCCGAGGCTATTGCCAGGGCTGCCTGCCTGAGCGCCACACCGCTAGAAGCACAGGCATCCTCAATCCGAAGCGTCGGGATCGGAGAAAGCCCCACCCAGCTGGCTAAAATAGGTGCGAGGTGTGCCTGCTTTTCGAATTGATCACTGCTGAAGTTCCCGAGGTAAAAAGCCTCAACCCGTTGGGGATCATAACCCGGTGCTGATTGCATCAGATCTTGATAGGCCTCAACAAAAAGGTCGCGTGAATTTTTATTCTTGAAGGCGCCAAATTTACTAAGCCCAACACCGGCAACTGCAACGCCCCTTTTCCATTTATTTTCTGGCATTTGTGTAAAACTCTCCTTAATTAACTTTTGTGTAAACTCGCGCGTCAGCAAGATCATTTGAGCGTTCGCCACCAGGGGCAGCAGCTAACGCCATTGTTAATTGATTGCCAACGATCTTGAACACTCCTTTAAATTCACCGATAAAATCTAGCGTATGCTCTGTCTGATCCATAGTGATTTTTTCGCCTTCGATTACGAAGGTTCCCCCAGATTTAATACCCAAAGGCTGATATTCAGCGAAAAACGAGCCGTCTTCTTTGAACTCAAACCACAAGCCAGAATAAGGTTGGTCTTCTGCTTGAACCCATTTACCAAGTATTTCCGACATTGTTTTTTCCTTCCTTTAGAAAGTTGTTTTTGGAACGATGCCTAATCGGTCTGCTTCGTCTCGAATCCAGTCCCTGAAATCAGGATGAGCAATTCGAATCAAAGCTTCCATGCGTCCCTTGATACAACGTCCCCTCAATTCGGCAACGCCATATTCTGTGATGATCGTGTCAACATCCTGACTGGGAACGGTAACACCAGCACCTGGTGCCAGAGTAGGAACAATTGTAGAAATGCTTCCGTTTTTTGCTGTTGAGCGCAAGGCGATAATTCCACGGCCGCCAGGCGACATTTGTGCACCGCGATGAGTGTCTAATTGACCACCGGTTCCGCTAAATTGGCGTGTGCCAATACTCTGAGAACATACTTGACCGAGGATGTCAACTTGAAGTGCTGTATTAACACTGATCATTTTGTTATTCTTCGCGACAATATAAGGGTCATTGGTGTAACGACCGCGATAGAGTTCAACATCTTTGTTGTGATTGATGAAGTTATATAATTTGCTGGTTCCCAACGCAAAGGCACCAATTGATTTCCCTGGGTGAAGTGTCTTTTTGCGGTTATTAACAACACCTGCTTCCATCAGATCAACCATTCCATCAACTAGCATTTCAGTGTGGATGCCCAAATCCTTACGTTCCATAATGTAAGCAGTAATGGCATTAGGGATCCCGCCAATGCCTAATTGGATTGTAGACCCATCTTCAATTAAATCTGCAATATAGCCACCTATTTTTTGTTCAACTTCAGTCGGAGGTTCTGAAGTCAGCTCAACCAGGGGCACATGGTTTTCAACCAAGTAATCCACATCGGAAATATGGACCAATGTGTCTCCATGAACCCATGGGAGGTTGGAATTAACTTCAAGGACTTTCAATTTTGCAGCTTCAAATAAATCTTTTTGAACAACAATTCCCAAAGAAAGTGACAGATAGCCGTCTTCATTGGGAGGCGTGGCGGTTCCCCAGAATATGTCTAAATGCCCTTTTGTTGCAATCAATTTGTCAGTAGCTGCTCGATGTAAATTGTTGGGAACGTAAGATACTCGTCCTTCAGCATGGTGTTTTCGATCGGAATGGCTGTAAAACCAGTTTTCATTGAAAATATGACCAGCCATTTCCGATTTTGTAAAGATATCATAGGAACGCATTGGTAAGCATGTCCAACAGCGGACATCTTCCAAATCTTTTGCTTTTTCAGCCAGGGCGGTAAATAAACCCGGTGGCTCTGAACCGGCAATGCCCACACCAATGCTCTGATGCGATTCAACCATTGAAACCGCATCGGTCAGTGAGATATATTTTTCAGAAAATTGTTTAGGAGGCATCAAAAAATCTCCGGTTTCTATAACTGCATACGAAAAGCAACAGCAGCCTGGTTATAACCAACGCCAGAACCGACAAAAACGACCAGGTCACCAGGTTTGATTTTTCCTAATTTACGTGCATCGTCGAAAGCCATTGGTAAACACGCTGAACCTGTGTAACCCCACTTATCCATTATCCAATGTGCCTTTTCAAGAGGTAAGCCGATTTCTTCCATTACAAGTTTGATTGTATTCAGCCGGACTTGCGTGAAAATCACAAAATCGATATCCTCTATCTTAAAATTGCCATTCTTCGCCACTTCTCGAATACGTTGTGGCCAACCTTCATTATTCACTTCAGGTGGGAATGCCGTAACCAGTTTAACTTTGGTCTTACCAGACTGGACATTTTCTACCGTTGCTGGTTCTGCTGTGCCACCAGCGTAGATGCCCCAATTGGGATAATATGAGCCATCTGCAAAAAATGCGGAGGAAATAAAACCTGGTTTGTCACTGGGAGCTAATACAGCAGCGCCTGCACCATCACCATAGAAGAAACTGATTACATCTGTTTTATAATCGGCAAGTCGATGCATCATATAAGCCCCGATCACAAGGATGTACTTCATATGCGGATTCGTGCCAATCAATCCAGCCCCTAAGGCTAAACCAGTTGGAAAACTGGCACAAGCGCAACCCACATCAAATGTACCTGCCCTTTTCGCCCCAAGTTTTTCTTGGACCACTACTGATGTTGCGGGAGTAATGTAATCAGGTGAATCTGTTCCTAAAATAATTAAATCGAGATCATTTGGTGTTATCCCTGCATCTGCCAAAGCCTCTTTTGCGGCTTCAACAGCCAAATCAGAAGTCGCCATGTCTTCATCAGCATAAAAACGTGTTTTAATGCCCGAACTATTTTCAAACTTGCCGACGACAGTCGCTAAAGTCGGGTTGACTTCAGCCATCCAATTAGCAAAAGTCTCGTTTGAGATTTCATTCTTTGGTAAATACCTACCAGTCCCTATGATATTTCCATATCGTTCCATTTCTTCCTCTCATTTATTGCTATGAATAAACCTAAAAAATCTTTCCTGGTTTTATGTTCCAAGAACCATCCCACCATCAATGCTGATCGTCGCTCCGTGGATATAACTTGCCTCATCAGATGCCAACCAGGCATACAGGTTTGCTACATCTTCAGGATCACCCATACGTCCTAGTGGCGTTTTTGCTGCCAAACCCTCTAAAATCTTTTCTGGCATCTTTTTCACCATTTCGGTAAGAATAAATCCGGGGCACACTGCATTAACACGGATGTTATAGCGTCCTAATTCGCGAGACCAGGTTTTTGTCATACCAATCACCCCAAATTTTGTGGCTGCATAATTTGTTTGTCCAAAATTACCATACAGCCCAACTATAGAAGAGGCATTAAGAATAACACCTCCTTTTTGCTTTATCATTTGAGGGATAACAGCCTGGGTACAATTAAAGACGCCCTTTAAATTTACGTTGATCACCAAATCGAAATCAGCCTCTGACATTTGTCCTACGACTTCGCCATCTTTATATTTTACAAATAGGCCATCGCGAGTAATGCCGGCATTATTGATTAATATATCTACCCGGCCCAATTTGTCGATAACATCATCAACCCAAGCTTGCACTTCTGACCTATCCGTAACATTTACCTTATAAAACAAAGTACCGTTGCCTAATTCTTCGGCTACAGCCTGGCCTAATTCTGGATCAAGATCACAAATGACGACTTTAGCACCTTCTTTTATAAATTTCTCAGCTGTTGCTTTGCCAATCCCAGCTGCACCACCGGTAATCAAACACACTTTATCGCTTAACCGCATAGGAACTCCTCTTCACTTTAATAAAAACCAAGATTAATTAAGGCCACGTTCAGCCATCCACAGGATGCAATATAACATATCAGTATTACAAATTAGTTACGCGGGGGTTACAAATCGAATTGAAAAAAATTTTAACCAGAAACCAACTTTTGATAAAGTTCTTCCGTTTCGTGAGATACCGACACATTCAGTTGGTCATTAATAATTTCTACACAACGGTGATAAACTTCATGCACCATGGAAATTTGCCCTTGTTTATAGAAAATTAGCATTTGTGCTCGATATGCTTGTTCCCAAAAAGGGTCTTCAAGAAGAATACGAAAAGAAATATCCAATGCTTTCTGGAATTCTTCCATTTCAATATATTTTTTCAATGAATGATCGGCTGCCATAATAAATTGCTGATGGTAGTATTGTTCTTCATGCACAATCCATTCGCTGACTTCAGAAGCTGCAAAATACCGACCATGATAAAGGCTAAGAGCGCTTTCTAAATTATCGGGAAAATCCTGATTGATTTTTTCCATGAATAAATCAGCATCCACAATTACACGAGCAATCGGGTTAATACGAAAAGTATCTTGAGTGCGCTCAATAAAAAATGGAGCCTGACCACGCGGGCGGTTTGGTTCCAAGGCTTGGTTCACGGCATTATAGACTACTTTTAAATAGCTGGCACTTTTATCTTCCGGGGTATCTGGCCAAAGCCATTCATATATCTGCTCCTTGTGAACCCATTTTCTTCTATGCACGATCAGTATTTGCAAAAATTGACGCGCTTTATCTCGTTTCCAGTCTTGTGTTTGGATCATGTGAAGCCCGCGCCAAACATTGAAGTTTCCGAATGTTTGTACCCACAAAGTATTCCCCGGGTGATAAACCAGGTTCTGTATTTCTCTTTGCAACAAAATCTGATTGAGAAAATTTTGTTCAATGCCATTTGAACTCGCAGCAATTGCAAGTGGATAGATTGATTCGCGATCTTTTAAGCCCAAAAGAGTCTCTGTTGTTAAAATGAATTCATAACCAAATTCTTTAATCAAAGCGATACATTTCTCAAAATAATTGAAAGCAGTGTTTTTATAACCTTGTTGCCAGGCCTTTAACGCCAGCCACAATCTGGCAGCACATAATGAAAAAGTATCTTTAACACGTATTGCAGAGCTTTCTGCCGTTGTTAAATAATGTTCAGCAGATTCATAATTACCAACGATAACAGCGCCAGCGCCTAAGGACAAACGAATTAGGATGCTAATCCATTCATCCCCGGCTTTTTCAGCAATTGACAACGATTCAAGTGCTAATTTTTCAGCCCTCTCAAATTGCCCAGCATAGCCCAAAGCCCTGCACATACCCCAAAGCGGTTCAACATGAATGCGAACAACATCAATTTGGTCAATTGAATCCTGAAAGTATTGGACCGCATGTTCAAAGTCCTGTTTTGAAAAGGGGTGTTGATCTTGAATTAAGAGGGCATGTCCCAAGCGCATATAACCCACTGATTGAACAAATTTTGACCGCAAAAGTTTGCCAATTTCTATACCCTGAAGCGCATATTTTTCTGCTTGCTCGTTTTCCCCGAGGAATGAATAATATAGGGAGAGTAATAGTGTGCTCTCACGGTGAAATCGTTGCACGCGTGAATGAGGAAGTGATGGATTATTAGCTTCGCGTGCCAGTAGAAGATCAATTCCCTCTTTTAAACGTCCAGTACGTAATAAGACTCTTGCCTGGAGAAAATCTGTTTCCAATTCAAGGTCAGGCAGCAACGCATTCGCCTGTAATAGCAATTTTTCAGCATTTTCCGGATAACCTAAATTTAGTTGGTTTTCCGCAATTAACAATAAAAGATCAGCCACTTCGCGGGGCATTTCTCCTGGGTCTAGAAGTTTTAATGCGTCTTGAAGCAATTGATCGCCATTGATTGGTCGGATTGTATCTAAAAATACCTGGCCCTGACCGCGTAGCGCCTGTGAAATTCCATAGGCATAATCTCGCGTCCGATAAAGACGCTCTGCCTGGTGATAGTATTCCAGTGCGTGATCAAAATTTCCTAAATATCTGTTTACTTCTCCCAAAAGATAAATTAAATAAGGATAATTATTTCTGTATATTTCAGGGATTTCGTTGATCCAGTAATTAACTGATTCTTGTCGCCCTTCTTGAATGAAAGACTTCCCAATATTTTCCAATATTTGATTGACCTGCTGATAATCTTCAGCGGAAAGCAAATGATAAATTGCTTCTTCCCAATATTCATGTGCGCGATAATAACTGGCAATTTTCAGGTGCATCTCTTTTAATTGTGAAAAATTCGACTGAAATTGATCTAATAAAAACGACCTGAACATTTGGTGGTAACGAAAAACCCCAGGGCGCAATTCTTCAATAAATAAACCAGCATCAATAAGTTGCATTAAAATAAGATTGCTATTATCGATATTCAACAAAAAATCACAGGCAGCACTTTCTAATTTTGAGAGGATTGAGGTTTTTATTAAAAATTCTTGAATATTTTTTGGCAATCCAGATAAGACTTCTTCGGCTAAATAATCAAATAAAGTAGATTTAGATTGGCGCAAATCTTCTAAAACCTGATGGATAGTGAGATATGGATTGTTTTGCAAGGTCTGCCAGACCATTTGCAATCCAATCGCCCATCCTTCTGTTTTATTTAACAATTGATCGATGGCTTGATCGGATAACACAATTCCATACTGTTCCTCAAATAATTGAGCAACTTCATCACTCGTAAAAGCTAAATCATCCTTAGTTAAAATTAAAACATTTCCTTTTACCCGCCATTTGTTTAGGGATGGAAAACTTAATCCATGCCGTGTAGCAATAATTACATGCATTTTTGATGGAAGATGCTCTATGATCCAATCCATGAACGCTAAAACATCTGCCACATCACTTACGAGGTGAAAATCATCGAGTATTAGAAAAGCATCCTGATTGATATTGGTTGTTAGCGTATTAATAAAAGTAATTAAAGCTTCATCGAAAGTTACATCTGGCAAATCCAAAATCTTAATGGGCTCATCTCCAATCGCATGTTCATGCTGATTAAATGCGGAAAATAGCTTCGCTAAAAAAAGTTTTGGATCGCGTTCAGTGCCTGAGATAGTAAACCAATAGATTGGTTGATTGATTGTTTTTATAAAAGAAAGGATGGAAGTGCTTTTTCCATACCCTGTTCCTGCCTCAAGGATGGTTAAAGGATAATCAATCGATTGTTGAAGCCTTTCGTTGATCCTGTTTCGAAGCAGCACATGCATCCTCTGCGCAGGAGGATTAAGTTGGCTGAGGATAATTAAATTGCGAATTGACATGCAGTTGGCCGTAAAGATTTAGAATAACTTATCTAGTTTACAGAATTATATCAATAATTCAGTTTAACTAGAATTATTTCTTTTATAGTTTTTAAGTCAAAATCTATCTTAGATATTAGAAAATTATATTGTTGAAGAATAAATATGTCCTTGAGACAGTAATCGAGAGAGATTTGAATATCGCTCTGAAACCTTGTTATTACCAACAGCTATACGAATTGCTTTGTTATTCCCAACCAACACACATAATTTTTCAGCCCTTGTAATTGCTGTATATAACAGGTTCCTTTGCAACATTACATAGTGTTGAGTTAGAACGGGAATTACAACTGCCTTAAATTCAGAACCTTGGCTTTTATGCACTGAGATGGCATAAGCCAGAGTAATCTCGTCAGTTTCGTTGAAATCGTAGTAAATCTGCCGTCTGCCATCCATTAAAACCATTAAATTCTGATCGACTATGTTGATGTCGAAAATATATCCGATATCGCCGTTATATACTTCTTTTTCATAATTATTTTTCAATTGCATGACTTTATCGCCAACTCTGAAAACGGTTCCAAACAAAATTTGTGACACGCGGTCAGATTTGTCAGGATTTAATTTGGCTTGCAACTGCTCGTTTAAGGCGTTAACGCCACACGCTCCGCGATACATCGGGGAAAGCACCTGGATATCTTTTACAGGATCGAACCCAAATTTAGCTGGAATCCGCTCTGTAACCAAATCGACAATCCAATTGTTCGCCGTTTCAGCATCGTCTGCAGGAAACAAGAAAAAATCACCCTCATTGGTTGTAGAAAATATCGGAGGCATTCCATGATTGATAGCATGTGCATTGGTGATAATTTCCGACCCTTCTGACTGACGAAAAATTGTGGTTAATCGCGATACCGGGATAGCACCGCATGAAATCATGTCTCGCAAAACATCACCTGCTCCCACAGAAGGAAGCTGATCAACATCACCAACAAATAAGAGCTGCGTTCCTGGCTGGATGGCCCTTAAAAGATGAAACATCAATAATAGATCAAGCATTGATGTTTCATCGACAATCAGGAAATCGACCCTCAGCGGGTTGTTTTCATGGTATTGGAACCCTTCAATTGGGGAAAAGCCCAATAGTCGGTGAATTGTTGTTGCAGGTCGACCGGTGGCTTCTGAAAGACGTTTCGCAGCTCGACCAGTTGGTGAAGCCAGTGCGTAAGACCGTTTATTCATTTCCAAATGATCAATCAATTTTTTTAAACAGGTTGTTTTTCCGGTCCCTGGTCCACCCGTAAGAATACTGACAGAATTTGTTAAAGAGGTTCTGATCGCAGCATGTTGTTCTTTAGTAAGGTCAGTCTTTTCAAAATCCAACTTCTCTTGCAAATCCATTGGAGATTTAGCAATTAATTTTAACAATTTTTCCGCTACGCCTTTTTCTCCGAAGAAAAATGGCATTAAATAAACGACTGTTTCTAAGATGATAGGAGAAATTGCTTGGTCGCTTACTAATAATTCTTCTTTGTGAGGCTTTTTTATTGGGATTTCAACTTTTTGTATACGACCTGTGCCTTCTAAGCGATTAACTCCTGAGTGAACCAGTTCCTTACCCACATCCAGTAAAGCATTTGCTCGTTCCGTCAATTGCTCTAGCGGGGAGTAAACATGCCCTTCATTTACCATTTCATTGAGAGCATAAATGATACCTGCTTCAATACGTGAAGGATGGTCGATCGCCAATCCTAAGTTTTGTGCAATACGGTCTGCGGTTATAAAGCCAACACCATAAATATCCTGTTCAAGTTGGTATGGATTGTTTTTGACAATCTCTAAAGCGTTGTCCCCGTAAGTTTTATATATTTTTACAGCGAGGTTAGCGCTTACCTTGTGTTCATGCAAGAATAGCATGATATTTTTAATCGATTTTTGTTCATTCCAGGCTAAAACGATTTTCTTGGCCCGATCTTTACCAATGCCGGGTACTTCTGTTAACCGTTGAGGTTGGTTTTCGATAATGTTCAGTGTTTCTTTTCCAAAATGTTTTACAATGCGTTTGGCAAGTTGTGGGCCAATACCTTTAATCAACCCTGATCCCAAATATCGTTCGATCCCGGATATTGTTATCGGCAGCAGTTTTTCTAATTTTTTGCCTTGGAACTGCAACCCATGTTTGGGATGAGTCAGGTATTCTCCTTCAATTTGAATATGTTCACCGGGTGATAATTCCGGAAAGGTACCAATTACAGTCAGCAATCCTTCTAAATTTAACCCAATAACCGTCTGAAATTTGTTTTTCGTGGGCCTTAAGCGTAGCACGGTGTAACCATTTTCAGGGTTGAAGTACGTAATTCGTTCCACTGTGCCAGAAATTACTACCATAACAAAAGTATACTGGAAAACAAAAAACAAATTTCAATTCTTCATTCATTTTTGGAAGCGGATAACTCTGCAAAATACTCAGTTTTCTATGATAAGATAATTGATTAGTTATTGCTAAATATTTATAAGATAAGGAAAGGCAGCTATGAATAAAGACACGACCAACCTTGAAAATA